>Ga0315336_1000805_pt1 | contig 74568 bp, 62 predicted proteins | sample ASW5metaG_FD_204512 | JGI IMG/M metagenome (GOLD analysis project Ga0315336, IMG submission 204512) | Ammonia-oxidizing marine archaeal communities from Monterey Bay, California, United States - ASW #5 | ecosystem: Environmental > Aquatic > Marine > Intertidal zone | place: USA: California... | reverse complement strand
GCCCCCCTTGCCGGTGAGCTGGCGACGGCGGGTCGCGCCGCGCCCGACCCCACAGCTCATGGGAACCGGACTCGGACTCTATGGAGTCCGGTCCATTCCGCTTGTCGATCGCAAGGAAGAACGAGATCGAATTTGGAAGACCTTCCGCAAGGTCGTCGGCGATCGCACGGCCCGATGTGTGTTCGTTCACGGAGCGGCAGGAACCGGCAAGACCCGGCTCGTCGACTGGGTCTGCGAGCGCGCCCACGAGGTCGGGGCCGCCACCATCCTCCGAGCGTCCCATGGTCCGCAGGAACCGGATGGGGGAGGTATCTCCTATATGTTGGCGACCTACCTGAGGTGTCACCGACTGCCGAGAGTGGACGTGCGGGAGAGGGTAGAGGACTTTCTGGCCTCTCGGGGTGTGCGCGACGCCGTAGAGGCCGAGGCGCTGACCGAGATCATCTGTCCGGCGGAGACGGACGACAAGGTCATGGGGAGTCCGACGCGGCGATACCAGGTGGCGCGGCGCTTCTTCGAGTTGCTGGCGCGCGAGCGGCCCGTCATCATCGCCCTGGACGACATCCACTGGGGCCACGACGCGCTCGGTCTCGTCATCGCAGTGATGAGCGCGCAGAGCTTTGCCCAGATTCCAATACTGTTTCTGCTCTCGGCCCGCGACGAGGCGCTGGCTGTACAATCCGACGAGGTGGCCCGACTCCAACAAGTCATGGCCTTCCCCGAGTCGACGCCGTTGGAGCTCGAGCCTCTACGTCCGGGTGATGCCTACGCGCTCGTTCAGGAACTGCTCGGGCTCGAGGAGGCATTGGCCGCCACCGTCGCCGAGCGCACGCTGGGCAATCCCCAATTTGCCGTTGAGCTGGTCGGGGATTGGGTCGAGAGGGGCGTTCTCGAGATCGGGCCGGACGGATTCCGCCTGGCGGCGACCGACGACGCGGCGCTCCCCGACAACGTGCACCAGGTGTGGAGGAGTCGCTTGAAACGGGCGCTTCGGGGCCTTCCTGAAGAGGCGACGACGTGCATCGAGCTGGCCGCCTGTCTCGGGCAGGAGGTCGACGAGCAGGAGTGGCAGGAGGTGTGCGACTTCCCGCGTGAGGTCGGCGAGCTCGATCTCGTGGAGAGTTCTGGGCAGGTCATGTTCAGCCCGCGGAAGGCGAAAATCCGCGCCCATCTCGTGGACCGCCTCCTCGACCAGCGACTCGCCATCGAGACCGAGCTCGGATGGGCTTTCGCCCACGCAATGGTCCGGGAGAGCCTCAGTCGCAGCGCTCGAGAACGGGGGACCTGGGACAACTATCAACTGGCCTGCGCGAGGATGCTCGTCCGTCGATCCAGGAGGGGTCTACGCGGAGCAGCGGAACGCATCGGGCTCCATCTGGTGGCGGCCCAGGAGGCGGACGACGCCATCGCCTACCTGATGAAAGGGGTCCGAGATCGGCAGATTCAGCGGGGATATCGCCCGGCGCTGTCCCTGCTCTCCACCTGCGAAGCGACGATGGACGAGGCCCGCCTGATGCCGATGGATTCGCGGTGGGGCGAACTCTGGAATACCCGCTCGAGCCTCTGCTATCACCACGGTGACCTGGGCGAGGCCGAGTTCTGGGCCGAGCGAGCGGCGAACGCGGCCGGCCAATACAGCTGGCATGCCGTGTATCGCCAGGCGTTGTTCCAGATGGCCCAGGTTTCGCTGCGAAGGTCGGATCTCAGTCGGGCCGAGGCGCGACTCAAAGAACTGATGGCCATGGCGATGCGCGCGGGAGACGACCCGCTCATGCTCGGCAAGGCGATGTTCGGTCTGGCGGCAGTAGCCAGGAATCGTCAGCAGTTCGACAGGGCTTACCAGGCCTATGGCGAAGCGCGTGGCCACTTTGTGAAGTGCAATGAGCTCATGCTGGCGGCCGCGTGTTGGCGAGACATGGCGGCGGTCGAGCTCAAGTGCGGAGACGTCGAGCCCGCCCGCGAGCTGTACCAAAAGGCCCTGACGCTGTTTGAGGCAACGGGCAATCTGCACGACGTCGCCTACTGTGTGAACGGACTGGGCGAGGTCGCCCGGGCCACGGGTGAGCTGGACGTGGCGCAGAACTACTACCGGCGTGCGCTCTCATTGTTTGAGGCCGTGGGGGCGACTCAAATCAACATACCGCGCCTGAATCTGGCGATGATCTTGCTGGCGCGATCCCGCTACGCGGAGGCGCGGGAACTGGCGATGGTAGCAGTAGAGGAGCTCGAGAGACAGGGGAGACGGCGTCTTTTGGGGGCCGCGTACATGGTCATGGTTCCCTGCGATGCCGGTCTCCGCGAGTGGGACGACTGGGACGCGCATTTCGAGGCCGCGTCGCAGCTCCTCAGGGAGACGGGATTTGCCGAGCCCGACTGTGCGGTCTGCGCTCGGCACGGCGGAGACATTGCCCGCCGCGCCCGACAGCGGACTCGAGCCAAGAGGGCCTATCAGTTCGCGCTGTACCAGTACCTGGCCCTCGGAGACGAGGTGAAGGCGGAAGAGATCCAGGTCATCGTTCATCGGTATGGATGATGCAGGTGCAGGGTTGGACTTCTCGAGGACCGCTCGATGACCATTGCCCTCGCTCTCGCCCTGGCATCTGCCTCTGCCGGCGAGGAGAATACCCTTAAAGTCGGTGAAGTAACAGGCGTATGGGTCACACGTTGGTCCTTTGAGAACCCCTCGGAGATCGAGACGATCCTCGACGACTGCAAGCGTGCTGGGGCCACCCATGTCTTCTTTCAAGTGCGCGGACGCTTCGATGCCTTCTACGAATCCGAGATCGAACCCTGGGCGGAGGAGCTGTCTGGCACTCTCGGCAAGGACCCCGGCTGGGATCCCCTCGAGCTGGCTGTCGCCGGCGCCCACCGACGCGGCATGGAGCTCCATCCCTGGCTGAACACCTACACGATGTGGAGCGACGCCAACGCGCCAACCTCGGTTGGAGTCCCCCACGCCCTGGCCGCCCATCCGGAGTGGACGAGCCGGGATTCGGCCGGGCGTCAGGTGGCAAAGGGCGACAAATACGTCTTCGCTTCTCCCGGACATCCGGCGGTACAGGCCCATATTTCCGCGGTGGTCGACGACATCGGTCGACGGTACGACGTGGACGGAATCCATCTGGACTACTTGCGATTCCCCGGAAAGGACTTCGATCACAACCCGGCCGCGCTGACCGCATGGGTCGAGCAGGGAGACCGGGCGACTTGGCAGCGGGGGCAGATCCAGGTGCTTGTTCGGGACATCCAGGCGAAGGTCGACGTTCCGGTGAGTGCTGCGGTCTGGGGGGTTCACGAAGACACATGGGACTGGGGAAAGGTGACCGAGGGCTACGGGACCTACTACCAGGACGCGCGAGCCATGCTCGGGGACGGCACACTCGATGCGGCCGCACCGATGATCTACTGGAGTGTCAAGGATCCCCCAGGTTCGCGACTGGATTTTGCGGCGCTGGCAGTCGATCACGTCGCCGCGAAGGGCGCGGGCCAGATCTGGACGGGGATCGCCGCGCACACCCTGACCTGGGAGCAGATCGAGGCCTGCTTGCGCGCGGCGCGAACGGCTGGCGCCGACGGCGTGCTGTTCTTCGAGTACAAATCACTGCGTGACAAGGGCTACATCGACAAGCTCGAGGCCCTCAACCGATGACGCTCACCTGGCGGCCGTGCGAGGCCGTGGGGGTTCGGCCGCCTCTCGGTCTGCGGCGTACCCGGCGACATCTCGCGGTTGGGGCACGATCGGCAGCCCGCCCTTGGGGTGCATAGACAACTCGGCGAGGAAGTGTGGCTGGTAGTCCTCCGGCACGACGGCATCCATGTGCTGGACCATTGTTCCGAGGATCAGCCGGGACTCCATCATGGCGAAGGGCTTGCCCATACAGACTCGACTGCCGGCGGAGAAGGGCACATAGGCGCCCTTCTTGATGCCTCCGACCCGGTCAGGGTGGAAGCGCTCGGGGTCGAAGGTCTCCGGGCTCGGGAACCAGCGCGCGTCGTGTTGGGTCACGAATGGACTGATCATGATCTGGGCGCCTTTGGGGATCTTGAACCCGCCGATCTCGACGTCGTGTTTGGGTTCTTTCATGAACACCCACACCGAGGGCAGAATGCGCATGGCTTCTTTGACGACCATGTCGAGGTACGGAAGCTGGCGTAGGTCACCGGTTTGCAGGTCTCGGCCCCCAGTGACGCCGTCGATCTCGGTGCGCATCTTGGCGACGACTTCGGGATGCCGTGCGAGCAGATACCAAGCCCACGTCAGCGAGTTAGCCGTCGTCTCGTGCCCTGCGAAGAACAGGGTCATGGCCTCGTCGTGGAGCTGCTGGTCGCTCATGCGGTAGCCGTTGTCTCCCTCGGCGAAGATCAGCGCAGAGAGCAGATCGCCGCGGTCTTCGCCCGACGCCCTTCGCTCCGAGATGACATCGGAGACGATGTTCGCGATATCGGCGATAGCCGTCAGCTTACGGCGATTCGACTCACTCGGCCACCACGTTGGGATCGGGAAAGGGAAGTGGATGTGCTTGAGCATCTCCTGCTGGATCTTCAGCATCGCCTCGCCGACGATCGCCGAGCCGTGGCGCACATCGGCATCGAAGAGGGTCTTGCCGACGATCTCCAACGTCAGCGCCGTCATGTCGCGGCACACGTCTCGTTCGACGCCGGTCTCCCAGCCGTCCATCATGCGTCGGGTGTAGCCGACCATCGTCTCGCCATAGGCGTCGATGCGTTTGTTGTGGAAGGCCGGCCGCATCATCTTGCTGTGGCGCTGCCAGTCGACGCCCTCCTCGGTCAGGACGCCGTTGCCCAGGAACTTGCTCCAGAGTCGCTTTGCAATTGCTGGCTTCTGGAACTCATCCGCGCGGGCCACCGTGAGGTCCCAGATGTGATCGGGGTGCGCGAGTAGATACCAATATTGTCCGCCGATCTTGAAGCGGGCCACGTCGCCGTAGGCCCGGTGGACATAGCGGACGAATTCCAACGGGCGGTCCTTGAAATCCAAGGTACTTCCGATGAGGAAGCCGCCGCGAGGGCCAGGGGGAGCGGGAGCGTCTATGGGCAAAGGTAAACTCACTGACAGATGTCAATAAGCCAGTTTTACCTACTCGCTGACGGGTGTCAACGAGTTGACACTAGTCTTCCCAGGACCAGATGCGCAGGCCTTCGGCTCCAGTTGCGAGCCAGCGGCCGCGCGTGCTGAACGCCACCGAGGTCACTGCGCCGTTGAACGCGCGCACCAGGTCGGGTCGGATGCGCTTGTCGATGCGGTCCATGCGAGCGAGGGCGACGGCCCCGGTTCGCGTACCCAACCCGAGATACTTGCCGTCTTTGCTGATGTCTCCAGCAGTGAGGTCGGGAAGGCGCATCGATCGGGGCATGCCACCTTGCTGTCCCCACACACAGATTCCAGTCGTCGTGAAGCCGAGAATGTGGTCGTGGGATCTGCGAAGCCGATGGATGGTCGAGGCCAGGTCTTTCGGGAACGTCTTCTTGAAGCCGCTTAGAACCTTGAGACCGGCCTGTGTGGAGCGGCAGAGCAACGGTTTGCCATTTTCGTCCAATGTGGCGATCACCCGCTCTGGTAGTGCCACCCGCCCGGCGCGTTTGTTCCCCTTGAAAATGAGTAGGCGACGGCCCACGTCGGAGTTGCCGGAAATCAGGACATAGTCGCCGGCAAAGAAACCCTGCATGCCGCCGAGGAAGCTGTGACCGCCGCGATTGAGCACCTCGCCGCGCATCGTGCCGACCTGCCAGCGGCCCTCCCGGGAGACGGCGAGGTACTTCTTGCGATCTGCAGAGATGTCGAGGACTGCCGCCTCGCCCACTCCCTCTGCGACAACCCTCGTTCCGAGGACGGGATCGACGTTGACCAGTTGGCCGTCGCGGGTGGCGACTAACAGTTCCTCCCGTCCGGGGACCCAACAGAGTGCAGTCGGGTGCTTCACCGGGGGGCGAAGTACTGCCTCCAGTCCACTCCTCTCATGGAGGTAGTGGGCCTCTGTGACCTCTCGACTCATCCGGAACACTCTACCGGAGGTGGGTGGCGCAACGTAGGCAACCGCTAGGCCGGCCGGCGTTCTTTGAGGATATATCCCCGTTCGTCCTCGTTCACCGGGATCGGGTAAACGCCAGTAAAGCACGCCGCACAGATGCGATTGCCGGCGACTTCAAGGAGCCCACGGCGCGAAAGGAAGGTCACGCTGTCTGTTCCGAACTTCTCGGCCAGCCTCTCCTCGAGCTCGTCCTCCGGCATTTGACTCGCGACCAGCTCCGCGCGGGAGGGCATGTCGATGCCGTAGAAGCAGGGATTTCGGACGGGTGGGGAGAAGATTGCCACGTGAATCGCCGCGGGTTCATGGCGCCTCACCAGGTCGACCATGCGCCGCATAGTCGTGCCGCGGACAATGCTGTCGTCAACCATGATCACGCGCTGCCCACGGAAGATCTCGTCGATGGGATTCAACTTGAGCCGCATCGCCGCTTCGCGGGTGGCCTGGTCCGGCATGATGAACGTTCGACCGCTGTAGCGGTTCTTGATGAACCCCTCGCGATTCGGCAGGTTCAGCGCCTCTGACATCGCCTGGGCAGCCGGTCGCGACGTGTCTGGTACGGCGACGATAACGTCCGCTTCGAGGCCCTTTTCCGCCCACTCTTCGGCGAGTTTCTGGCCCATGATGCGGCGACGAGAGTAGACGCGTCCGGACTCCATGACGCTGTCGGGACGGGCGAAGTAGATGTCTTCGAAGACACAGTGGTTGAGCGGCTGTGGATTGACGTTTCGGATGATCGGCTCCTCGCCCTTTCTCATCAAGACGACTGAACCCGGTGGAACGTGACCCACGTGTGCAAATTCGAGCACATCGAGGGAGACGGACTCCGATGCCACCATCCACGCGCCGTCTCCACGGGTTCCATAGACGCTCGGCCGGATGCCGTGTGGATCTCTGAAAGCAATGAGCGTTTCCTTGCCGTCTACCGCCATGATGGCCGCGACCGAGTAGGACCCCTTGACGCGATCCATGAGGACTTTCAGCGCCGCGACGACGTCGTCTTCGGTGTGCTTGGCGACCCGGATCTTCAGGAGCTCGTCTCCAAAGACGAGGAGGATCGGCTCGGAGTCGCAGTGGCTGGTCATGCGCATGCCACGGGACACCAGGTGCTCCTCGAGCTCCGCAATGTTGGTCACGTTGCCGTTGTGAGCCAAAACGATGCTGGGCCTGCGCGTCATGAAAGGCTGGGCGTCTCCGCGACTGTTGCTGCCCAGGGTCGGGTAGCGGACATGCCCGATCCCGGATGTTCCTGTGAGTGTTGCCAACGCCGATGGCGGCAGGGCGTGACTGACCATCCCGACGTCCTTGTGGATGTTCAGAAAGCCATCGTCGTGGGTGCCGATGCCCGCCGCGTCCTGCCCGCGATGCTGAATCGCCTGAAGGGCCATGTAGATGCTGGGGGCTACGTCATCCTGCCCGATGAGACCTACGAATCCGCACACATTGACTCCATGATCGACTAGCTTGAAAAGCCCTCGATCCGCTCCAGGAGCTGAACGAGGATGTGAGCCTGATACCAGGCGTCGTAGTCGGCCCTGTGGACCTTGTCGCGCTCAACCGCTGGCAGCTGGAGCTCTTCGTCGAGGCGTTCCTTGTTGGAATCCAGCCAATGCAGGTCGAGGACCCCCATGGACAGCGCCTTGGTATCCAACGCTTTGTAACCAAACGGGTTGGCCTGACCGGTCGCGTGATAAGCCCAGGAGACGAACGACCAGTCAAAAGGAGCGTTGTGACCGACGAACACCGGCTCGCTACCCGGCAGCACCCGCGCAGCCGTCCAGTCGGACAGGGCTTGCAGTGCCTCGGACAGGTCGGTGCCCTCTCGCTTCAGCCGCTCGTAGTCGAGACCGTTCACAGCCATGGCACCCTCGTCCATCCTCGGCGCGGTAGGCTTGATCTCGACATAGAAGGTGTCGCCGATCGACAGGCCGGCATCGGTGGGGGTGACTACAACGGCGCCCAAGGAGATCATGTCGTAGAGGCCGGGAACAGGCCCCGAGCACTCGATGTCTACGCAGAACCACGTGGCGCGGGCCATGACCCCCCCAGGCGGGCGGATGTAGCTCGGATGAACGGGTCCAGCCAGCGGTCGCCTGCATGAAGCAGTCCTGGCCCTGGATCGTCCTGGTCGCCTCCGTGATCCCGGTCGTGCTCGTGTACGCTGGAATGCTGGGTTTGGGCCTCCATCGGCACGCTTCTCCATGGGCGATCTCGGGTGCGGCAACTGCCCTGGTCTTCGCGCCCCCGCTGGCCATCGCAGCCGCCAATCGAAAGCACCGCCTCCAGCGCCTGGCAGTGAGCTTGCTGGCGTGGCCGGCCATGCTCTGGCTCACGCTGCCGGTGTATTTCCCCGGAGAGCGAAATGACGCGGTCGCCTCAGGCATAGCCCTGATTGGAGGCGGACAGCGGTGGGACGATATGGCTCGCGCGGTAGCCGATGGCCTGCCGGACGAGCCAGCTCTCGCCAAGCCCGAGCTCCCCGAAGCCGCGGTCATGGCCCAGGAGGTCGTGGCTCCGGCCCCGCCGCTGACTGCCGATCAGATCGCGCTTCCCTACGAAGGAGAGGGGCGTCGGTTGAGTGTGCCCGTGGTGTTCGAACACGGGAACAAGACGCGCGAGGTCTACATGATGCTGGACACTGGCGCGACGTATACGACACTTTCTGCCGATGTTCTCGCGTCACTTGGGATCATCGTCACGTCAGATGATCCCCAGATCCAGCTCCACACCGCCAACGGCGAGCGGTCGGCGTCCATCGTGCTGATGGATCGGGTGTGGATGGGGGATCTCGCCATCGATGGACTCGCGATCGCGACCTGCGATCAGTGTGCATCGTCGGACACGGTTGGACTTCTCGGCCTCAATGTCGCCAGTGGTTTCAATCTGACCATCGATGCCGACCGACGCGAGGTGATCTTCAATACGCGAAAGACCCACGATCGCAAGCTCGACATCAAGCAGTTCAGCGATCTGGACGCGTCGTTCACCCGCTATCCGGGCGGCCGAATCGAAGTCGAGGCGTCCCTGCGCAATGAGAGTAATCGGGTCATCGCGGCCGCCCAGGCGTCGATCCACTGTGGCGAAAATACCTGGACACTGGACCTCGATAGCATCGATCCCGGAGGGATCGGACACGCGCGTCGGCGGCTCCCGGAGCACGAGGGTTGCGAGAGCTACGAAATCGCACTGGAAAAAGCGGTCTGGTAGCGGTTAGGTGCGCTGTCCTCGGAGGATCGATGCCCAACGCCTACATTCCCCGCGACCAGGTGCACGCCTGGTCCGAAGCTATGAGCGATGACGTCGAGGCCCACCAGGCCTCGTTGACTCGGCTCTTGAAAGAGCAGCGACGACTGTCGAAGTTCATCGAAGAGAACGCGCAGTCCATGCAGCCGGCGACCTCAGGCGTCAGTCAGTACATGACCGGCGTGGTCGTTCGCATGTTCGATCTCGCAGGGGGCCGGTTGCGGTCGGCCACCTGGGCTCAGGTTCGCGAGGCCGCTGCAAAAGTGCAGGGCGCCATAGGCGAGCTCCTTCCTCTCGACGATGGATTTGCGGAGCGCGCCAGGTCTGTGGATTGGCGCGCCCAGCCGCACATCCTCGACGAGGCGCTGATGGCGCTCTTCGACCGCGCGCAAGAAGAGGACGAGGCCGAGCTCGAGATGGCCGAATGCCTCAAGGTCTACCTGATGATGTGGGTGGCCACCGAGGTGTTGGATGGCAACTGGAAGCCGTCGAAGAACTTCGAGGGCGAGTCGAGCTACACCTACGTGCACATAGAGCCCAAGAAGCCTGAGGCCGAGGCCGAGGCCTAGCGCACGATTTCGCCGACTGGCGCATCGACGGTGACCAGGTCGATGACCTCTTTCTCGCCGGCCGCAAGCACCATGCCCTGACTCTCGACGCCGCGGAGGTTCGCGGGCTTGAGGTTCGCGACGACGACGACTTTTCGGCCGATCAGCTCGTCTGGGCCGAATTTCGACTTGATACCGGCGACGATCGTGCGCGGCTTGGGTTCGCCCAGGTCGACCTCGAGCACCAGCAGGCGATCGGCGTTGGGATGCTGCTCGGCCTTCTGGATGATGCCGACCTTGAGCTGGAGCTTCATGAAGTCGCCGAACTCGATTTCCGCTGCCGGGCCGGCCTTCTTCTTGTCCTTCTTTTTCTTCTTCGGCTTCGGAGGCTCGGCCTCGGCCGCGGAGAAGAGTGCTTGAATGGACTCCGGCATCTCGCGGAACCGCGGGAACAGTTGCTCGCCAATGACGATGGCCAGACCCTCGGGCAGCTGGTCGAGATTGGCCTCTCCGCTCGCCAACATCGCTCGGAGGCTGGCCTGCGCCGCCTCGGGTGTCCGGCCCACCTTCTCAAGCAGCTCCTCGGTTTTGCTGGGCATGAACGGCATCAACAGGGTGCCCGCGAAGTAGAAGATCTCGAGCACGTGACGCTTGACCGTTTGCAGTCGCGCGACGTTGCCGTTGCGGTTCAGCGCCCACGGTTGCTGCGTGTCGATGTACTTGTTTCCGGCGCCGACGACCTCGAACACCGCCGCGAGCGCCCGGCTGTAGTGGAGGGCCTCCATCTCGGTGTTGTAGGTGAGCAATGCCTTGGTGGCCAGGTCTCTCAACGCCACTTCGGCTTCGGTGATCTCATTGAGAGGAGGCACCTTGCCGCCGAGCCAGTTGGTGGTCATGGACAGCCCGCGGTGGCCGAGATTGCCCAGGTCGTTGGCGAGGTCGGTGTTGTACCGGGACATGAACTGTTCATAGGAGAAGCCGCCATCGGCCCCGAACCGGATCTCTCGGAGGAAGAAGAACCGCGTGGCATCGACCCCGAAGGCATTGACCAACAGGTCGACGTCGATGGTGTTTCCGGTGGATTTGCTCATCTTTGCGCCGTCGGAGCTGACCCACCAGCCGTGCGCGTAGATGTGTTTGGGGAGCGGCACCCCCATCGCCAGGAGCATGGTCGTCCAGTACACCGAGTGGGTGGTGAGGATGTCCTTGCCGATGAGGTTGAAGTCGGCGGGCCACCACTTTGACCAATCTGGATCCGCCTTATCGGCGTCGGGATGGTAGCCGGTGCCGGTCAGGTAGTTCAGCAGTGCGTCGAACCACACATAGGTCACGAACTCGCTGTCGAACGGAAGCTCAATGCCCCACGACATCCGTGATTTCGGCCGGGAAATGCACAGGTCTCCGAGATCTTTGCGAAGGAAGCCGAGGACCTCGTTGCGTCGGTTCGTCGGCTGTACGAAGTCGTCGTTGGCCTCGATGTGATCGACGAGCTGTTGCTTGTAGCTGCCCATCTTGAAGAAGTAGTTGGCCTCGCTGATCTTGCGAAAGTGCGCTTCGGTGAGCTCGCCTTCGGCGATGCGTGCGTCGCGTTCCTTTTCGGTGACAAACACTTCGTCTTTGACCAGATACCAGCCGACGTACTCGTCTTTGTAGATCTCACCGCGCTCCCAGAGCATGCTGAGGACGGCTTTGACGACGGCCTCGTGATCTTCGTCAGTCGTCCGTATGAAGCGGTCGTAGCCGATGTTCAGCTTCGACATCATGGCCTTCCAGACGATGACCAGATCGTCACAGTGCGCCATCGGGGTCATGCCCCGTGCTTCGGCGGCCTCCAACACCTTCTGGCCGTGCTCGTCGGTGCCCGTGAGGAACCGGGCGTCGTGGCCTTTGATGCGTTGGTAGCGCGTGATGGTGTCTGCGGCGATTGTCGTATAGGCATGCCCGAGATGGGGTGAGCCATTTACGTAATAGATCGGCGTGGTGATGTAGAAGTTGTCGGCCAATGCAGCACTCTCCTCGAGCGTCGTAGCCTATCCCTCGCAACCAGCGCTGCAACCGTATATGGAGCGCGCCGGAGTTCTCCCATGATTCGTGCCCTTGGGTTCAGCCACAACGAGTTCAATCCCGGCAAGCCAGGTCGGCTGTGCCGAGGCCGCGAGCGATGGATCGAGCCGTGGCCCAGCGACGGTCCCGAGGACGACATCCACCGCTTGGTGATCACCGGGGCGACCTTCAAGGACGATTCTGCGGCCGAAGCGCTCCGCGGGATCACCCATTCGGGGGTCGGTCTGACCCAGATCATTACGTCGCTCTTTCCCCGGCGGCGTTTCCTGGCGTTCACCGAAGATGGCCACCCCGCAGACATTCCGCCCGCCGGTCAGGGCATCGAGGCCTACGAAGGGTATCGGGCAGGCGGCATGACCGAGCTCGGTTTGGTGCGCTGGTACTGCATCGTGCAGGGCGTACGCGAGGTCCGAGAACTGCTCGGCGACGGTTCTGTCGAGACGGTTCGTGGGTTTGCGGTCCTCGACGACGACACCGACGAGGAGCTCCTCTGGGAGAAGTTGTTCCTCCTGGTCGGAATGTCGACCCTGGACAGCCCTCCGGCCCGATTTCAGCCGGCGGCCTTTTCGGTGATACTCGAGCACGTCAAGGCGGTGGTGATCCTTCACCGCGACAAACATGGGCCAGCCATCGGCGTCTACTCTCTGTCGCCGATCAAGACGGACGGTCGACTCGAGGGATTGTGCGATAAAGCGGGTTCTTTGTTGGTTCCCTTTGCAATACCCCCGATGCTGGCTCGCTGGGATCGCGCCCTGTCGGAGCTGCGGGCCGAGTGGATGGCGACCCGAGAAGAGGAATTCCCGGTTCCCCCTGCTCCCGAAGCACAGTCGTGGGAGAACCGTCGGCGTGGCCGACGGGGACGTAAACATCAAAAATCCGACATCGATGACGCCGAGCTAACGGTCGAGCCGGCAGTCGAGGCCGAGAACGCAGCCGTCGAGCCTGCCCCGGAGACACCGGCGGCAGAAGAAGAGTAGGGGAAAGCTCCCTACTTGATCAGGCTGAACTTGCCGGTCTTCCCATCGGCGAGGGTCGCGGTGCCGCTGGTCTTGATGCCCTTGAAGGCACCCTTGAAGCTGTGGCCGCCGCCCTGCTGAGCGAACTTGACATTGCCCTCGGCGTCGATCTTGCCGAGGATCGGGAACGAGTCCCAGTCGCCCTCTTCGTTCATGATCCGCGCACTGCCGGCGAAGCTGCCGCCGTTCTGACTGTCGACGGTGAGTTCGAAGCTCATGTTCGCTGCGATACCTGCCCAGGTCCCATTCATTTTTGGAGGGCCTACCGGGTCCGGTTCTGGCTCCGGCGCAGGATCAGGTGTCGGTGCAGGCGCAGGCGCAGGTGCCGGAGCCACACTGGACGGTTGTGGGCTCGGAGACGGGCTCGGGTCGGGCGTGGGCGTGGGCGTCGGCGATGGAGTCGGCGATGGAGTCGGCGATGGAGTCGGGCTCGGGCTCGGGCTCGGGGTCGCGGCGGCGCCGGGTTCGGGTTCCGGTGCCTCGGCCACGGTGTCGTCATCATCGCCCTCGGCGGGCTCGGGCTCGGGCTCGGGCTCGGGGTCTGGTGTCGGCGGCTCCACGTCAACCGGATCTGGATCCGCGAAACCGAGATAGGCCATATCGAAGGCGCCCAGGTAGATGGCCCCCATGAGGCCGCCAAAGCCGAGCAGACAGACGCCCATGAAGATGAAGAGGCCGGTTCGACTCTTCCGAATGCCTCCACGGACGCGGGTGTCGCGGGCGGGACGGTTTTGTGACGAGCGAATGGAAAGAGCGGTCTTCTTTGGCTCGGCGTCCGGATCGACCGTGAGCGGGTCGGGCGCACGCTCGGCGGGAATAGGCGTTGGCTCCGGTTCGTTCTCGGGTGCTGCGTAGGACACGTACATGTCTTCGGCAGGCGTTTCATCGCGTCCTGCGGCGCCATCTGGGCTGTTTGACCAACCCTCGGCCCATGAAGAGTCGCCATCGTCGCGGGTCTCGGCGCTGAAGCCGACCGCGCCGCCCATGACGGCGGGAACGTCGACCTCTCCGGTCTTGCCGAGCGGGCCCTTCGGGGGCTTGACTGCGGTCCGCACGCCGGCGTCAGTGTCGTCGCCCTCCCCCTCACCTTCTGCTCTGGGTGCGCCTTCTGGCGCATTCTTGTTCCAGATGTCCCGGATGAGGTCGTCGGGAAGGTCGGAAGGTTGGCCCGTGCGTGGTGGTGCTGGCGGCTCGCTGAGGTCCTCGAGGCGCATGATTCCGGCACCGGTACCGTCGTTCATCTCGGTATCGGCATCGGCCACATCGACCTGCTCGGTCTGGCCGAGGCTCGTGACGTTGTCCGCGCGTCGGCTCGACCCGTAGGGGGTTGGCTGGCCCCAGCCCGTGCTGGCGTCGGCCTCCTCGATCCAGCCCTCATCGTCGTTCATGAGTTCGTCGAGAACAACTTGCCGAAGTTCCTTCTCATTATTGAGAAGGAACTCAGCCTCGTCGCCGTGGCTGGGGTCTCGACGGTTTCGCGCTGCCCATTTGACTCGGCGCTCCAGCGCCTGTTGCGCCGTCTCGCCCATGGGGTCTAGATAGTCGATGAAGTTGGCTTTTCGGACCGAGGCCAGGAAACCCTTCAGTTCCTCTGGGTTCATTGATTCTCCGCTACGGCATACTAGGCTATGGGCCGACCTCTGTGAAGGCTCCCCACTACCACGAATGGTAGGCTACGCCCACGTTCGAGGAGTGAGATGTCGAGCCATGCCACCTATCTAGGCGCCACAATTTTGACTGCCATGGGGCTGTGTGCCACACCCAGTGATGCCCTTGCGACAGACGTCGGGGTAAACGGCCATCCGTTTGGACTCGGGCTCCAGATTGGGGCGCCACTAGGCATTACCGGGAAGTACTACCTGGGTGGCCGACGCAACGCGATCGACTTCGTGCTCGGTGGATTCTCCGACAGTCGCAACGGATTCAACAATTCGATCTACCTGCAGGGCACCTATCTGTGGCACCCCTCCACCCTCGCGCACGAACCGGCTTTCGATCTCAACTGGTACATCGGCATCGGGGCCTTCGTCTGGGATGTCGGGAGATTTTCTGGCGCAGCGGGGGTGCATGCGCCTCTTGGCCTCGCGTTCGACCTCAACGATCCGTCGGTTTCCCAGCTTCAGTTCTATGGCGAGATCGCGCTGAACATCAACCTGATCAACAACCTCGGGTGGTACGCGAGCGGCCTCGGTATTGCAATCGGCGGCCGCTACTACTTCTGAGCCTTACGATTCGTCGACGAGGATGATGGTCGACAAGTGGTCGATCTCGGCACCGTCGTAGATGCCGCCGCCGCCGTCCGTGACCGTGCCGATGTCGAGCCAGGTCGAGGTCTTGTAGTCGCCGAGGTAGGCCTTGTACTCTGCGCCGTCGAGGCCCATGCTGCCCAGATCGAAACGGACCTCCATTCCGGCGTCAGAGTGGTGGTCGAAGGGCATCAGATACCACATCGCGAGCACGGTCCCGTCGATCGTGTCGGTGGGGAGCCAGTCGTCCATTTGAACCAGGGTGGCCGAGGCCTCTGTAGCCTCGTCGACGAAGATCGGCGCCGTCAGGTCGTCGCCACCCATCGTGATGCGAAGTGCACCCAGTGTGAGCTCGGTCATGCCGGCCGGCAAGTTGGCTGCCGCGGCCTCGGAGGGGACCATCACGTCGACGACGCGGACCTCGTTGGACGCGAAAGTGAGCGGGGCGAATGCCGTCGCCATTCCGCCGCCAAGGGGCGGTACAACCTCGAATGATTGAGGCGCGACAGCAGTCTCGTCGAACTCGTAGAGGCCGTCGGACTCGGTCACGGCATAGCGGCACTGTTCGCCGCGGCAGAACCGGATGTTGGCGCCGCCGACCGGGGATCCGTTCTCGTCGGTGATCACCCCGGAGAGATTGGCAGTGGTCTCGACTGTCGTGGTGTCGTCGTCGTCATCGCCGACGTCGTCATCGTCGTCGCCAACATCGGAGTCGGTGTCGGTGACGGAGGTGTCGTCGGGCTCGGTGCCGTCACCACCTCCACAAGAAGCCAGAATCATGCCGGCGGAAGCGAGGAAAAGGATGCGCATCAGTCGTCTCCAGGGCCCGAGCGTGCCTTCGGGCGTAACCCCACGAATACCGTACAAAAGCGCCAACGGCAATGATGTAGCGTTAGAGCTGCACGCGCATCGTGTTCTTCACCATCCCAAAGCAGCACTTATTTCCCGATCCCGCTCTCGCGGATCCCAGCGGGCTGCTCGGAGTCGGCGGCGATCTGGATCCCGCACGGGTGATCCTCGCGTACAGACAGGGGATCTTCCCTTGGTATTCGCAAGGGCAGCCCTACCTTTGGTGGTCGCCCGATCCGCGCATGGTCCTGGAATCCGCGAACCTGAAGGTGCGGCGCAGCCTGGCCAAACGCCTGCGACAGCAACGCTTCGAGATCACGCTGGATCGCGCCTTCGACAGGGTGATCGACCGCTGCTCGAGAAAGCCGAGACCCGGACAAGCCGGCACCTGGATCACACCGGACATGATGGCCGCGTACCGGCACCTGCACGCTCTCGGGTACGCCCATTCGTGCGAGGCCTGGCAGGACGGTGAGCTCGTGGGCGGCCTGTACGGCGTTGCGGTCGGCAATCTCTATAGCGGCGAGTCGATGTTCTCCGACGTATCTGACGCCTCGAAAGTAGCCTTTGTGCACCTGGTACGGCAGCTCGCGCGCTGGGATTTCCCGCTCATCGACTGCCAGGTGTACACCGAACACCTCGCGACCTTCGGCGCCGAGGAGATCGCCAGGCACCGCTACCTGCGCCGCGCCCACCAGCTGCAGGCTCGCCCCGGTCGCCCGGGCCCCTGGTCCTTTGACGCGGACTTCGACCCCATGGAATTGACGGAATCCACTAGCTCTCGATGAGCACGGCCGCGGCGTCGATCTCTACGGTGACGGACTTGCCGTCCTCGGGGGCCTCTTTGCTGTCGGTCTCGGACTTGAAGTGGGCCACCCGCTCGGGATCCACTGCCTTGACGGAGACCTCTCCCTCGACGTGTGCGGTGCGGCCCGCGGCCTGCTTGTTCACGCCGTAGCCGTGGTCCTTCGTCGTGATTCGCATGGTCTCGCCGCCCGCGTCGCGGAGCACCATCCAGCACCCCGCCTTCTGGCAGACCTGGGTGACTTCACCGGCAACACGCACCTTCTTGCCCTTGTGGCCGTCGGGATCGGAGAGCACCGAGCCGACGGTCGCCGACTCGGTGAGCGTGAAGGCTGCGCCAAAGTGCTCACCGGTAGGAGCGGGAGCTTCTTCGACGGCGGGGGTACCACAAGCGAGCAGCAGGGTCAGGAAGAGGGTCATGGGGTCTCCTCAGTCGGCGACGACAATCAAGGTGTAGGTTCGTTCTGTAGTTCCGGTGATCTTGACGCGTACGCCAGCCGCCTCGATTTCTCCAGCGCGCAGGGTAGCGGTGGCCTCGCCCGATCCGGTTGCAGAGCCGCTGGGCTTGTAGCGCGTGCCGTCGCCTTCGACGAAGGTCGCGCCGTCGCCGAACACGTACAGGATCCGTCTGTGATCGACGTCCTCGAGGGTGACAATGTCCGGATTCTTAGTTTCAACCAGCGTATCGGGGATGGCGTCGAACGTGGGAACGAGGGTGTTGGCGCGGGCAAAGACGGGGATCTCCCCGAGTGGTGTGGGGAACGATCCTGAGATGGCGGGCTCGAGAGTGTGCCAGTTCCACCAGTCCTCGCTTGCGGGCAGTTCGACGTCGCGGCTGGTCACGCCCGCCTCGAGGACCGGGGCGATGAGGAGGGCGTCGCCGAGCATCCAGGCGTCCTGGCGGCTCCAGTCTTCGTTGTCCACGACGAAGGACACTGGTTGGATCATCGGGATCCCGTGATCGGCTGCCCGGGCCGCGAGGCCGTATCTGTAGGGCCAGAGACGCATGTTCTCGGACGCGACCCGGGCCTGGTGCTCGGTGGTCTCGTCGTCGCTGTCGAACTGCCAGTTCTCCTCGTCGTAGGCGCCGTGGTGCGTTCGCGAGATCGGCGTGTAGGCACCGAGCGATGCCCATCGGAACCAGAGCTCCTTGGTGGTCGGATCGTTGCCGACAGATTGGTAGCCGGCCACGTCGTGGGTGAAGATCGGGACCCCGCTGGCGGCCAGTCCGAGGCCCATCGACAGCACACTGGGCATGCCGTCGTCGGCGTCGAAGCTGGTGCGTTGATCTCCGGCCCATACGGCTGGGACCAAACCACCCGTTCGGATCCATCCCGAGCGAACAAAGAAGGCGACGTCTTGATCGCCGATGGCGTTCCGGTTCGTCTCCTGCCACCACTCGGGGTATGCATTGTGTGCTTCTAGAGCCGATTCTCCACTTGCCAGCACGGCGTCGGGCGGCAGCCATTCTGCGAAGTCGGCCATCCAACCGTCGAAGCCGATGTCGATGGCGCCCTGGAGATATCCGCCGACCCAGTCGCGACCCGCATTCGTAGACAGATCGACCCAGCCGGTCTGAGTCCCGATCAGCGCCGACTGGAACAGGTACGGCTCTCCGTCGGGATTCTTGACGAGAACATCGTGGGCGACCGCGTCGTCCCAGACCGAGGTCTCCTCGAACACGAATGGGCTGAAGTAGGCGAACCACTTGAAGCCGCGATCTTCTAGGTCAATCGCCATTTCTTCGGCAGCCGGGTACAGCTCTTCGTCGACCGTCCACTCCCCGGTGAGGTGATAGCCGGTGGCCGGATTGTCCTCGCCGCCCTTCCAGTCCTCGGTCCAGATCGCGGTGGAGGGTGCGCCAAACTCGCGGAGCCGATCCGCGACGGCGTTGACGCGATCAGCGCCTTTGATCGCGTCGTTCCAGGGGCCGAACACCCAGGGAGGCGGCAGCGCTGGGCGACCTGTATTCGCCGTGAGCTCTTGAATGGCGGCGGTCGGCGTGCCTCCGGCGATGACGCGGATCCTGGTGGCTCCCTCGTGCCAGGCCACCATCTCGAAACGGTCCTTCGAGGCGCACAGATCGACATCGACCCTGCCGGTGGTGTCGAGGAGGATGCCCTGCCCATGCTGGGGCCGAAGAAGGAAGGGGACCGGAAAGGAGGTGGCGTGTTTCGTCCCGCCGAGCGGCCAGTTGACAGGCAGGGACTCACTGTCGGACTTGCCAATGCCGGGCTCCTGGGTCCAAAGGAAGAACGACTCTCCGACGTGGTCTACGTCTTGCGCGTGAGCGCCGAGGCCCATGAAGTGATCGTCGGCGTCACAAGCCGCCGAGAAGCCACCGCGATTGGAGTTCACGCGACCGTCGGGCGACCAGTCGATGAGGAGCGTTCTTCCGATCGCCGAGAAGGAGACGATGCCGAGGCTCTGGTCCTTGCCGTCCAGGACCTCGACGATCTGTAGCGGCCCGTTTCGGCCCTTGGGGCGCTTGAACTGCGCGGATTGGGTCAGGTCGAGCACGACGTCGTCGAATCGAAAGGCACCGAAGGCCATCTCGACCTCGGCGCTGCCCTTGCCGGCCAGAAGGCGAACGTCGTCGAGGCCCGTGCCGCTGAAGTGGCGCACATCGAACGTGCCCTCTTTCCGATGCAGGGTCACGGTGAACTCGCCCAGCTCCATGTCAGTTGTGGGACTACAGGCCAACAGGCTCCAGATCAACGGCGTCCACATCTCAGAAAACTCCAGGTAGGAGGCGGGCTCGGTCGGCCATCGCTGCACGCCAGGACGGGACCTTCTCCAGGGTGGCTTCCTCGGTGAGGATGCGTTGATACAGGACTGCGGCGTTGACGATCGACAGGGTGATCGCGCTGATCCATGCGGTGTGCAGGAGCGGGAGCGCCGCGATCTCCATAATCACCACCAGGTAGTTGGGATGACGGATCCAGGCGTACGGCCCCGTGGTCGCGATCGCGTTGTCATCCGGGCGTACGACGCGGACATTCCAGGCGCGGCCGATGGTCTTCAGCGTCCAGACCCGCAGGACCGTCGCCGCGACCAGCACCGCGAATGCGAGGCCACCTAGCGCCCACACAAACGGCCGCTCGAGCAGGTAGACCTCGACGAGCGGACCCAAGACCAACCCGAAATGCAGGAGGGCCATCACCGGGAAGAGCTTGGGCTCGGCGACGACGCCATCCGGCGTGGCGCGCATTCGCCTCACCGAGATCGCGAGCTCCACCAGACGCATCGCGCCGGTTGCCAGGAGCAAGCCGACGAAGAGACCGAATTGCCAGGTCACTTCTCGTACCGGGTGATGGAGACGGCCGTCTTTCCGCCGCCGGAGAGGATCCCGAGCGCCATGGTTGCCTTGTCGTCCTCGAAGGTGATCGAGGTCATGTCGTCTGCGGACGTGTCGAGCGCCTTGGCAAAGCCCATGGCCTCGAGCGCGGTGCCATAGCTGGCGGTGAGGGCGGCGACACGGTCCTCTGGATGGTGCACCGTCAGCATCGCATCATCCGAAAAAACTACGTTTCCGTCCTGCACTGGCAGTGACATCTCGGTCCAGGGCGCGGTGAGCTGCGTGGAAAACGGCGCGGGTTTGCCCAGGGGCCCGGTACACGCCAGGGTTGCGAACCCCGCAATCACCAGTGCGCGACGAGAAATTCCATACATCTCGGTTCCTATCTCGGCGATGTAGTCTGCCGCCATGCCCGTCTGGCTTCCCGCCCTCGCCGCCGCAAGCGCCCTCGCCGCACCAAATCTGGTGCTGATCTCTCTGGATACGACCCGCGCCGATGCCCTGTCTTGCTACGGAACAGTGCCCGGGGCAGCGAAGAATTTACCCCCTGCTACGCCGGTCATAGACGCTATCGCTGCTGAAGGCGTGCGCTTCGAACACTTCTTTGCGAACGCGCCGACCACGCTGTCGAGCCACTCGACGATGTTGACCGGACTGGACCCCCACGGACACGCGGTGGTCCGCAATGGCTTTCCCCTCGACGCCCGTTTCCCGACGCTTACCGAACGACTCTCGGCGGCGGGCTACGACACCATCGGCGTGGTCGGCTCGGCGGCGCTGGAATCCGCGATGGGTCTCGACCGGGGATTTCGCGTATACGACGACCAGATCGACGAGGTCCTCGGGCACGTCTACCAGGACCGCGCCTCCCGGGTTGTGGATCGCACTCTGGCTCAACTCGACGCGGCGGAGAAGGGCAAGCCGCTCTTCCTCTTCGTGCATTTCTACGACGCACACACGCCCTATGAAGCTCCCGACGAACACCGGGATCGATTCACCGACCCCGCGTACACCGGCGTTTGGGGGGATTCGAGGCTCAAGTACAAGCCGCTGATCGAGGCGGTGAAGGACGAGTCCGCGGACCCCGCCGATGTCCAGTTCGTCGCTGGGCGATACGTCGGAGAGGTTGCCTACGTGGACGGGCAGGTCGGTCGCCTGGTCGACGAGTTGGGCAGGCGAAAGCTCCTCGAGAATGCGGTGCTCGTCATCACCGCCGACCACGGAGAGAACCTCACCGACTTCCCCTTCTTCGCCTATTCACACGGTTCAGACGTAGGTTATGGCGCGATGCACATTCCGCTGGTGATGCGTGCATACGGCGTACCGATGGCGGAGCGCGCCGTCGTCGAGCGCCAGGCTGCAATGTCGGGTCTGGCTCCGACTCTCGAGGCCGCGCTGGGCTTGCCGATCACCCTTCCGGGCCACGACTTCTGGGATCTGGTCCGGCCGGGACCGGTGTGGGACGAGGACGGTTGGCCGGAGCGATCCACTCGCCCCGCCTACCTGGAGGCGACGCGACCCAGGAGCCTGGAACCTGAGAGCGGCTGGAACAACGTCGTCTTCTTCAGGGGGCTGTGGAGCGGCGGGCAGGGTGTTTTTGGAGCGCCGGTCTACAACCTGGACTACGATTTCTACGACGAATCCGAGGTCCGGGACCCGGCGGTCATTCCCCTTCTCAAGGCCCAGATGGCGGCCTGGGACGCCGATGTTCCCGAGCGGCAGGAACCCTATGTAGCGCCCGAGACCGAGAAGGCCCTCGAGGCGTTGGGCTATCGCGAACCCGAAGAGAAATAGCTCTCAGCGACCTGCGAGGAGCTTGCCGATCTGCTCGAGCTGGGTGCTCGCGCCTCCGAGGGTGAACTCCCACTGCTTGGCGGTGAGGAAGTACCGGTGGAGCGGATAGTCCTTGTCGTACCCCATGCCTCCGTGGAGGTGCTGGGCCGCGTTGACGACCCGGTGGCTTCCCTCGGCCGCCCAATAGCGGGCGATGGCGACCTCTCGCTCGGAGGCCAGCCCCTGTTCGACGCGCCACGCGGCTTGCCAGAGGGTGACCTCCATTGCTTGCGTGTCGATCCACGCGTCGGCGGCTCGGTGGCTCACGGCCTGGAACGAGCCGATAGGGACACCGAATTGCTTGCGTTCGGTGGTGTATTTGGCCGTCATTGCCAGGGCGGTCTTCGCCAGGCCGAGCTGGAGCGCGCATATACCGAGCTGGACTCTGGGGAGCCACCAGTCGAGCACGTTCTGCCCGCCCAGGCGGGTCCCTGGGGTGCCATCCAGGTCGAGGATTCCAATGGGGTCCTCATTGGTTCCCTTTTGAAGGGTCACCTCGCAGTCGGCGACCTCGACGACATAGACGCCTTCGGATGTGGGAATGACGGCCTTGGCGGCGCTGTCTGCTGCGGGAACACAGATTTTCCGGCCGTACAGACGTCCATCTCTGGCCAGGGTCGTCGCCCGGCGTGGATCGCGACTCGACTCCTCACAGAGAGCGCCGGTGAGCACTGTCCCGACGGGGGCAGCCTCTCCAAACTGGGCGATGGGAGCTCCAAGCAGCAGCGTCTGCAGCACGGGTGGGTGGGCGCCGGCCTCGCCGACCGCGATGAGCAGGCTGCAGATCTCGGGCAGGGTGGTCAGGGTCAACAGCTCCGCATCCTGGAGCGCTGTCCACGGATCGTCGTCGGCGAGGATCTGGGGGGCGAGCTCGGCGATGGCCTGCTGCATCTCGGTGGGATTCCAGTCCATGACTACCTCCGGGCCCGGGGCATGCGAAGCCCGGCCATAGCGATGATGTCGCGCTGGATTTCGTTGGTTCCACCGCCAAAAGTGAGCACCAGAGTTGCCCGATAGTGCCTCTCCACATGGCCGTGAAGAACCGCTCCGGGAGAGTCTCCTTTCACCACGCCAGCGTCTCCGAGGATCTCCAGAAGCAGGCGATGAGCGCGAACGTAGAACTCCGATCCGAAGACCTTGAGGCCCGACGCCTCCTGCATCTCGAGGTGGTCGCGGCCGAGGTTCCAGGCCTGCTTCCAGTTCATGAGCTTGAGCGCCTCCAGGCCGACTTCGACCTCGGCGAGGTTGCGCTGCACCCATGGCCGATCGAGGAGAACACCATCTCCCGACGGCATTGCCGCCGCCCAATCCCGGGTCTCTTCTGACAGGCGGGTGAGGGGACCCACCATCATGAGCGCGACCCGTTCGTGGTTGAGCTGGGTGGTGATCATGCGCCAGCCGCCGTTCTCCGGCCCGACGCGATTGGAGACCGGGACCCGGACATTCTCCAGGTACACGGCGTGGATGTTGGCGTCTCCTAGGTTCTTGATCGGGGTGGTCTGCAGCCCGACCGCATCCATCGGTACCAGGATCATGCTGATGCCCTTGTGCTTGGCTGCATCGGGGTCGGTTCGCGCCGCCAACCAGATGTAGTCGGCGAAGTCAGCCAGGGAGATGAAGATCTTCTGGCCGTTGATCACGTAGTCGTCGCCATCTCGGACTGCGGCGGTCTTCAGTGACGCGAGGTCGGTGCCCGACGACGGCTCGGTGTAGCCGATGCAGAAGTGAAGATCTCCCTTGAGGATTCTGGGGAGTAGCTCGGCCTTTTGGGTGTCGGTGCCGTACTTTGCCAGAGTGGGGCCGACCGTGTTCAGGGTCAACAACGGGATTGGGAAACCGGAGCGATGCATCTCGTCAAAGAAGATGAACTCCTCGATGGGGGTGCGGCCCTGACCACCGTATGCCTCGTCCCAGCCCAAACCCAGCCAGCCGCGCTCGCCGAGTACTTTCATGGTCTCGTAGTAGATGGGCCCGCCGCCCTCCATGTCCCGGAGTTCTTCGCGAAGGGCTGGCGTCATCAGCTCGGCCATGGTCTGCCGGATCTCGGCCTTCAGTGCCTTCTGTTCTTCGGTGTAGTCGATGTACATGCCGCTACTGTCCCAGCTCGATGGCCCGCTTTTTTGCCCAGCGATAATCCGGCTTGCCACTGGGTTGTCGGTTCAAGCTCTCGACGATGTGAATGGCGCGCGGTGCCTTGTAGCCGGCGACCTTGGTGCGCACGAAGGCGTCGATGTCGCTGCCGGCTGTCTGGTTCCGAAGCGTGATCAGGGCCTCGACCCTCTGCCCCCACCGGTCGTCGGGCACGCCAACCACGACCGCATCGAAGACGCCCGGGTGGCCCTTGAGTGCCTCTTCGACCTCTTCGGCGTAGACTTTTTCGCCCCCCGTGTTGATGCAGACCGAGCCCCGCCCGAGGAAGACGATCGTCTCGTCCTCGGCCACCAGCGCCATGTCTCCGGGGATCACGTAGCGGACGCCGTCCTTCTGGAAGAAGGTCTTCGCGGTCTTCTCGGGGTCTCCGTAGTATCCGAGGGGTATGCGGCCGAAGCGGGCGAGTTTCCCGGCGACGCCGCTTCCGGCTGCCACCGGGTTGAGGTCGTCGCCGAGAACCACCGTGTGTCGATCGTCCATGATCCACACCGGTTTGCCATTCTCGTAGAACGCGGTGCCCTGATGTCCGGTCTCGGACGCGCCAAAGCTGTTCAGGATCATGCAATTCGGCAGGAGCTCCTCGAGTCTCTCCCGTACACTTCCCGAGAGGATCGCTCCGGCGGAGGCGATCACCAGCAGCTCTTCGAGTTTCCACCGGTCGGGCTCGGCCTCCAGCGCGCCGATGAGCGGCAGGGCCATGGCATCGCCGACGATGTTGATGGTGTGGATCGCGTAGTTCTCGGCCAGGTCCAGGCTCTCATTGGCGCGGAAGCCGCGGCCGGAGACGACGCCGGCGAACCCGCCATTGAGGATGGCGATCCAGGAGGCCAGCTGGGCGGATCCGTGAATCATCGGTGGGGCCGCATGCACATGCAGCCCGTCTCCGTTGATCGTGAGTTGCTTCGTGATCTCGTCTGCTGTGGCGAAGGGCTCTCCTCCGGGATTACCACCTTGTAAGGCCGCAAAGAAGATGTCCACATGACGCCACATGACGCCGCGGGGCATGCCGGTAGTGCCGCCGGTGTAGATGACGAACAAATCGTCTTCGGATCGCTCCTCGAAGGCGCGATCTGGGCTCGCGGCGTCGAGGATTGCCTCGTACGCGGGCCCGGGTTGCATGAAGAGCTGAATGGCCTCGGTATCGGCTTCCTCCACGAAATGGGTCAACTCCGCCTCGTGGACGAGGGCGACCAGATCGGCGTTGTCGCAGACGTAGGCGAGCTCCTCGGCGACGTAGCGGTAGTTCACATTGATGGTGACGGCGCGGATCTTCCATGCGGCGAGCATGCACTCCAGGTACTCGTTGCCGTTGTACAGGTACAGCCCGATGTGATCTCCGGCTTTGACGCCCTGGGACAGCCAGTGATTGGCCAGTCGCGTCGCCCGTTTATCGAGCTCGCCGAAGGTCATTTGGCGCTTGTCGATGACGACCGCGGTCCGGTCGGGAAAACTGTCGGCGAGACTCTCGTAGATGTCCGCGAGGTTGAACTGCATAGGGGCGCTCCCGGCCAGGAAATAGAACGTGTTCTACTAGAACATGTTCTAGAGGGTGCGGCAAGTGGTTCGGTCGGTTGGCCTGGTTTGCGACGCGATGACTTCCGGGCAGGTCGCGCCGGGCGCGGGCGGTCAGGTGGTGAGGGCCTTGGCCTTGACGGGTAGGAACGTCCGCTCGGACAGCTCGGCGGGGATCACCTGGAGGATTTCTTGTTCGTCGACGATTCCGCGGAGTCGGAACACCCCGAGCGGGGTGACAGCGGGGTCATCGTCGAACTTGGGCTCGGCGAGATCCCAACACTTTCTCGAGACGAGGATCTGGCCGCCGTGTCCGGCACTGGCAATACGGGCGGCGCGGTTCACGAAGGGTCCGAAGTAGTCCATCTGGTTTCCGCGGGCGCGGGCCTCGGCCTCTCCCACATGCACGCCCATGCGCACTCTCAAGCCCCGAAAGCCCGGTTCAATCTTGGCTTCGGGCATGGCGAGCAATTCGTCGCTCCAGGGGTGTTCCTGGAGCTCACGCTGCACGTCGAAACAGAAACGAACGGCGCGGGCCGGGTTCTTGAACGCCACCATGAAGGCGTCGCCCTCTGTCTTGACCTCGTAGCCGCCGTGCCGGTGCAGGCAGGCCCTCATCACAGCGTCGTGGGCGCGAAGGGAGTGGCGGGCGAGTTCTTCGGCGTGCTCCCAGATGGTGGTGCTGCCCTGGATGTCGGTGAAGACCAGGGCGATCTTGCCGACCGGAGGCATCTTGGCCACCATAGCCGGGCGCTCTTTGCTGCCGGCGAACCAGTGGTCTGCCAGGTCGGCCACCGTGGGGGCACGGTCGTTCACGTCGACCTGCAGCGCGGCGTGAACGGCGCTCGCCCAGCGCATGGGCGTGCTGGGCACCCGGTACTTGATGGGCCGGTACGTACAGGTCCGGACGTTCTCGAAGATCTGCTCGTTGGTGTCGGCCGTGAAGGGCTGATGGCCGGTGACGATGTAGTAGAGCAGGCAGCCCAGGGACCAGATGTCGGCGCGGTGGTCGACGGCATCGCTGTCGTAGGTCTGCTCGGGAGCCATGAACTGGGGGGTCCCGAAGACGCGCACCTTCTTGCGTTGGCGGGTCGGCTGTCCGAGCACCTTGGCCAGAGTGAAGTCGGTCAAACGCGGCATGGCCACGTCACCGCCGAGATCGATCATCACCGTCCGGTCCTTGATGTGGCGGTGCACGATGCCGTTGTTGTGGATGAAGCTGACCGCCTCGAAGAGTCCGTTCACGATGGCGTCGATGGCGTTCTCATCGAGCTCGTGGGACTGGATGAAGTCTCCCAACGTCGGCCCTTCGACGTGGTCGAGCACGAGGGCGGGCGAGCCGTCGAGGTCGAGGACGTCGGTGGCGGCAATGACGTTTGGATGCCGCATGCCGGCCTGAATTCGAGCGCCTGCGACCATGCGCCGCCGCAGGGCGCGGCTGCCGTCGTTGGGCACCGTCAGGGCGTGCAGGGTGTTCAGTGTGACGTGGCGAACCCGAAAGGTCGTTGACATGCGACCCGATCCGATCCGCGACTCAACGACGTATCTCTCGACATGGGTTCCTGGAACCAGATCCATCGGGGGTCCTCGATAGGCATCGTACTCCGTGATGGCGGTCGTTGCATTCGCGTTAGGGAGGGAGGGTGTTCGGGTACGCAGTCATCGCCGCCTCGGTCGCCTTTTCGGCACCGGATTCCACCGCCCTTCGAGCGGCTCTGGACGCGCATCGAGCCGAGTTGGAGGCCAAGGCCAAATACCAGCTGGAGTTCACCGATGCCGAGCTGGCCAAAGTCGCGAAAGGCGAGGTGGCCAAGCGTCGAGAGAGGCTCAAGGGCACGGATCGCGTCATGGGCCTCGCTTGGACGCCCGCGTCAATGGACGCGGTGTGGGTCGCCATGCAGGACCCCGACCACTGGAACTACGTCGAGGGTTTTCTGGAGGAGAAACTCCCCAGCTCGACCTTCAACAGCAAGATCGTCTACCAGCGGATCCTGTTTCCGTGGCCGTTCGCGGACCGGCAGTGGGTCATCGAGGTGAAGAACAATCTCGCCCTCATCGAGGCCACGAATGGCAAGGTCTGGGAGCGGACCTGGAGCCTGAACCCGGAGCGAGGGGCCGTAAACGAGATGGAAAAAGCCATCTGGGTGGACATCAATGACGGCGGTTGGATGGTGACAGACGCTGGCGAGGGCTCGCTGTTGGGTTTCCACGTGCGCACCGTGCTCGGTGGCAGCGTTCCCGATGAGCTCGTCGTTCGCTATTCGATGGGGACACTGCAGAGCCTTCTCGGCGGACTGACCGAGCGAGCAACGACCATGACCGGGCACTACGACGCGGCGCATACACCGGTTCGACGACCCGACGGAACGACCATCCCCCCGATGGACTAGCCGGGTGCTTCTTCAGGAGCCCCTTAGCAAGGCGGTCCTCAGGGCGCGGGCGGCGGGACTCAGGCGATCGGTTCGGCCGTGGATCAGGGACAGGCGCCGCCGTATGGGTGTGCGCGGATCCGCCACTCTCGACAGGCGGCCTTCGGCGATGTCGTGGCCGATCGCCGACTCCGACAGGAGTGCGATTCCGAGGCCCGCGCGCACGTGGCCCTTGATCGCCGTCGTGCTGTTGAGCTCCATGACGACCTCTGCTTCCGGGAAGTGGCGCTCGAGCACTCCCCGGATGTGAGTGCCGCGGGGGAAGCAGATCTGTCGGCGATCCCCCGAGCGTCGGTTGGGTGCCCCGACGAGAACGAGATCGTCGTCTCGCCAGTGCATATCGCCGTCTCCGGGGACGATCCCGATGTCGAGTGTTCCGGCTGCCACCAACCGCCGGGTCCGGGCACTGTCCGTCTCCTGAAGTCGGAGGAGAATCCCGGGGTAATTCGCTTGATACGCCATCAAAACGGGAGGCAAGAGATAGGTGCAGACGGTGGCCCCAGCGCCGATCCGAATCTCGCCGGTCTCGAGGCCCTCGACTGCTGCGACCGCCCGCATGCCGGACTCCACCGCCGACAGAGCCGCCTCTGCCCATGGCTGGAATGCGCGCCCCGCCGCGTTGGGGGTGGCGCCGCCCGGTCCGCGGTCCAGGAGTCGAGCGCCCACGGCTTCTTCGAGGCGTTGGATGGACGCCGTCAGCGCAGGTTGGGAGAGATGTGCCCGCTTGGAGGCGGCGGTGAAGGTCCCGTGCTCGACGATCTGCAGGAAATGAGACAGTTGATCAATCATAGATAATCCTGATGGCTAGCTTCAGTATATTCCATTTCACAAATGACAACTGCCGAGCCACATTCATTTCAGGAGGTGATTGTGGCGTTGGCCCTAGGATTCCTGGCAGGGCTGTGGACGACGGTTGCCGGCCTCGGTGGCGGCATGATGCTGTTGTTCGCACTCGCCGCGTGGTGGTCCGATCCGGTTGCCGCTCTCGCGGTCACGGCGCCAGCGCTGCTCGTTGGCAATCTGCATCGGTTGACCCTCTTCCGTTCGGAGATCGACCTTCAGATCGGGCTGCCCATCGTGCTCGGCGCTTTCCCCGGCGCCGTCCTCGGTGGCCTGTTGGCCGTAGCGATTCCCATCTGGATTCTCCAGGTCGCCATGGTCGCGGTCGCAATCCTGGCGTTGGCTCGCGTTGCAGGCCTGTTTGCGTGGCGGCCCGGGCGCGGAGCGTTGGTGCCTGCGGGCGCGGGGATCGGCATCATCGGAGCGACGACCGGCGGCGCTGGGGTGTTGGTCGGGCCCCTGCTTCTGTCCTCGGGACTGAAGGGGGTTCCCTATGTCGCGACGGCCGCGCTGTTCGGCGTGTCGATGCACGCCGGCCGCTTGCTCGCCTATGGAGCCGGAGGTTGGGTCGACCCTGCAGTGCTGGCGCTTGGCCTCGGGATCGCGATCGCTATCGTGTTGGGCAATGCCACTGGAAAGCGAGTGCGGACCTGGATTCCTGAGGGATGGCAGACCCGGATCGAGGTCGGCACCGCTGTGAGTCTCATCGGACTGGCGGTCGTCGGTGCGTCGGCCTAGTGGCCCGGGCCGGGACTTCCTGACGGAAGTCCCGGCCCGGATCCCCTACTTCCATTGCCGGAATCTCGACGCTGGCCCTCCCGTCCGGCCGCACGCGCAGGCGTGCCAATGCCGTCGTTTCCCCGAATGTCTTTCGTTGGCCGCGCGTGCGGCCACGTACGGCAGGGACCGCTCAGCGCCGGGACTCCTCGACCGTGGCCCGGGCAGGACTTCGCAAGCGAATTCCTGACCCGCCCCACTAGCCGGGTTGGCTGGAGACGACCCACATGGCGAAGAACTGGCTTCCGCCGCCGTAGGCATGGCCCATCGCGTTGCGGGCGCCCTCTATCTGGTGTGCGCCGGCCATCCCGCGGACTTGGAGAGCGGCCTCGGCGAAGCGGAGCATGCCGCTGGCGCCAATGGGGTTGGACGCCATCACGCCGCCGCTGGGGTTGATGGGGAGCTTGCCGCCGATCTCGGTGTCGCCATTGTCGACGGCTCGCCAGCCGTTCTCGAACAGGTGGAGGTTCTCGAGCCACATGGGCTCGTACCAACTGAAGGGTACATAGATCTCGGCACAGTCGAGTTCGTCGGGCCCGATGCCGGACTCCTTGTAGACGGAAGTCGCGCACTCGGCGCCAGCGCGGGGATTCACTTCGTCGCGGCCGGCGAAGAGCATGGACTCGGTGCGCACGGCGGTGCCGCGAACCCAGGCTGGATTCTTGCAGTCCAGGGGGTCGTCGGACAGCACCATGGCAACTGCGCCGTCGGAACTCGGGCACGTGTCGAGGTAGCGAATCGGATCCCAGAGCATCGGGGACTTGGCCACCTTCTCCAAGGTGATGTCGTGCATGTGGAGGTGCGCGTAGGGGTTCTTGAGCGCGTTGAGCCGGTCCTTGACGGCGACCTTCCACCCCACGTGCTCCGGCGCATCGGATCTGCGGATGTAGGCGCGGATGATCGGCGCGAAGTACCCTCCCGCTCCGGCGGCGACTGGCGGCTGGAAGGGGAAGCGCTGGGAGAGCGCCCACATGGCGTTGGACTCGGACTGCTTCTCGAAGGCTACGGTCAAAACACGCTTATATTGGCCTGACATGACGTGGTGGGCGGCGACGACCGCGGTGCTCCCGCCCACGCTCCCCGCAGTGTGAACTCGGAACATCGGCTTGCCCACAGCACCCAGCGCTCCGGCCAGGAACAGGGAAGGCTGGTTTACGCCTTCGAACATGTCCGGTGCCTTGCCGAGCACCACTGCGTCGATGTCCGCGAAGGTGAGCTGGGCGTCTTCGAGGGCGCGCAGAGCGGCCTCACGGACCAGGCCCGGTATGGAGACGTCGCCTCGCTTGGCGGCGTGTTTGGTCTGCCCGATTCCAATGACGGCGCAGCGACTCATGAGGCCTCCAACACGGCGACGAGGTTTTGTTGCAGGCACGGTCCCTGGGTCGCGTGGGCCACCGCACGGGTGGCGCCCTCGCGAATCGCGCGGGCCGCTTCGGCAATTCGGACCAGCCCGGCGACCATGGGCGCGTCGGCGCCGAAGCAGCCGCCGGAGGGATTGATGGCGCAGTCGGCGTTCAGCCCCAGCGCCTCCGCGACCAGGATTTCCTGGTGTGAATACGGGGTGTGGAGCTCGGCCACATCGGCGCCCTCGAAGCCCAGGGCGCTGGCGGCAATCGCGGTTGAGTTCGACTGCGTCAAGTCGCGACAGCCGATGGAGTGGGCATCAATGCGGTGCTCGATCCCGGAGATTCGTGGGCCACTTCCGCCGACGGTGAGCACGATCGCGGCGGCGCCGTCAGCGTGGTTGGAGCGGTCGTGGGCGCGAAGCGGGTCGGTGACGTAGGGTCTGGAGAGCAGCGTCTCTACGTCGGCCTGCTCGACCGGCAATGCGTTCGGGTTGTTTTGTGCGGACGCCAGGTTTCTGGAGACGACCCGAGCCATATCCTCCTCGGTGGCGCGACCGCTCTCGATGAGGGCCCGGGCCTGCATGGCCGCCATGGCCGTCGGACCGATGCCGAGGGGGTAGACGTAGTAGGGATCGTTCTGCAGCGCGTGGATTTGCTCCATATTGCCGATGCTCGACTTGCCGTAGGCGTACACCAGCGCGGTGTCGACATCGCCGTGCTGTAGTCGGATCCAGGCCTCGTACAGGGCCCAGGCACCGTCCATCTCCACGTGGGATTCGCGAATGGGCGGCCAGGGCCCAATGCCGTCCAACGCCAGGACGAAGCTGAAGGGACGCCCCTGCACGTAGTCGTTGCTGCCCGAACAGGTGAAGCCGATGTCGTCGCGGCTCATGCCGGCGTCTTCGAGGGCCATGGCGGTCGAAGCCTGGACCAGTTCAGCTTCGTCGTGGGTAGTGTCCCGAACGACATGGGGAAGCTGCCCGAATCCGGCGATGTGAATCGGCCTCATACGTGCTCCTCGTAGGTCGCGTATTCCGCGTCCGGTTCACCGGTGGGCTCGAAGAACTTCACGCTGGCCAGAGTCGGCTGGATGTCGTCGGCCCACGCCGCCTTGACTCGGAGACCCATGCGAACCTCGGACACGTCACACCCACCCACCAGGTGCAGCAGCGGGGTGTCGGATCCGTCCAGGAGGACGTGGGCACATGCGTAGGGCGGGTCGAGGAGCTGCCCTTCGAAGGGGATGTTGACGATGCAGAAGGTGGTGACGGTGCCGGTCCCGACCAACTCGACCTCGGTCGTGCACGGCACGGCGCAGGTGGGGCAGGAGCCGCGCGGCGGGATGTAGACCTTCTCGCAGCTGGGGCAGCGGCGCCCGATGAGCTTCCCGTCCAGGATGCCCCGGAGGAATTGGCTCGTGACTGCGCCGGCGGTCACGGTGTATCCGAGGCGGCTCGGGGACTTGAAGAGTGTGACTGGTTCATCCATCAACCACCTCGAAACACGCGATATCGCGGATGCTGCCGATGGGTTCGGGCGTCCAGCGAACCCGAACGCGCAGCCCGGTCACCATGTCGTCCCGAGGGGCGTCCACAGCGTGGAGCAGCGCCGTGTCGGCGCCATCCAGCCGGATCAGTGCCCACGCAAACGGCTTTTCGAGAGGGTGCGCCGGCTCCGGATCGCTGACCCAGGTCCAGGTCAAGACTTCCCCTTGCTGGCCAACCTCTACCCAGTCCTCGATTGCTTCACCCGTAGCGGGGTCGTACTCGGTCGGAGGGATCAGTACTTTTCCCGAGCGTGTGCGAACGCCCTCGATCTTCCCCGCGCGCAGTCCGGTCAAGAAGCGACCGATCACCGGCCCCGTGCTGCGTTTGTAGGTGTATTCGAGGACGAACGGCGATTCCAGCACGTCCGCCGGCACGACTAGATGTTTCCGGTTGGGAACATGTGCTGCATCTTGCGAGCCATGACCAGGTTGCCGTTGATCTTCATCTTGCGGGTCATGACCGCCCGCAGGCCGTTCATCTCACCGTTGGCGATCTTGACGTAGTTGGAGGCGCCGGCCTCGACCGTGGCCGTCGGGTTGTCGTGTTGGCCCTGGCCGATCTCGAGGGCGCCGTCGTCGACCGTGACGTGCCACTTGCCGCCGCCGTCGCCGGACAGGTCGAACTGGAACACGGCGGTGACGCCCTTGGACGCGCTCTCCACAAAGCGGTCAGCGAGGGTGTCGAAGTACTCTTGGCAGGAAGCGATGGTCGTGGCCACGATGATCTCCTTGGGGGAATCTGAACTAGAACACGTTCTACTTGCTTGGGTTTCAGTGTAGAACATGTTCTAGCGCGTCCGTCAAGGGAGATCTCCCACGCCGCCGATTTCCAAATGGCCGGAGTTCGCGTGCCTCTTCGGGCATCGAGCGGAGGCGAGGCTCTAGAGGTGTTTACCCTTCAGTCTGAACACGGTCCGTCGCGAGACGCCGAGGCTCGCCGCGACTCGCTCTACGTCGCCGCGCTCCTCCTCCCACTTCTGCAGGAACTCCTCGCCGCTCACTCCGTACCGCCGCTTGGTCAAGGTCTGCAGAGGGGGATTGACGGGAGGGGCCGACATGGGGGCCTTCGACGGCGTGTTTCTCCGGCGGCGGATCTGGAGATTGTCGATCTCGCCGTTGCGACTCAGGAGGGCGGCGCGATCGAGGGTGTTCTCGAGCTCGCGCACATTTCCCGGCCAGTTGTGGGTCACCATCTGGGTCAATGCGTGGGGCGAGAGTCGAAGAGAAGGCAGATCGAACTGCTTGCGAGCCATCTCCAGCGCATTCCTGGCGAGAAGGGGGATGTCCTGTGGGCGCTCGCGCAGCGGCGGGATGCAGGTTTCGATGGTCGCGAGACGGTAGTAGAGCTCTTCTCGCAGACGGTTTTCGCGGATCGAGTCCTCGGGGTCGGAGCTCATGGCGGCGATGATGCGCACGTCGACCTCGGTCGCGCGGTTGCCACCGAGGGGTGTGATGCGGCGGTCCTGGACGGCGAGGAGGAGCTTGGACTGGACGTCGATCGGCATCAGGTCGATCTCGTCGAGGAAGAGGGTGCCGCCTTGGGCCGCCTCGAACTTGCCTTGCCGATTCTGTTTTGCGCCGGTGAATGCCCCGGCCAGGACCCCGAATAGCTCGGCTTCGGCGAGCTCTCCCGGCAGGGCGGCACAGTTCACGTGGATGAACGGTCGGCGGTGCCGGGGGCTCGCCTCGTGCAGTTTTCGGGCGATGAAGCTCTTGCCCGTCCCCGTCTCGCCCCACAACAGCACCGGGACGTCGAATCGTGCGACTCGCATGAGCTCGCCCAGGCTGTGCCGGAGGTTGGTGGACCGGGTGAGCACGCCGGGAATCATCGGTGCGTCCTCGGTCGCCTCGTCGATGGCCCGCAGGAGCTGACTCTCGAGCAATGGCAGCCAGGCGCGAATGGCGTCCACCCCGGCGCGGTCGAACAGACCTCTCCTTTCCGGGTTGTCGACGTAGATGAACCCGTTGAGCTCGCCCATCTTCAGCGCGAAGCACGCGACCGAGCGCAGCTGGAGGGCGTGCACAGAATGGCTGGCCATATCGTCCATGGCATCGGCGACGACGACCCTCCCGGTCCGCATCGTCTGCTCGATGATGCGGGTGGAGATCTGCGAGTCCGGGTCGTCCACGTCTCCGTATTCGACGTTGCGCGCCTGTAGGAATCTCCAGCCGTCGCCCTCGACGAGACCGACGAAACCCCGGGTGGCGCCGATGACGTGCATCAGCGCCTCGAGGATGTTGCCGGCGACCGGATCGAGGCCGTGGTTCGACGCGATGGTCACCGTTCGGGCGAGGAGCTCGCGGTAGCGGTCCATCTCGTCGGCGTGATTGCTGTACTTCTGCACACCGCGTCGCAGCTTGCTGATGAGGAGCAGCGCCTCGTCGTTGTCGGGGGCGACCGACTTCTCCAGTGAGCGCAGGTGTTCGAGGAGGTCCATGGGCGCTCATCCTAGTCCGTTCTGAGCACTGGGGTGAACTGTCAGGGCGATGTGTGCACCTGTGTGGCGTCGGACCCATGTGGTCACCTCCGTGTTAGGGGGCGGCCAATTCGAAGAGAGGAAGCTCAAATGCGGATTGCCACGCTCTCATGCCTTCTAGGCCTCGTCGCCGCACCGGCACTCGCGGACATCCCGGACAAGCCTCGGTGGGCTCCGGCGATTCCCGAAAAGTCCGAATGGGACCTGAACAACACCGTTCTGGACTTTCCAAGTGGGCTTCGCATCATCATCCAAGAGGATCACAGCCATCCCATTGCCGGCGTGTACACCTACGTCGGCCACGGGTTCAATGACGATCCAGTGGGAGCTGAAGAGACGGCCCACTTTGTGGAGCATCTCTGGTTCCGAAGTATTCACGGTGATCTTCCGCCGATCATGTGGACCATCCAGGACATGGGCACGGTCTTCAACGCGACGACCGCTCCCGACCGCACCGACTACCGCACCGTGGCGGGAATTCAGTACCTGCCACTGATGCTGAAGTTCGAATCCCTTCGATTGACGAATTTTTACGATGGCGTCACCGAGGAACAGATCGACACCGAGCGCGAGGTCATTCGCAACGAGTGGCGCCGCCGCAACGAGCAGAACATCGCCCTGCTCTTCGACTACATGAACGAGTCGGTGTTCCCGGCCGGTCACCCCTACGCGCGTCACTCCACAATGGAGACGATCGACAAGATCGATCTCAAGGTGCTCCAGACCTACGTCGACGAGTTCTACAAGGCCGAAGACACCACCATCACGATCGTCGGCGACTTCAAGACCGACGACGTGGTCGGCATGATCTTCGAGACCTTCGAGCCCAGTCTGTTCCACCCGGACCTGACCGAGGAGTTCATGAGCCGGATTCCCATGGCCGGCGTGCCCGAGGACGAGCTCGACCCCGAGAATCCCGCGCACTGGGCCGGTTGGCTGCCCCTCGATCCGACCGACGAGACCAAGCAGACCGCCATGGAGTTCAGGTACAACCCGGATATCGAGCCGCGCGTCACCACTCGCGACGAGCCGCCCGAGCCCGGCACCACGGAGCAGGTTCGGCGAAAGGCGCCGGTCGACAACCCGCTCGTTCTGGTCGGCTGGTCGCTTCCGGCCGGCTATCGCGAAGATCACTTCAACCAGATCCTGCTCGGCAACATCGTCGGCAGCGGGGTCGTCCAGGGACTCAACCAGGTCTACTCCGATGTCGACGGCAACCGGATCGGCTCGTTCACGGGTTGCCAGGCCCAGCCGGGACTGCACGCAACCACGGTGATGTGCTTCGCCGAGATCACCGACAAGCGCATCGATCTCGACACCGTCGGCGAGAAGCTCATCGATCAGATCCCCTCCCTGTGGAACCCAGGAGTGGACGGCTTCGACCGCGATCCGTACCAGGAGGCCTTCGAGGACGGAAAGCAGCAACTCCTGCTCCAGCTCGTCGGCGGCATGGACACCATCGCCTCGGAGTTCGGGAGCCGGGCCGAGAATATCGGCGAATACGCCCACTGGACGGGTGACACCTCCTACTACGCCCGGGCCATGGAAAACGTCATGACCGTCGACCCCCTCTCGGTCAAGAAGATGGGCATGAAGTACCTCAAACGCGAGCGCGCCGCGGTGGTCATTGTCGAACCGCTCAAGGCCAGCGAGATCGATGTGAGCAACGACACCTCGTCCTACGCCGGCGTCAACGAGGGCGATGCCGTCATCGAGGCGTCCGACAACATGGAGCTCGCCACCCCCCAGGAGATCGCCAAATCGTGGGCGCGTCCGGCGCTCCACGGCCTCGTCGACCAGCAGCTCGACAACGGCATGCGGGTCGTCATCCTTCCTCACGGTGACGCCCCGAAGGTCAACGTCCGCCTCATCTTCGGCGGCGGCAGCTCGTCGGACGCCGATGGATTGCACGGCTTCGCGGCTCGTTTCAGCGAGGGTGACTACACCAGCGCAGATGCGATCGCCGGGTTTGCGAGCTGGGGCCGCAGCCCGCTGAGCGCCTCCACCGGGGCCAACAACTTCATCCTCAGCTTCACCGGATTCGCGGGCAACCTGGGCAACGGCCTGTGGATGATGCGCGACAAGGTCGAGACCGCGAAACCGGATCTGACTGGCAAGAACGTCTACATCCAGGACCTCGAGGACCGGATGAAGTCGAGCTGGAGCTCGTCGAGCTGGCACATGTCGAACATGCGCAACAGCCACCTCTACCCCGACAGCGACGCCCATCGCCTCATGAGCTGGAACGACATCGATACCCATCGCGAGTGGGGCGTAGACGATGTGCGCACCTACCTCGGCAAAGTCCTGCAGCCCCAGAATGCCACGCTCGTCGTGGTCGGCAAGGTCGACCCTGCACAGGTGCTCGGCGAGATCGAGCACTACTGGGGAAGCTTCGAGCCGGGCAAGGACGTCGCGCCAGGCGCGATGCCGTCTCTCGATATGCCGAAGATGCCAGAAGCGACTGCCAAGACGTTGATCTTCGACGACGAGAAGCGGACCCAGACCCAGACGGTCATGGCCTGTCGGCTCAACTACGCCGGCCCCGAAGACGACCAGGCTGTTCAGGTCCTCGGACGCCTGCTGGGCAATCAGGTCTTCGCGACCCTCAGAGTCAAGGAGGGGCTCGCATACAGCCCGAACGGAGGTGCTTCCACGAGCATGGATGGCAGCGCGGCACTCTTCTTCTCCTCACTCGCCGTAAACCGAGGGGTCGGGCGTACTGTCGAGTTCTTCCGACGGGCCGTCGAGCGCGTCGAGGAGGGCGACATCGACATCGACGAGATCAAGCTGCACCAGATCCGGATCAATCGCAGCAGCGGCGTTCGGAGCCAGACGGTGGACCAGATGGGGTCGACGATGGCCGGCAACATCATCCGTGAGCGCGATTGGAAGGAGTACCGCAAGATCGGTCGAAATATCGCGGCGGTTCAGGCCAAAGACCTGACCCGGCTGGTCGATGGATGTCTCGATCACGCGATCGTGACCCTCGAGGGACCGAAAGACGTGGTCGCGGCGCAGCTCGACGAGCAGGGCTTCGAGTACGAGGTCGTCGAGTACGAGGAGGCCGGCGACAAGCTGCTGTGGGAGTACGACCCCAAGGCCGCCAAGAAGAAGCAGAAGGCCAAGGACAAAGAGGACCGCAAGAAAGCCAAAGAAGGCACGGTCGACGAAGAGGAAGAGACCGAGACTGCCGACGCCGCCGAGTAGATGACTTGGTTCGTCGTCGCCGCGCTGCTCGGCGCCGCTGAGGCCGGGGAGATCGAGGAACTCTGCGTGCTCGCGGATCGGCCCACCCGCGATCGAGGGTCGGTCGAGCGCGCCGATGACGATGCCGTGTTTTCGGTTCCGGATGCGTATCGACGCGCGCGCCGTTCATTGGCCCGAGGCCGCTGGCCGTCTGGCACGTTCAGCGGCAGTGACTTCGCAAACCACTTTCCCTACGACGCGAAGCCCCCAAAGGCGAACGATGCGTTGGCGCTCGAGCTCGAGGTCGCGCCGCATCCCTTTGCCGAGGGCAAACACATCGCTCGGGTCACGTTGACGGGGCCGAGTCGCAACGCGCGTCAGCGGGATCCGGCTCACCTGACCTTTCTGGTCGACGTTTCGGAGTCGATGACCAGCATCTTCACCCGGAAGTATCCGGTGTTGGAGGCCGAGGACGTCGTCTTCGACGAGCGGCAGCTATTCGAGCGGGCCGATCGACTGAGCCTGGCCAAGGGCGCCCTCGGGCTCGTCGTCGACGACCTGGATGTGCGCGGCACGGTGGCTATCGCGACCTTTGGCGCCGGCTCGGAGGTCGTGCTCGAGCCCACGAGCCTGCGAAAACGGAAGACCATTCGCGACGCCATAGCGAGTGTGCAGGCGCCGGCTGATCCCAAACGCGACCGTGGCGTGAAGAATGCCTACAAGCTCGCTTCTGCCTCCTTCGATGCGTGTGAGGACAATCGGATCATCGCCATCGGAGATGGGGGGGCCACGCTCTCCGGAGACCCTAGAGTCTCCTTCGCCAAGCTCTCCGAGAGGGCCGAGACCGGCGTTGCTGTGAGCGCTGTCGGCGTCGGCTTGCGCAATTCGCGGTCTCCGGACATGGAGCGGCTGGCGTGGGTGGGCTACGGCAACGCCTACTACGCGGACAGCCTCTACGACGCGATTCTAGCGCTTCGCAGGGAGCTTCTCGGCTCGTATCCCATCCTGAGGGACGTCGAGGTCGACGTGTCCTTCGACATCGACAAGGTCGCAACATCGGACCGGATTGGCGGTTCGGCGACCTGGGTTCCCTCCGAGGTCATTCCGGGCTGGCAGTACTCCGTGCTCTACGAGATCGAACTCACCGAGGAGCATGCGGACGTGATGACCGTGTCGTGGGCCGCGGGTTCCCCGGTTCCCGGCGACTGGACCACCTATGGGGACGCGACGATGCCCGCGCGCCAGATACACCACAACTTTCGGGATGCGACACCAGATTTTCGGGTCTCCGTCGCCGCGGCTCTCTTCGCCGACGCCCTCGAGAGGGGAGACAACACCCCACTCGAAGACCTCTTCGCCACTGTGAAGCGCGCCGGCCGCTCTCATGCCGTCGACTCCGAACTGCTGGCGCTGATCGCTCTCGCTCGACAGGCCGAGAACACCCGCAAACAAAAATAATCGTCCCTGTTTTCAAGGATTTCGGCGACGGTGCGTTTTGCAGTCGAGAGTGGCCATGAAAGCAAAGACCGACGTCGAGCTTCTGGAGGCCTTCCGCCGCGGGCGGGACGAGGCCTTTGACGAGCTCGTGCGTCGACACGGTCAGGCGATCAAGGCCTATGCCCTGCGAATGCTCAAGAATCCCGAACGCGCCGAGGAGGTGTTTGTGGACACCTTCCTGAGAGTCGCTCGCAATCGCGGTCAATGGGAAAATCGCGGCACCGTGCGCGGCTTCTTGTTCACCATCGCCCACCGCCTGTGCATCGACATTCAGCGCAAGCGAAAGCTCGAGCGCGAGGCCTTTCCGAGCCTCGTCGACATCACCCGCACCTGGGCCCAGACTCCGTCGCCAGAGGCCGTTGCGATGCTCGGCCAGCGCGCCCAACAGCTGGAAGTCGCCCTCAGTCGGCTCTCCGATGCCCATCGGCAGGTCATCCTGCTTCGCCTGATTCACGGACTGTCCGCTCGCGAGACGGGGGAGACCCTTGGACTCGACGAACAACAGGTCCACAACCAACTCTCGTATGCCCGGCGCCGTCTCCGTGAGGAACTCGACCTGGGTCTTGCAGCGAGGGGGAACACATGAGCCTCGACGACCTCGATCGCGAGCTGGGTTTGCTCGGCAATCCCGCCGGTTCTGCACCGGTGATGCCGGCATCCGCGCTCCTGGAATACGCGCCTGTAGCGGCGCCGATCATCACCGGTTTCGCCGGCTGGCAGGTGGGCGTGATGATGGCGGCATCCACCATGATGGGCCTCGGAATCGGGGCGGGCGGGGTAGGAACGGCGGTCTACCTCACGTCGGAGACGCCCGTTCCCGTCATCGAATACGTGACGAAGGAGATCGTGCGCGAGGTGCCAGTGGTCGTCGATATGCAAGGTCCCGAAGGGATCTCCGAGGCACCTCTTGTCGAGCGGATCTTTATCGAGGGCCGCTGTGAGGTCGAACCCGAACCCGCTGCCATCGCACACGGGACGGTCGAGGAGGAGGGAGAGGTCGAACTCAGCGAGCTCGCCCTGGCGGCGGCGGAAATGGACCCCGAGTGGCTGGCCGATCTCTTCGTTCCCGATTGGGACCAGGATGCCGAGCGGGATCCGCCCGCCGTTGTCTATGTCGACGACAGGTACACCGGCGGGGCGCTGCGTGTTCGGCTCGGCCTCGGATCCGATACCGCAGCCGCCGAGAGCGGTTCAAAGCTGGCGGCCCTGGGGCCGCGCCTGGGCGCCGCTGGGGTCTACTACTTCGACGAAGAGCGAGGAACGCCCTGGGCTTCAGCTGGAGTCGGGTCAACGTTGGTCTCCCAGGCTGGCGGTGGGAAGTTGTCGCCCTCTGCCAGTATCGCCGCCGGATATGCGTGGGTGGGCGACAGCATGCGCGCCGAGATCGGGTGGGACGTGTCACCGCGCTTCGTGCCGTCCCGCGAGATTCAGCGCCAACAGCCCCGGCGCCCTGCCGGTGGCCGAGATGAAGGGGCGCCTCAGCAGCAGACCATCGAGCCGACGACGACCGAAATCTCGAGCTTCGCCACGGTCTTCACCGGCCCGACCATCGGCGTGGGCTTTGGCCAGGACCACAATGTGCACATCGGCGCGACGGCTCGCGCCGCCTCGATCCCGACGCCACAGGGCTCGGTCATGGTTCCGGCCGTCGGTCTGATGGTCGGTGTGCAGCCGAGAATCGCCAAGACGCAGAAAAAGTGACTCGTTCAATCAAGTTCCTCGGGCACGCTGCGTTTAGTGGGTGAGGAGGGCGTCGACGCTCTCCCGCACGGAGCTGAATACATGCGAACGACGACGATCCTTGCTCTGACCATGCTGACCGGGTGCGGCATCTACTCCAACGGTATGTCCGCCGAGGACGAGCTCACGCTCAGGTCCATTTCGGGAGAGGAAGAGGACATGGCTCAGGGATTCTCCGAGCCCGATAGCCAGCGGCTGCCGCTCTTCCGAGCCTGCAATGCCGACGGCGAGTATCGCGACCTGTTCGCGGAGTACGACGCCGATGCGAACGGCGATCTCGAGGTCTCCGAGCGTCGGGACGTCTTTGAGGGCTCGGACGAGATGTACGACCGCATCCGCGCGCACCGCTGGGAGATGCTGACGCTCATCTACGACGGTGACGACACCGGCGCGTTGGGTGACGACGAGCGCACGGTGCTCTTCGACGACTTCACGATCCGCTGCGAGAACATCCACGAGCGCCTGCTCGCTGACTACGACCTCGATGGCAATGGCGAGCTCGACGACGACGAGTTGGCCGTTCTGCGCGAAGAGCACCGCGGCATGCACGAGGAGCGCATGGACGAGATGCGCGACCACCGCGAGGAACACCGTGGCGAGCACAAACGCGGCGAGCACGGCGAACGCGGTGACCGACCGGACTACCCGATGTTCGCCCACGAGTTCGACACCAACGACGATGGCGAGCTCTCAGCCAAAGAGCTGACCGCGCTGCGCAAGATCATGCGCGAGCGCATCGTCGCCGGCGAGCCCTTGCATCCGGACGGTGCCAAGCCGCCGCTGGAAAGCGAGGAGTAGGCTACTTCGCGGCCAACAATTCGGGCGGTTGGACCTGGTTCTTCCGCCCCATTCTCTTGCCCCACCAGCGGATGAATGGGGTCATCCTGCGGCCCATCTTCAACATGCGAAGTGCGGCGTGGGGATCGATCAGGTGGGTGGACGGCGGCTTGCTGCCCATCGCCTGGAGCACATTGGCCAATGGGACCTCGAGCTCGTCCTGGAGGTGGATCCAATCGGTCAGCAGAACCGACGCTGGGCGCACCAGGGGGCCGAGGCCGTATCGGGGCTGTGTCGTTCCGACGATGTAGAGCCCGCGTCGATCCGGAACCAATGAGCCGCCGAGAACCTGGGCGACCTTGCCCCTTATCTCCACCATTCCGTCGGGGAGGAAGGGGAAGGCCACGTTGTAGCCCGTAGCGGTGACGACGATGTCGTAGGACTCGGTCGTCCCGTCCGCGAAGTGAATGGCGCCATCGGCCGAGGACACATCGGGCTTCACCTCTATCCGCCCGTGTTTCAGGTAGTGAAGGGCCTCGGTGCTGACCGACGGATGCGTCTCGAAGATCTTGTGATTCGGCTTTGGAAGCCCGTAGCTCTCGTACGGCCCCACACTGGCGTGCAAGAGCGTCTTCATCATCGCTCGCTGCGCACCCACCGGCATCCACGGCGACATGAGCTCCACAGTGGGCACGCCGAGCAGGGTCTTGGGCAGGAACCAGTAGCCTCGGCGCAGGCTCCAGTGGGCAACCGCTCCCACCCGCGCGGCTTCCGAGACGATGTCGCAGCCGGAGTTGCCGCCGCCGAGGACGAGAACCCGCTTGCCAGCAAGATCCTCGGGCCGTTGGTAGTCCTTGCTGTGGATCAGCTTGCCCTGGTAGTCAGCGACCCAGCTGGGGAAGCTCCTGGACCAGTGATGGCCGTTGCAGACCATGACGCCCTTGAACGTCTCGGTGGTGCCGTCGGCGAAGGTCACGTCCCAGAGCTCGTCGTCCCGCTGCTCCATTCCGGTGACCGGCGACTCGAAGCGGATGTTCTCGCGGAGGTTGAATTCCTCCGTATAGGCCTCGTAGTAGGCCTTCATCTGCAGCGCCGACGGGAAGTCCGGGTAGGCGTCGGGCATGGGCCAGTCGGCGTACTCGGTGGTCTTCTTGCTGCTGATGATGTGGGCCATCTTGTACACGCCGTGGGCCCAGTTGCCGCCCACGTGGTCGGTTGCCTCGACCTGCAGGTAGGGGATTTCGGCCTCGCCACAGGCTTTTGCCATCGCCAGTCCCACGGGTCCGGCGCCGATGATCAGGTGTTGGTTCGCAGTCATTACTTCTCCAGTCGTCCGTTGGCCGCGAGCCACTCGGCCGCGAGGTGGTAGTCGTCGGTGTCGTCAGGATGGAAGTCCCGTCGCAGGTAATCGATGAATGCGCCCACCAGGTATCGGCGGTCGCCCCGGCCCAGATCGGCCACGCGCTGGCGGTCGGCGCGGCGCTCGGCCCAGCTCATGTTCTCCTGCTTCATCAGATGGCGTGTCGACAGGTTCCACATCGGGATCAAGCCGCCCAACGCGACGACAGCGCCCAGAACCCGGATCGGCCAGGTGCCGCCGACCTCGGTGAACACGTCGAAGGCGACCGACTTGTGCTCGATCTCTTCGCAGGAGTGCCACAGGAGCAGATCTCGCATGACGTCGGGTCCGAGGTCGAGCTCGTTGGAGGTGAGCGCCCGATGGGCCATGACGGCTGTGAAGTGCTCCAGCGCCACGGTGACGCTCAGGCACATGATCGGCAGAGCGTTGGGCTCGAGGATTCCCCAGCACAGGCGCTCGTACCAGGCGAGGAAGGACTTGATCTCCAGGCCCTGCTCTTCGAGCATCGCGAACGCCGCTTCGTGCTCGTAGCCGTGCCGGGCCTCCTGACCGAAGAAGGCGCTGACGCGGGACCGCAGCGCCGGGTCCTTCACTTGCGGCAGGTAGTGTTTGACGCTGCGGATGAAGAAGCGCTCACCGGACGGGAACAGCAGGTGCACCCCGTTCAGGATGTGGGTGAATGTCGGGCTGCCGGCCATCCAGTGCCGCTCGAGGTTGCTGAAGTCGAAGTCCATCTTGCGGACGACGATCCGGGGGGGAGGCTGGCGTTTGCGTGCAGTCTGTACCACGACTCAACTCCTTGTTGAACTCAATTCAATAATGGTGTAGTCACTTATTGAATCAGGGTCAATAGGGAAGGGTGAGTTAAGTTGCAGATGCCTATGGGAACTGGAATCCGAAACCGACTTCAGGTCGACGAACGCCGCGCGCAGCTGTTGGAGGTGGGGCTTCAGTTGTTCTCGACCGTCGCGTATGACGAGGTCCAGGTCGGGGATATCGCCAAGCTCGCCGGCGTCTCGAAAGGGCTTTTGTACCACTACTTTGGCGGCAAGAAGGACTTCTACGTCGCCTGCGTGAGGGCAGCTGCGGACATCCTTGTTGGCGCCGTAGATCCCGATCCAGATCTCACGCCGCCGGAGCGGGTGCGGGCCGGCATCGGTGCATACCTGACCTTCGTCGAGGGCCGGGCCGACGCCTATCTGGCGCTCATGGGAGGCGGCCTTGGAGCCGATTCGCGCGTCGCGGAGATCATCGATGAGACCCGCTACGCGATCGTCAGCCAGATGACGGAGGGCCTCGGCCTCACTGAGCCGCGACCCGTTTTTCGCGCGACTTTGCGGGCCTGGATCGGCTCGGTCGAGGGGGTCAGTGTCGATTGGCTTCGGCATCGCGACACCGACAGGGAATATCTGCTCGAGCTACTCGTAAGTTCGCTGTACACCCACCTGGTCGTCGCGGTCGCCAGCGATCCCGACGCCGGGATCGTCCTCGATCCAATTCTGTGAGTCACAGCTTGAAGACCGTTCTCCTTTCCGTCCTGATCGGATGTGGACCCAAACCAGCCCCTGTTGTCGCCGCTGACCCCGCACCCGTCGCAACCGACGGGTCCGAGGAGTGGCACGGCGTCGTCGATGTGCCGGCAATGCCTTTGAAGTTCACCGCCAACCTGACGAGTGACGGAGGAGGGTGGTCGGGTGTCATCAACATCCCGATGCAGGGCGCTGTGAATGTGCCGCTGGTGGAGGTGGCGTCCTCGCCCACAGATGTCAGGTTCGTGCTGGAGATCCCCGGCGCAAAGTCGGCCGTGTTCGAGGCCTCTCGCACCGGTGACGCCGCCAGCGGTGTCCTCAAGCAGATGGGCCAGGAATTCCCGTTGACCATGCGCAATGGAGAGCCGCCGGAGGTCACCGGTCCGAATCGTCCCCAAACCCCGAAGGGGCCGTTCCCATACGTCGTCGCCGAGGCGACCTACACCCATGGCGACATGACCATCGGGGGCACGCTCACCAAACCCGAAGGCGAGGGGCCCTTTCCGGCCGCATTGCTGATCACGGGGTCCGGCGCACAGGATCGCGACGAGACCATCTTCGCCCACAAGCCCTTTGCGGTTATTGCCGACCACCTCACCCGCAAGGGAATCGCGGTGCTGCGCGTGGACGATCGAGGGGTGGGTCAGACCAGTGGACGCGGTAGCGACGCGACCTCCAAGGACCTCGTCGCCGACGTGCTCGCCGGCGTGACCTACCTCAAGAACACCGACGGTATCGACCCAGAGCGCATCGGGCTCATCGGTCACAGTGAAGGCGGGATCCTCGGACCCCAGGCCGCGGCCGAAAAGAAGGACGACATCGCCTTTGTCGTGATGCTGGCCGGGACCGGATTGCCCGGCCGCGACATCCTGATGATGCAAGGGCGCACCATGTACGAGAGCTCCGGAACGACCGGGGACGAGCTGGAGAGCCTGCTCGAGCTGCACGCCGCGGCTCTCGATGCGACACCTGAGGCCCGAGCCGAAGCGGTGACGGCCCTGTTGAAAGGGCAGCTCACCGCTCAGGGCATGCCCACCGAAGGCGAGCAATTCGAGCAAATGGCCGAGGGGGCCATCTCCAGCTTCGCCTCTCCCTGGTTCGAGTCCTTCGTCGCCCTCGATCCCCGGGTGGCCCTCAAGCAGGTGAAGTGCCCGGTGCTCGCGCTGAACGGATCTCTGGATTTTCAGGTTCCGCCCGAGGTCAATCTGACTGAGATAAAAAAGGCCCTCGTCGACAATCCGGATGTGACGATCCAGGAATTCGAGGGCCTCAATCACCTGTTTCAACCTGCGAAGACCGGGTTGCTGGACGAGTACGGAGAGATCGAAACGACCATCGCTCCAGAAGTACTCGAAGTCGTCACAGACTGGATCCGCGCCCGAACAGGTCTTCAGTGAATTAGAGGGCCTTATGGGCAAGAGCATCCTCATCGTCGACGACGAACCACACATTCGCGAACTCCTCGAACAGGTCCTCGAAGACCTCGTCGATGATCTCGATCTGACCCTGCACATCGCCAAGGATGGGCTCGAAGCCATCGACATCATCAAGGCCAGCAGTCCCGATGTGGTCGTGCTCGACGTGATGATGCCGCGCATGAACGGGTACGAAGTCTGCGAGATCATCAAGAACGACAAGGACAACAACTGTTTTGTCGTGATGCTCACCGCCAAGGGGCAAGAGTTTGACCGCGCCCACGGCACGATGGTCGGGGCCGACCTCTACCTGACCAAGCCGTTCGAGCCGAGCGAGGTCCTCGAGGTCGTGCGCAAGGCTATCGAGTCCTAAGCGCGCAAAACCCACAGGGTTCCAACGCCGCCGAGCCCGCAGAACGCCAGGCCGAGCCACCAGATCTGCAGCGCTGGATGGGACCAGGGCCACAACTTGATGTATTGGGCGTTCATCGACAGCCGCATCGGATGGGCGGCACCGTCGACGACCCGGATCGACCGAAATGAGGCCTCGATCTGCTCGAGGAGGGCATCGTCGGGGTCTTCGGTGGAGAAGGAGCAGTCCAGCCCGACGTTGTCCCAGGCGGTGTAGAGCGTCAACAGAGTGACTTCGACATCGCCGCGGGTGCCCGCCACCCGCCACAGATAGGCCTCTCGTTCGCCGAGCTCGATGAGCTCCAGCGTGCCCTCGGCATTGGGGGCGATCTGGACTCCGGTTCCCTCGATGTTCACATCGGTCGTCATCGACGTGCCGACCCCCTGCGTCGTGTAGGCGCCTCCGCTCTGCATCGCCCGCGTCCGAACCCGATAGTTGGTCTCGTGGAGCGGCGACTTGACCGGGTCGACCACCTCGATGCTGCCGCGGTTGGCGGTGCAGGAGAACGAGGCTTCGCCCATCAGGTCCGCCGGATCGATGAACATGGAGACCTTGCGTTTCCCCTTGTGAGACCCCTCCTGCATCGTGTCCATGGCGCCCACGATCTCAGCCTCCTTCAGGGTGATCGCTCGAAAGTGCTCGGGGAGCTCGATTGCGAATCCGATATCGGCGATATGGGTCCCGAATCCCAGAACTGCGTCTGAAATTGCGGGCCGGATGAAGGTGACGCCGGCGAGGATTTCCTCGAGGGCTTCGCCGGCGGCCTCCTGCGTGCGCCCGCCCGTTGTGATGTTCACGACGCCGGATTCGACAGCGAACATCGCAATGATGAACTCCACGTCGATGCCGCGGGCGCCGCCGCGCTGATGTGCGAGGATCACGGGCCCGAAACCGTCTCTCTCGACGAGTTCAATGGTCATCTCTTCGGTCTCGAAGTCACTGTCGTCGGTGATCTGCGTGCCGGTGAGCAGCGCGGCGAGTCGTCGCTGGTCTACCCGCTCCAGGGCAGGTTGCAGGCCCTCGATCCAGCGGATTCCAGCGAAGGCCGGGGGTTTGCGACGCTGCAGGGAGATCTCTGCTGGCTCCTCGGAGAGGACCTCGCCTTGCCAGCCCTCTGGAACCATCACGCGGATGGGGAGATCGCCTGCAGTCAGGGCGTCTTCGTCTCCCGCCAGGCCGATGCCGGACAGGAGCACAATGAACAGAATGGCGAACGAGAGCATCGCATCCTCGCGGACCGACGACTCTTAACCGACGAGATCGGGGTTCCGAATCCTCTGCCATGCGAAGCGAGCGATGAAGAGCAGGAATCCAAAGAACGCGGTGCCGACGGCGGCCCACGGCGCCAGGGCGACTGCGATGAGGACCACGCCCCTTGCGAACGCGTCCATGGCCGAGATCGAGCCGCCGAAGGTCGACGTGATCTGATCGGCGAACGTCATCTTCAGACTGGGTTCGTAGGCGGTTCGCACCGAGATATCGAGGGTCAGTCTCGCCAGGCTGATCTGGTCATTGAGGACGCGCAACCGGCCTTCCAGGCTCTCGATGTCGCCGCGGACCCGCGCGAGTTCTCGCTCTACCGAAAGGACGTCGGCGAGGTTGCTGGTCTCGTGCTCGAGCAGGTGGGCCAGGCGGGTCTCGGTGCGCTTCATGTTCCCGAGACGGGCGTCGATGTCGGTCCATTGCTCGGTGACGTCCTGGGAATCGATGCTCAATGAGCCGACCTCCACCTTGCCCTCGGTCCACGCGAGCAGCTCGTCCAGTTGATCGGCCGGAACGCGAAGTTGGAGGGAGCCATAGCCGACGTTGCCGGCGACGTGGTTCAGGTTCGCGTCGGCGACGTATCCGCCGTGGGCCGACATCCAGGTGTCGAGTTCGGCCCGGAAGGGGTCGTAGTCCTCGACGGTGCCCGAGAGGTAGCCGGTGCGGATGAGCTTTCGGCCATCGACGGCCTGGTTGTCCTTTCCGCTGGAGTCGGCCTTGGCTGCGCGGCTCGTAGGGACCGACTCGGCTTCCATGCCGGCCATCGCGTAGACGGCGTCGTCTTCTCCGCTGAACGACGGTACGGATGACATGGGACCGGACTCGGCGCCGCAACCGGCGAGACAGAGAGCGACAACGATGGATTTGGGGAGACGCGACATGGGGAACCTCCAGCGCGTTTGTTGATTCGAGGACCCAACGGGCCCGTCGACGTCTCCTTTCAGGCGTGACAATCCGTGACTAACGCTGTTCCGAGATCGCCTTGGCACCGAGTTCGATGAGATACGCACAGGCGCTTGTGTCCACGGCTGCGGCGGCGCGGCGGTGGGCTCTGCGGGCCGAGGCCCTCGCGGCGCTGGCGTCGGATCTCGCCTCGGCGGCGGCGGCGGCGTTCTCGGTGGCCACATTGCGCTGTCGGGCGGCCTCGGCTCGTACGGATGCGAGCTTGATGACCGCGCGGCCTCGATCCACCGTCGGGCACTCGATGGCCTCATGGGTCGCCGTCTCCGATGAAGCTGATCCTGCTGCGAAACCCATGAATGTGCAGATCGCCAAAGCGGCGATGGTCAGCGGGGCGCGCCAGAGCTCTCGGGGTGGAGCGTCGTCCACGCCTTCACGGAGAAGGCATGGGGCGCAGAATCCGGCGGGTCCGAGGGTTTCGCCGCAATGATCGCAAGACATCGAGACCTCCTGCTACCCCTCAGAAGGAACCCGTCGGCGGAGTTACGAAACTGCTGAAAGAAGTTCCCGCAGTTCGTCTTCGATGGCGTCGGCATGACCCACGGTCTGGGCCACCTCCTCCCGAAGGCGCTCTTTGTACTTTGCGCGCAGGCGGTGCACGGCGACCTTGATGGCGCCGGGCGTACTGCCTGTGGCCTTGGCGAGGTCGGCGTAGGCGGGAGTTGCTCCCTGCAGGCTCGGTTTGAGCAGGTCGAACCAATCTCCACGTCCGGTGCTGGCGTATTCGTCTCGCATCGACGTGAGGACGCGGTCGAGGAGTGTCAGCGTCCACTGGCGCTGGTACAGCTTTTCGGCGTCTTCATCGGTGCTGGGTTCGAAGCGGAACCGACCCTCCGCATCCCGCAGATCGAGGGAGAAGACCTGGGCATCTCCCCCGCGCTTCTTGGCCTGTTTGCGCTCTCGCTGGTTGGAGATGTAGTTCCGCATGGCACTCAATAGATATGAGCGAAACCGGCCTTTTTCCCTTCGCACTTTGGCGAAATCGTTGCGTTCCAGCAACATCGCGAAGAAGCCCTGTGTCAGGTCGGCAGCGTCTTCTGGAGAGTGACCGCGCCGCCGAACGTAGGCGTACAGCGGATACCAATACGCCTCACAGAGCTGCTGCAGGGCGCGTTTTCGCCCCTCGCCCGCGCGAATCACCAAGGTCCATCGGGTGCCCGGAAACTTGTTGTCTGCCAGGGTCGCCTCCTTTCCTAGAATTACACAGGTAAGATGACCGTCGGAGCAAACCCCATGTGGATGTTGAGTTGGATTGTCGCCCTGCCCGCCTATGGGGTGGATTGCGCCGAGCCCATCACGATGGAGGAGCTCAATGGGGGCCTGGCAATCGCCGAGAGCGCTTACACCGAACTGGACGATGTGAAGTTCCGGGACTCGGTGAACGAGCTCGCAGGCATCATGCTTCCCTGCGTGGGGCAAGCCGTGCCCACAGAACTCGCCGCTCGTTACCACCGGGTCATGGCCATCCACCTGTTTACGATCGGAGACGAGGAGAACGCCGACTTGTCCTTGCTGGCGGCCAAGGGCGCCGAGCCGGAGTTCAAGTTCGACGACGAGCTGCTGCCTCCCAATCACGCCCTCCGCAAGAACTGGAGTGGGCTGGAGGTGAGCGAGGCTGCCCGGGTCGTTCCGGAGCCCAGGTTGGGGAGCGTCTCGTTTGATGGGCGCAATGGCCGCAAGCGACCGATCGAACACCCGACCATCGCCCAGATCTTCGACGAGAGCGGCCTGGCCCAGTCGACTCATTACCTGGCGCCCAGAGAGTCGCTGCCAATGTACGCCGCGATCCCGCGGAAGCGAAATCTCCTCATCTCTTGCGCGGGTGGCGCATTTGCGTTGTCCGCCACGACCTACGGTCTCGCGTGGAAGGCGAACGGCAAGGTGTTCAGCCAAGCGTCGAATCCGAACATCAAGCCTGCGGAAATCGATTCCGCTCGGGCCAGCGCCAACGCACTGTCCTTTCTCTCTGGAGCTCTCCTCGGAGTGAGTGCCGGCTGCGGGACCGGCGCGGGAGTCATAGGCCAGCGCTGATGGATGAACTCGATTCTGGAACCCTCGTCGAGGGCCGATACGTCGTCGAGTCGCTGATCGGTCACGGTGGTATGGCGGAGGTCTATCGGGTGCGACACGTGCACCTGGACACGCTGCATGCGCTCAAGGTCCTCACAGTCAGCTCCGGCTCGATCCGTCGTCGTCTCATGCAAGAGGGGCGTGTCCAAGCGGCACTGCAGCACCCGAACATCGTCTCGGTCACCGACGTGGTGGTGGTGGATTCCGCTCCGGGGCTGGTGATGGAGTACATCCGCGGTCCGGCAATGGATGACTGTCTGGAGCAGCTGCCCCTGACCAACGAACAGATCGACGCGCTCGCAGTGGGCGTACTCGACGGTGTTTCGGCGGCCCACGCCCTCGATCTCATCCACCGGGATTTGAAGCCCGCGAACGTGATGTTGGCGGTGACCCATGACGCGCTGGTGCCCAAGGTCGCGGACTTTGGCCTGGTCAAGCTTCTGGCCGGAGACGGGAGCGACTTCCAGAGCAAGACCCGATCGGGCTCGACCATGGGCACACCGGCCTACATGGCGCCCGAGCAGATCCGCGATTCGAAAAACGTCGACGCACGGGCCGACGTGTGGTCGGTGGGCGCCATCCTGTTCGAGCTGGTGACGGGGCGGCGGGCATTCGATGGCGACGACGTGCTCGACTTGTTCATGAAGGTCGCCGCCGGTCAGCGGCAGGCGATCACCGAAGTGCGCGACGACCTGCCCGAGCGGTGGGTGAAGGCCATCGAGGGCGCGTTGGTCGTGGCTCGCGAGGATCGGATTGCCACCGTCGCCGAGCTGCGCGCCCAGTGGCTCGAGGGCGCCACACTGAGTGCGACCAGCCCGTGGGACGAGGCCACTCTCGCGGCGGCGCGCAAACTGGGCTCCGGAGGCGACAACACAAAGGACTTCCTGCGGCGTTCCTTCAAGAGCACTGCCGGCGCTCGGCGCAAGAAGGTCGACACCGGGGCCACCGAGGTTCCGACGCCGTCGCAGATGCAGTCTGGCGAGTCCGTGGGCGTCGCCGAGACCCGGGATACGCATCAGAAGCAGAAATCGTCCACTTTCGCCGTCGAGGGTCAGACGGCTGTTCCAGCCGAGGACGACGTCTCCATCGCGCCCGCGGGCGTCGATACGCTGGTCAATGAGAGGCAGGGCGCGGCGATCTCCAGTGCGGAAACCCTGGCTCCGACGAACGATATCGATGCCACGATTCCGCCGACGGCCTCGGCCGGACCCAACCGCATGCTGATTGGAGCTGTCGTGCTCTTGCTGTTGGCCGGGGGCGCCACTGGAACCATTGGCGTCGGCTACGGGTCCTTCGTCTACCTCGGAGGAGGCGCCGATGTCGTGGAGCCGCAGCCCGAACCCCAGCCCCAGCCCACGCCTTCCCCCGATCCGCAGCCCAGCGTAGATCCGCAGCCCGCACCCGACCCCGACCCGGGAGAGGCCCCCGAGCCGGGCGAGCCGCAACCCATCGCGCAACCCGAGCCCGCGCCGACGGAGGCCCCGAGCCCGCAGCCCGGCGAGGCGCCGTCACCAGAGCCCGAACCCGAACCGGCCCCAGTGCCCGATCCGGAGCCCGATGACGGTATCGCCGAGGCCCCGCCCGAGCCCGAGCCCGACGGAATGAACCTCCCGCCGCCGCCCATCAAGGTGACCGTAGACGCGGGCGACATGACGGTCATCCTGAAGGACTCCTCCGGCCGAAAGACCGCTTTGGGCGACTTGGTTCCGGGAAATTACACGGTGGTCGCCTTCTTCGAGCCGCGGGTGCCCACCGCCATCAAGGACATCTCGCTCACAGCCGGCGCCACGGTGCACATCAAGTGCCTGAAGTCGGCCCAGAAGTGCATCATCAAGTGAGGCGCATTTACGCGTCACATAGGTGATTCCTACCGACGCCTGGCTTGTCCTTTGCCGAGATCGAGTAGCCCCTCGAGGGCTTGCCACTTCTCCAGACCGATCTGGTCGATCACCTCGTCGCGGAGTGCCTTTCGCGCGCTATCGGTCTCCTGGCGGGCGTCCTGCGCGTCCAGGCTGCCGTCGTGGACGCGCTCCCACCGCAGGCGGGAGTCTTCGCTGTGGATTTCGATCATGACCACCAGGTCCTCGGCTACGCGGTCGGGGATGTTGTTGTCCGCCGCGAAATCCATCACGTCGTCGACTACCTGCTCCTTCCGCAACTCCTTCCAGCGCTCCCGCTTGTCATCTTGCGAGAGTTGTTTGAGCTCCTTGAGTCGCTCTTTGACGTCGCCCTTGGTCTCCGGCCGCGGCCTCGGCTTGGGAACGGGCTGCACGCGTTCTGCGTTTGCTCTGTCCTCCCGCCGTCTGTCTTCTTCGTCTGCTCGCTCGTCGACCGCGGAGCTTTCAAGGGCGTAGAGCCGGTATTCGAGGCTGTTGATACGATAGCCCTGGTACACGACTGTGATGCTCACGACGCCTGCTGCGATGGCCGCGATGATGACGTTGCGCTCCATGAATCCTCGGTATTACGGCATTCACCTATCACGAAGCTGCGCCAATCGCGCGAGTTGGGCCCGGCATCGGGTAGACTCCCAGCCGGAGGCTCGGCTGGAAGCGATCCCGTTCAAGTTGCTGTTGATCGACGACTCACCGATCTTCCTCGAGGCCCTGGAGCCGCAGTTTCGCGAGATGGGTTGGGACGTGCACACCGAGTCCAGCGGCGCCGGCGGCATTGCCAGCCTGCGTACCGTGCGTCCCGAGGTGGTCATCACCGACCTGCACATGCCCGACTTGTCCGGCGTACACGTCGTGCGCGCCGTGCATCGGGCCGATCCGCTGCTTCCGGTCATCGTTGTCAGTGGGGATGAGGAGGTGGGGTCGATTCTCGCGGTCATCCGAGAGGGTGCCTTCGACTATGTGATCAAGCCATATGACGACATTCAGCCCCTGCTCGCTTCTCTCGAGCGCGCCCAGAACCACTATCGCGTCATTGCTGAGAATCGACGACTGACCGCAGAAGTCGCTGATATGCAGGACAAGCTCGCCCAGTCGATGCACACCGAACTCGACGCGGCGAAAACCCTGCGACGCGAGATCCGGCTTGGCTTGAACAGGGTCGTCGTCGGGCTCTCCGAGCTGGCGGCGGCGGGGCTGCCCGAGGACATCAACAAGACCGTGGCCGAGATGGGCCATGCGCTGGGCGACGTGCTCGAACTCGTCGACACCGACCACACCGACTCCGTGCCCATCGAGGGCGGCGGCACGTTCTACATCTACGACGTGGTCGCCGACGTTCGCGATCAGATCATCGAGGAGCTGCACGAGAACGACCTCGATTTCGCCTACCTTCTCCCCGGATCGTTGCCGGCACTTCTCGGCCCGGTCGATGAGATTCGCGAGGCCCTCCGCCGCTCGATCACGTCCGTCGTGGCCGGTGCCGAGCCCGGTGATATCGAATTTCGTGCCACGATCACCGAGCGAGACCAGGGACTGGCGACGGTGCGAATGGAGGTCCGCGGGCCACAGCGGAAACGCTCGCGGGGCGAGGTGACGCTGGACAAAGCCTCGTTCGAACTCGCGATGTCCGAACGCCTGATCACGAGTCTCGGCGGCGAGCTCGGCGAAAGTAGAGAGGAAGGCAAATCACAGGCGGTCTGGTTCACCCTCAGGCTACCGTTTCTGACCGAGGACGACGTCCTAGAGCCGCCTCTGGACGGTCTCTCGGCGTTGGTGATCGATCCGAGCGGCGCGAGCCGGCGCTGCATGGCCATGGAGTTCGATGCGCTCGGCGCCCGCTGTGTCGCGGTGTCGTCCTGCGCCGCTGGCCTGCAGACCATGCAGCGACTGACGACGACGGCGACCTTCGATGTGGTGATGCTGGCCCTGTCCGAGAGTGCTTGGCAGCGCGCGCGGCTGATGGAATTCCTGGAGCGCATGGAGCCAAAACCCCTGGTGATTACCACCGGCCGCGTGCAGGACGATCAACCGACAAACGCGATGTATCACCTCATCAAGCCCCCTCGGCGCCGGGACTTGCTGATGGTCATCAAGGCGAATCGGGCCTGAAGATTGTATTGGTTGCTCCTGGTCCATCTCGCGTGTGCTGCGACCCCGAAACTACACACCGAGACGGCCGAGCTGAGGCGGAACGCCGCCAGTCCGCTCCCCGTGAAGGCCATCTGGCCAGACGGTGACGGCCCGTTTCCGGTCATTGTCTTCTCCCACGGCGTGTATGGGAGTCGCGACGGGTACAAGCCGCTCGTCGAGCACTGGGCGCGGGCGGGCTACCTGGTCCTTCTTCCGTCGCACAACGACCGCGGGGAACCCAGCGTCTCGAAGCTCGTCGAGCGTCCCCTGGAGATCACCCACGTGCTCGACCGGGTCCCCGCTCTGATCGAAAAGGCCGGGCTGAAGGGCAAGGTCGATCTCGAGCGCATCGGAGTCGGCGGACACTCCTTTGGCGGCCATACCGCGATGATGTCCGCGGGCCTGGTGATGACAAACCCCAAGAACGGGAACAAGGTCGTGGCCGCGGACAAACGGGTCGACGCCCTGTTGGTGATCAGTCCGGCGGGCATCGACGAGTCCATTCGACCCGATGCGTGGAAGAACCTGGTGCACCCGGCGATGTATGTGATTGGTTCGGAGGATGTGTCCAAGCGAACTGGCAAGGGCGCGCACTGGCGCATGCAGGCCTGGAGCGGTCTTCGGAGCGGTTGGCTGCTGTGGATGGAGGGCGCCGATCACGACTACGGTGGGATCGCCGGCAAGGGTGACGGCAATCGCCAGCACGTGAAGATTCTCAAAGAGGCCACGCTGAAGTACTGGGACGCGTCGCTCAAAAAGAACGCCGATGCCGAGGGGTGGCTGGACTCTGACGCTCTCAAGGAAAAGACGGCCGGGAATGCAGAGATCAAACGGCGGAAGGCGGTGGACTGATGGCCGATCGAGCGGCCTACCAACGCATTTTCGAGGCGGCGAATGGCCGGCTGTACGATCTGGGCGACGACCGCTGTCGAGACATCGAGTACCGCCAGACCCGGGCACTCCAGGCGATGCCGCGCCCAGCGATGCTTCGAGACCTGATCCGCCAGATGAAGGCAGAACCGGCAAGCGCACAGTGGAAGGACAGGTGTCACCACACGATGCGTCGGTTGTTTGCGGCGATGCTCAGGGACAATGAGCGTCCGGATACCTTTCAGATCGCCATCAATGGATACCTCGACGGGCAGGCCGAGCTCGCTTCGAAGTGGCTGACGATCGAGGTGCTTCTGCGACCGTGGGGCGAGCGCTAGCGGGGCGGGTCAGGCACTAGGTCAAGGCCTTGGCGAGCTCAACGACGACGTCAACGGCGGCGTCCAGCTCGAGCAGCATGCCCTCGTGGAGCGCGACGATGGTGGTGGCGTCTACGTGGGAGGTCGGTTGACCGTGCACGATTTCCAGGAGCGGCCCGCGTACGGCCTCCGTGGCCAGGCGTTGCCGGAGGACCTCGATGTCGTCTGTCGCCACGTGCACCATGCTGTCGAGGACCGGGTCGCCGAGCGTGGCGCCCTGTCCGCTGCCGAGGTCGGCGTGCACGATGTGGGTGCGGGCTGGGAGCGGTCGGTCCAGGTGGGCCTGGATTCGCGTGTAGAGCTTTCCGCGGTAGGTGGGGCGGACCTCGCTGATTTTGATTCGAACACCGCGCAACTTGCCGGTGACGAAGCCCAGGTCATCGTGGAAGTTCAGCTTGTTCCTCGCCGCGTAGGCTGCCCATGGCCCCATCTGGGCGTGGATGAGAGCGTCGGCGAGTTCGACGACTTCGTCGAGCTTGTACTCGACGTGCTCGAGGTGTTCTCCCCGGGTGCAGATACGCACGTGGTCGGCGGTGATCTCAATTTGACGACCGACCCCAATGGCCCGCATCATCTGGCGTTGAACGTCGGGATTGGCAAGGATCTGCCGAATCTTCCTTTCGTCGGGTCCCGAGATCAAGAAGGCGCGATCGAACGCCGCATCGCCGACCTGGATGTCCTTCTGCGAGAAGAAGTTCACGAACGTGTCGACCACCGTTTCCGGTCGCACGTGGATCTCGACGAGGGGTGGATTCAGGATGCCCGTCGACTGGGACCAGGGGTCCGAGTTCTTCCCGCTTCCGCGATCGATCGTCTCCAGCCGGACGGCGACATCGCGATAGGTGCCCAGGATCGCCGTTCCCTCGGTCTGAAGCCCCAATTGTGCGGCGATCATGGTCGCCTGGTCGAGCTTGTGCTGATGCTGTGCGAAGAGGAGGAGCGGGATGCCGATCCCCAGCACCGCGAAAATCAGCATCGAGAATAGCGCGGTCACCCGGCGATCTCCCCCAGGGTCTCCCAGCGCTCATAGAGACCTTCGATGTCCTTCTGCAGGTTGGCCAGGTCGCGGTTCAGCGCCGCGATGTCGACGGTCTCGTCCCGGTAGATGGCCGGGTCCGACAGGCGGTTCTGGAGAGCTTCGACGTTGGACTCCAAGTCCTCGATCCTGGCGGGCAGGCCCTCGAGCTCTTTCTTCTCTTTGAAGCTGAGTCCGACCTTCTTCAGGGCCTTTCGGACCTTCGCTGGAGCTGCCTTGAGGGAGAGTCCGGCCTTGCGCCTGGCGTCGAGCGCCTTCAGCCACTGCTGTCGGGAAGCGTAGCGGGTCACCTGTCCGTCGCCCTCGAAAGCCAACACTGCGGTGCAGACGCGGTCGAGGAATGCGCGATCGTGAGTGACGATGACCGCGGTGCCGTCGAAGCCGAGCAGGGCCTCCTCGAGGACTCGCAACGTGAGCAGATCCAGGTCGTTCGTCGGTTCGTCGAGGAGGAGCAAGCTCGCCCCCTGGAGCATCAGCTTCGCCAGCAGCAACCGTGCCTTCTCGCCTCCGGACAGGCCGTGCACCTTCTGGTCGAAAGTCTCGCGGGTGAAGCTGAACCGATTCAGGAAGCTGGCGACGTGGATCCACTCTTCGCCGACCTTGACCTGATCGTTGCCCTCGCCGGCGGCCTCGAAGAGCGTGTGATCCGGATTGAGACCGGTTCGCCCTTGATCGAGCAGGCCGAAGCGCGCCCGATTGGCGACCAGGATCTCGCCGTCGTCGGGAGCCATGACCCTCTGGATGATCCGGAGAAGCGTCGTCTTTCCGGCGCCGTTTGGGCCGACGATGCCGATCCGCTCGCGCGGGAGGAGGCTCAGGTCCAGGTCCTTGATGAGGACGTTGTCTCCGAACGCCTTGCTGATCCCATGGAGCTCGAGGAGGGTGGAGCCCTTGCGGACGCCAGTCTTGAAGTTGAATCGGACCCGTTGTTGTCGGGCTTCGGGCACCGTGTCTCTGAGGGCTTCGAGTCGCTGCAAGCGCGCCTTCTGTTTTGTGCTGCGTGCCGATGGAGAGCGAGCGGCCCAGGCGGCTTCTCGGGCGATGAAGCCGAGCGTCTTTGCGCGGGTCTGGGCGCGCTCTGCCTGGCGTTCGGCGTGCTGGATCAGGTAGTCGCCATAGCTGCCTTCGTAGGCCACGGTCAGGCCCTCATCGACCTCGATGACCCGGTCGGCGACCCGCTCCAGCAGGTAGCGATCGTGGGTGACGATGACCACCGCTCCCCGATACCCGACGAGGTAGCCCTGCAACCACTCGATGGTGTCCGCGTCCAGGTGGTTCGTCGGCTCATCGAGGAAGAGAAGGTCGGGTGCTTGCAGGAGCACTGATGCCAACGCCACCCGTCGCTTTTCGCCGCCGGACAGGGTGTCGACCGTTGCCGATTTTGGGGGCGCGCAGACCCTCTGCAGGACGGCGTCGATCTTGTGGTCGATCTCCCAGCCGCGGACATCGAGTCGGTCCTGGATATCGGTGGATCGGTCCAGGTCCCCGGCTTCGAGCGCCTCTTCGTAGCCGCGGAGCAGATCTCGATGCCAGGCGACCGCGTCGGCAACCACCTCTCCGACAGTGCCGGAGTGAAAATCGGGCTCCTGATCGAGGATCGCCTGGGTGCCCGACTTGTGGATCTCGCCGGTGTCCGAGTCGAGTTGACCGGCGAGGATACGCATCAGTGTCGACTTCCCCGAGCCATTCACGCCCACCAGGCCGACGCGATCCTTCGCGTTGATCCGAAGATCGCATCCCTTGAGGATGTGTCGATCACCAAAGGTCTTTTCGATTCCGTTCGCGACGAGGAGTGCCATGACCCTCCGTGTTATGCGGTGCGCCCTCGGGAGGCATTCAAATGGATGAGAGTGAGATCTATGAACTGGTGTACGAGGCAACGCAGGCCGCAATTGCGGACACGGCGGGTGGTCGCGACGTTCGACTCTCCCGACGCATGGTCGACGGGCGGGTGATCTTCCGGGATGGCGAGGGTCGAACGCTCAAAGACGTGGATGCCTTCGCCTTCTTCCGCAAGGTGACTTCGGTTCGCGAGAAGCTGCGCGTGCTCGAGCAGAAGATCAACAACAACGGCGCTCTGCCCACCAAGGATAAGGCCGAGCTCCAGGCCTACATCACGCGCTGCTACGGCAGCTTGACGACGTTCAACTTCCTGTTCCAGGACGAACAGGACAAGTTCAAGGGGTCGTCCAAGTAGTGGAAACGGGCGGCGCAAGCGCCTTACGGAATCTCACGCCATGGCGGCGAGTGCCTTTTCAACGACTTCCGGTCCAGCGTCGGGTCGCGTCGACTCTTCGCTGAGGATTTGTTTCCAACGCCTGGCGCCCCGTTGGCCTCGGTAGAGGTTCTGCATGTGGCGTGTCACGCGGTGCAGCTTGTGCTCTCCCGCTGACCAGCGCGCCAGGTAGGGGAGCATTGCCATCACGACGTCGTCGCGCGATGTGGTCGGGCCGTTCTCTCCGAAGAAGCGCCGGTCGGCGTCGGAGAAGAGCCACGGGTCGTCCCAGGCGGCTCGGCCGATCATCACCGCGTCCACTCGCTCCAGGTGGGCCTCGGCCTGATCGAGGGTGACGATGCCGCCGTTGATCTCGATGTCGAGGTGGGGAAACGCCTCCTTCAACCGGTAGACGTCGTCGTAGCGGAGTGGGGGAACGGTCCGGTTCTGCTTCGGAGAGAGGCCTTGGAGCCAGGCCTTTCGCGCGTGCACGGAGAACCTCTGGACCCCGGTTCCGCTGACGACGCGTACGAAGTTGGCCATGTCCTCGTACCGGTCGAGGTCATCGACGCCGATGCGGTGTTTGACGGTGACCGGGATGTCGACCGCCGCCATCATGGCCTCGGCGGCTCGGGCGACCGTCTCGGGAGTCTTCATAAGGCAAGCCCCGAAGGAACCGCGCTGAACGCGACTCGAGGGGCATCCGACGTTGAGATTCACCTCGTCGTAGCCGTAGTCCACTGCGATCTGCGCGCATCTGGCGAGGTCCGCGGGGTTGTCTCCTCCGAGTTGGAGCGCGATGGGGTGCTCGACATCCTCGAACCCGAGCAGGTACTCGAGATCTCCGTGGAGGATGGCGTGGGAGGTCACCATCTCGGTGTAGAGCAGCGTGTGCCGGGTGATTTGACGCATGAAGAACCGGTAGTGCCGGTTCGTGCGATCCATCATCGGTGCGATGCTCAGGGGCGGGAGGCGGTCGGGCATGACCGTTGCCATGCCTCGACCGCCCGGAATCGACGTGGCCGATTTCCCTTCGGTCAATAGTCCCCCTCGAAACTACTATTGGGTGACACGCTTGCGCGCGCCACACATGAATGATTCTGACCCGGCGCTGCACAAGTACCGTCGAAACTGCGTTTCGACGGTACATTGTGGTCGACCGTGCGCAGAATCGTCAAGCGGCTTCGGAGGCCGAGTCGCTCGATTCCTCGATCTGAGCGGGGGCCTCGACCAGCGCCGCGGCGAGGACCTCCTCCATATGATCGACGAGCACGAACTCGAGTTCGTCCTTGACCTCGTCGGGCACGTCGTCCAGGTCCCGGGCGTTGCGCTTGGGCAGGATGACCCGCTTCACGCCGTGGCGATGGGCCGCCAGGACCTTGGTCTTGATTCCGCCGACGGGCAGCACACGACCGCGCAGGGTGGCCTCACCGGTCATGGCCACGTCCTTGCGAACGGTCCGGCCCGACAACAGGGATGCGAGGGCCGTGAACATCGTCACACCGGCGGAAGGTCCATCCTTGGGCACACCGCCCGCTGGGACGTGGATGTGCAGGTCCTTTCCGGACATCACCTCACGGTCCACACCGATGTCGTCGGCGTTGGCCAGGACGTAGGTGAGGGCGGCGCGGGCGGACTCCTTCATCACGTCGCCGAGTTGGCCCGTGAGGATGAGCTGTCCCTTGCCCGCAAAGTGGGAGGCCTCGATGTACAGGACCGAGCCGCCGACCGGGGTCCACGCCAGGCCAGTTGCCAGGCCGGGCCGGGGGTCGACGTCGTCCTCCTTTGTCTGGTCCACGATGCGCCTCTTTCCGAGGTACTCGGGCAGGTCATCCACATCGACTTCCAGCGCCTCGTCGAGGGTTCCTCGGGCCTTCTTCACCGCTGCGGCGCGGTAGACTTTGCCGAGAACGCGCTGGAGCTCGCGTACGCCAGCCTCTCGCGTCCAACCGGCGATGGCTTCGGCGAGGGCCTCGTCGGTGAACGTCACGTCTTCCGCCACCATGCCGGCGTTCTTGGCGACTGTCGAGAGCAGGTGATTCTTGGCAATCACGACTTTCTCGGCGCGGGTGTATCCGGCGATCGTCAGGATCTGCATGCGATCTCGCAGCGGACCCGGCACGCGGCTGAGGTCGTTGGCGGTGGCGATGAAAAGAGCCTTCGAGAGGTCGAACGGGACCTCCAGATAGCGGTCGGTAAAGGCGTGGTTCTGCTCCGGATCGAGGATCTCCAGCAGCGCGGACGCGGGGTCTCCCCAGTGGCCGGTGCCCAACTTGTCCACCTCGTCGAGGAGGATGACGGGATCGGACGTGCCGGCGCGGCGAATACCCTCCACCAGTCGACCCGGTCGTGCGCCGATGTAGGTGCGTCGGTGCCCGCGGAGCTCTGATTCATCGCGAACACCACCGAGGGCAACGCGGACCAGCTTGCGGCCGGTGGCGTCGGCGATGGCCTGGCCGATGCTGGTCTTGCCGACACCGGGAGGACCGACGAGCAGCAACACATCGGCGCGTCCAGAACCGGCCAGCTTGCGCACGGCGAGGTGTTCGACGACCTGCTTCTTGACGTCGTCCAGCCCGTAGTGCGAGCCGTCGAGCGCCTGTTCGAGGGCCTCGAGATCGACGTCGAGACCGCTCATGACCTGCCACGGCATGTCCGCGATCCACTCCAGCCAGTCGATGGCGACCGACCGCTCCGGAGAGGTGTTGCCGAGGCGCTCCAAGCGCCGCAGCTCGCGGTTGACGACTTCGCGGACTTCTTCAGGGAGATCGGTCTCTTCGAGCCGCTCTCGCAGGCGCTGCAGATCGTCTTGCTGGCTGTCGCCCTCGCCGAGTTCCTCGCGGATGGCGTTGAGCTGTTGGCGCAGGAAGAACTCCCGCTGCTGGTCGCGGGTGGCGTTCTGAACCCGGTCTTTGATTGATTTGCGGGCCTCGACGGCCTCGCGGACCCGAATCAGGCGTTTGAGGAGCTTCTCGGAACGAGACATCGGGTTGTGGGTCGTGAGGATGTCGCGCAAGAAGGTCTCGTCCTCGGTGCCGATCAGGGCGGAGACGCCATCGACCAGGAGCTCGGGAGCGAGGTTGCGCATGGCCTGAATGGCTGCCGGTCCGCCGCCGATGCTCTCGGCGGCCTTCTCGATCTCCTCCCGCACGGTCTCTTTCATCGCATCGCCTTCTGCGGTGTTCGGCCAGACCTCGTCGACCAGGGTGTAGCTGGCCTGCATGTGGGGTTGGATGCTCGGGAATCCGGTCAGTGAGACGCGGCGGAGTCCCTGGAGAACGACGCGTTCGGTGCGGTTCTTACCGGACTTCACGCGCTCGATGACCCGGGCCAGCACGGCGGTTGGGAGCAGATCCGAGGGGGCCGGATCTCCGACGGGTTCGCGCTGGGCGGCCACCAGGACCAGGTCTCCGACGGCGGCATCCAACGCGGACAGCGAGCGGGCGCGACCGACCAGGAAGGGACGGATCGAGCCCGGTAGCTGCACGCCGCGACGCAGCGCAATCAGAGGCAAGTTGGCGGGAAGGGTTGATGGGACAGCAAAATCGGGACGCACGTCGGCCATGAGGGTCGAGCTCCATTCAACTGGTTTTAGCGACCGAAATGGGGATAAAATCGGACGCCGGTGATGGAAAAGATGTAGGCACATTGGAATTTCCGTCAAGGGCTGTCGAAACGGAGTGACCTCGCCCGTCGTCTGTGTGAACCTTCCATTCTCCACTGACGAGGAATGAGCAAAATGCAGTATCTCCTGTTGATCTACGATGCCGAAAGCAACCGCGGCAAGATGACCGCCGACGATCAGAAGGCCATGATGGCCGGCTATTTCAAGTTCACCGCCGACCTGAAAGAGGCCGGCAAGATGATCGCCGGCGACGCGCTGGACTCGGTGTCTACCGCCACCAGTGTTCGCGTTCGCGACGGCAAGACGCTGACGACCGACGGTCCGTTCGCCGAGACCAAGGAACAGCTCGGTGGTTACTACCTCATCGAGGCCGACGATCTGGACGACGCCCTGGGCTGGGCCGCCAAGATCCCCACATCGGCGTGGGGAACCATCGAGGTTCGTCCCATCTTCGATTACTCGAACATGGGGTGATGTTATCGGGGTCCGTGGACCCCCAAGCCGCCATCGCACGTGTGTTTCGTGAAGAATCGGGCAAGGTGCTCGCGTTCCTCATTCGGACCCTGCGCGACTTCGAACTCGCCGAGGATGCCCTGCAAGAGGCCATCGCGTCCGCTCTGGAGCGCTGGCCGATTGACGGGGTTCCCGACAATCCGGCCGCGTGGCTCACCACCACTGCGCGCCGAAAGGCCCTGGACCGGCTGCGTCGACAGGCCACCCGATCGGAAAAGGCGCCTGCACTCAAGGTGCTCGCCTCGCTGGAGCAGGAGGTCATGACCCAAATCGACGAAACGGGGATCCCCGACGAGCGACTTCGGCTCATCTTCACCTGCTGTCATCCGGCATTGGCTCATCAGGCCCAGGTGGGGTTGACGCTGCGCACTCTCGGCGGGCTGACCACTGCAGAGATCGCACGGTCGTTCCTGATCCCAGAGGCGACTCTGGCCCAGCGGCTCGTGCGTGCAAAGCGGAAGATCCGGAGTGCTGGCATCCCCTACCGGATACCGCCGCCGGAGCTGCTTCCGGAGCGCCTGGAGGCCGTGCTCGGGGTGCTCTACTTGATCTTCAACGAGGGCTACAGCGCCAGCACCGGCACGGACATCGTGCGCGACGACCTGTGCGCCGAGGCCATTCGGCTCGTGTCGGTCGTGGTCGCACTCCTGCCGGAAGAGGCCGAGCCACGCGGCCTGCTGGGGTTGATGCTCCTCCAGGATTCGCGTCGCGATGCGCGCCTTGGGCCCGATGGCGAGCTGATGACTATGGAGCAGCAGGATCGCTCGCGTTGGGATCGTGACCAGATCGACAAGGGCGCCGCAATCGTGCGCGAGGCCCTGCGTATGGGGCGGGTCGGCAAGTACCAGATCCAGGGGGCGATCGCGGCGGTTCACGCCGAGGCGGCGGCTCCTGCAGACACGGACTGGCCGCAGGTCGTGGGGCTGTACGACGTGCTGTTGCAGCTGCTTCCTACGCCAGTCGTGGCACTCAACCGCGCCGTCGCAGTAGCCATGGCTGAAGGTCCACAGGCTGGGTTGAATTTGTTGGCCGAACCGTCGCTTGCGACGGCTCTGGATGCCTATCACCTGTTCCATGCGGCAAGAGGCGAGTTGCATCGACGTGCCGGCTTCCCCGCTGAAGCCGCTACCTGCTACCGGCGGGCGCTCGAGCTGGCCACCAACGAAGCCGAGCGGGCCTACTTGTCGTCGCGCCTCGCCGAGGTCAGCCAGTAGAGACCCGCATAGACCTTTGGGTCTACGAGCACCCCGGCCTCTTGCTTGGCAACGAGCCATTCGTGCACCTTGGCGGCGGGAATGCGGTGGATCTCGATGTCCTCCGATGCGTCGCCACCCCCTTCGCTGATCCGCTTGAGATCGCTGGCCCGGAAAAACGTCAGCAGCTCGTCGGTCAGCCCCGCCGAGATCGGTCCGCGCCCGATGCGTTCCATGTTCGCGGCCGTGTAGCCGGTCTCCTCCTCGAGCTCGCGAAGGGCGGCCTCGGAGAGATCCTCGTCTTCGGAACCGGCGATATCGCCCGCCAGACCCGCGGGAAGTTCGATGACCCGGCCGCCCACTGGCGGCCGAAACTGCTCGACGAACAGCACTTCACCCTGGGGGGTCAGCGCGATGATCGCCACCACGCCAGAGACGCCGGTGCGCTCGGCCCACTCCCAACCGTCGACGCGCACGAGTCGCACGTGACGGCCCTCGGCAAGAACTTCGCGCATCGCGCTACTCCTTCTTGTCTTCGGCCTTCTCTTCCTTCTTGTCCTCGGCCTTCTCTTCTTTGTCGTCGCCGGCGTCTTTCTTCTCGGCGTCGCCCTCGTCGTCCTTGTTCGTGTTCTTGGCTCGTTTGACCCGCTTGGCTGCGGACGAATCCTTGATGCGGAACTCGACGCGGCGGTTCTCTTCGCGACCCGCGGAGGTCTTGTTGTCGCCGATCGGCTCGGTTTCACCGAAGCCCTTGGCCTTCATGCGGCCTTCGGCAAGGCCCTTGTCCTTGAGGTAGGCCACAACGGACAGGGCGCGGTCTTCGGACAGCTTCATGTTCTTTTCGTCGTCACCCCGGTCGTCGGTGTGGCCGGCGATGAGGAGCTTCTTGAGGTTCTTGTTCGACTTGAGCGCGGCGAAGATCTCGTCGAGGAGCTCGTGGGAGGCAGCCTTGATGGTGGCCTTGCCCGAGTCGAACTGCACCTGTTCGGTGACGACGAGGAACTTCTTGGTCAGGTAGACACGGCCCTTGCAGCCGTCGGAGACCAGCGCGATGGCCTTCTCCCAGCCCGGCTCTTCGGGACAGGCGTCGCGATAGTCGGGCACTCTGTCGCCGTCGCCATCGGGGCAGCCCTGTGCCTCTTTCGGGCCGGCTTCGTCCTCGCACTCGTCTTCGCTATTGCGGATGTCGTCTTCGTCGTTGTCGGGGCAGCCGCCCAGGGACTTGCGACCGGCGATGTCGGGGCACTCGTCCTCGGCGTCGGCCAGATCGTCACCGTCGTTGTTGAGATCTGGGCAACCGTCGGTGTCCTCGAAGCCGTCCATGTCTTCGGCCTCGTTCGGGCACTCGGCGTCATCGGCGTCGACGATACCGTCGCCGTCGTTGTCGTCGTCGGGGCAGCCGTCCTCGTCTTTGAAGCCGTCGAGATCCTCGGGCTCGTCGATACAGGAGTCCTCTTCGTCGACGATGCCGTCCTTGTCTTCGTCCTTGGGACCGCCAATCTGGAGGTTCACACCCGTGGTCCATTCCCAAGAGAGGAAGGCGTCGCCGCGGTTCTGGAAGTTCTCGCCGCCGAGGCTCAGCAGGAAGCGGAGGTCGGTTCGGATGGAGACAGTCTCGGTGAGTGAGAACATCGCGCCGGGGCCGGCGTTTCCGAGGAAGTCGACATCGAGCTTGTCACCGACCGGCAGGTCGAGAGCTCCGTCGTCGCCAACGCTCTTTCCCCAGATGCCCAGTCCGGCAGCGAGAGTCATCTCGAGCTTCAGCGTGTCGCCGTCCTGGTTGACGAACGGGATCCGTCCGAGGATGCCCAGGCGAGGTGTAAATGATGTGTAGGGGAATGTGTCTGGGGTGCCGATCGTGGTCTGACCGGTCGATAAGCCGAGATCGGCCTCGACGGCGAGATTCGGTTTGACCCAGACGCCGCCGCGGACAGTGGCAGCCCACGAGGAGTCCAGTACTTCCAGGGGATCCGCGAAGAGGGCACCGCCGCCTGCGGACAGATTCACACCGTCTGCGGCGTGAGCCAAGCCGGGGAGCACCAGCATCATGGAAATGGAGAGAAGGGACTTCATTATGCGCCTCCGACGCGTGAAACGGGCTGCCGGTAGAGACCTGTAGGGACGGATATCCGGCATTTCAGGGTCGCATCTTGGCAGCATTCAACTGGCTTGGCAAACGAGGGGATCATGTTCGACGAACCACGTTGGCGAGGGCCTCTATCGCGGGATCGATCGTCACGAGTGGATTGGTTCGATCGCCGCCGTAGGAACCCACGTTCTGCCCGATGCCGGCCACCGACGCACGGGGGACTGGTGCCTCGGTGTTGTAGGCGGGACATCGAAGCATCGTCGACAATGAGTCTCCATCGGGGCGGGGCACCGCTTAGCCCATGTGGACGCTCCAGACACCCTCAGAGTGGCTCCGAGACGCCAGATGTTCACGTGATTATGTGACCCGAATGTCATTGTCCGTGTCGGTCCCGGCGACTACAGCCAATCTCGGTCCCGGGTACGACGTGCTCGGGATGGCGCTGTCGATTCGCAATGCCTTTCATTTCGAAGAGGCGGACCGGTTCCTCGCCGGCGGCCAACCCGTCGCTCCAGACGAACACCTGGCCCTGGCAACCGCGTTGCGTGCGGCCGACCACTTCGGCGGCAGACTCCCCCCGCTGGCCATCACGTGGGACGAGGGCGTACCGCGTTCGAGGGGTATGGGTTCGTCGGCGACCGTTCGGGTCGCAGGCCTCGCCGCAGCGTTGCATTTCACCGGCATCGAGGTTCCCCTGCGGGACCAATTGACTTTTCTCGCCGACGCCGAAGGGCATCCCGACAATGTCGTCCCGGCGCGGGTCGGCGGATTGACGCTGTGTGCTGACCTCGACGGAGAGGTCCTGCATCGCCGATACGAGCCCCCAGCGTTCGCCGTGGCTCTCTGCATCCCCGATCGCGAGGTCGAGACCGTAGCTGCGAGGGCGATCCTGCCGGAGAAGGTCCTTCGGAGCGATGCGGTCTTCAATGTCTCCCGGGTCTCGTTTCTGGTGGCCGGCTTGTTGTCGGGCGACACCGATGCCGTCGCCCGTGGGCTGGATGACCGCCTCCATCAGCCGTATCGAAAGGCGCTCGTCGGACCTGTCGACGACGCCTTTGCGGCGGCCATGGAGGCGGGTGCAGTAGGTGCCTTCATTTCGGGATCGGGCAGCACCGTGGCCGCGCTGGTGGCGGGCCCCAATCCGGCCGGAGTGGCGGAGGCGATGGCAGAGGTCTTCCGAGCGGATGGCGTTGGCTGCGATGCCCGTGTCGCGACGCCAGTTGCAGAGGGGCTGATCTTCCTGGAGTAGATCAGGGCTGGAAGGAGCACGCTCCGAGGTCGCCAATTGGGCTCCCGGGAGGGGGTTCGTCAGCCGTGGCGCTGAAGGGCCGCGGTTCTCCGGTCCGGTCGAGCCATCTGGAGATTCGCGCGGAGAGCCACGCGCCATGCGGTCCTTTCTGATTTTCGCCCAACTTTCGGAGCCGTTCTTCGGCGATGGCGCTGACTTCTGGGGATCCCTTGTCGGCGAGGGAGATCAAGCCGTCGACGACGGATCGCTGAACGGCGTGAGCGACCGGCGCCAATCGGCCCGTCGCCGGTGAGAATGCCGTGGCCACGAGTTGGTCGACGACCTCCTCGAGACCGGGAAGGGACGGATCGCGGCGATGAAAGTCGACGAGGCGCGCGCACCGCCGGGGATGCAGCAATCCGTCGATGACCAGCTTCGATGCGGTCTCTGCTGCCGCGATTGGGTCGAAAGCGGGCGATGAATTGCCCTCGAGAGCCTCGACACCGCGGGCATGGCCATTCGGCGGCGGCACCAGGAGCGCCAATGTGCCGTCTGTGATGTCCAGGGCCAGGGGATCCAGGGCCTCCAGAACGGCGGAGATGGCGGCGCGTTGCGCCCGACCTGGAAGGGGTTGCGATGCCCCATCATCACGGGAGAGCCCATAGTCGTAGGCCAGCCCGCCGACCTGCTTGATGGTCGCCTCGAGCTGATATCGGTGGTGCAGGTACACCGGCGCGAAAACGGCCCGGCTGGACGACAGGGGCTCTTCGGGGTGCAGATTGTCCCGCCCGAAACCGCCCATCGCGATCTTCCGAATCTTCAAGACCCGAAGCAGCTCGGCGGCCGGGCTGTCACCGTTGTCCCAGAGATGGGCGGTGGGGTGCGCGCCACCGAGCGGGCGGGCGTCGGCGTCGGACGCATAGCGCAGGGTGCTCGAGGCGATCTTGGCGTCCGGATCCCCATCGCCGTAAGCCCAGTCGATAGCGAAGCGGTCCCACTCCCCGATGCCCACATCGTACGCGTCGGAGAAGTCGAGGGCGCCGTTGGAAATCTGGATGAGGGGGGCCGGGTAGTCCATGACCGACGCGCGGTCGTCGAAGCTGGCGGCGAAGTTGTGGGAGAGCCCCAGGGTGTGCCCGACCTCGTGGGCCGCGAGCTGTCGGATTCGCGCCAACGCCAGCTCGACGGGCTCTTCGGCCCCGAGCCCCTCGAAGAGCAGGCGGTCGTGTCGGATGCGCAGGGAACCCAGGCTGACGTGGCCCTTGAGAATCTCGCCGGAGCGGGGGTCGGTCACCGAGCCGCCATAGGACCACCCGCGGCTCGATCGATGGACCCACTGAATGACGTTGTAGCGGACGTCGAGGGGATGGGCGTCCTCGGGGAGGATCTCGACGCGAAAGCCATCGAATCCCGCGTCGGCGAAGGCATCTGCCCACCAGCCTGCGCCGTCGACCAATGCGGAGCGGATGGGTTCCGGCGCGCCGGGGTCGACGTAGTACACAATCTCTTCGTCGAGTCGGTGGCGCTGGATGAGGGCGCGATGGATGGACGCGTCGAGCGGAGCCGCGTAGTCGGTGAAGTGCACGGCAAAAGACGGTCCGCGAGGGTCGAATTCACGGGGTTTGTAGTCGTCGTCTGGCAATCGGATGAGCGACAGGAATTGCTTCAATGTGACCAGCTCGGGCTTGGGCACCACCTCGGCGACCTCAGTGCCAGAGTGCTCGGTGCGAAAGGTCAGCAAGCCCTCGAAGACGACGTTGTCGGGAAAGGCCAGGGCGACATCAGGATCGAGGACGCTTCGGGAGAAGTCCCTTTTGTAGCTGCCTTGTCCGGTGTTCATCAGCGCCTGCTGGACCCCGTGGGAGTCGTTGAGGAGGAACTGCGTCAGATCGACGAGGACCTGGCCACCCTGCTCCGATGCGATGTCGAACATCCACAGAATCGATGAGGCGAAGGACTCTTGAACGGCCCTCTTTTCGAGCGGATCCGTCGTGTCGGCGCGGTACGCCGTGTTCACCTGGGTGACGACCAGCTTTCGGCCAATTCGACGCAGCTCGATGAGGCGCGTTGGGCCGAGCTGGCCGCGATCGAGGCCGATCGGATTGCTTCCGAGCCCACCGCGGAGCCCAGCCACCATCAGGTAGCGCCCGACCAGACCGTCGTCGCCAGCGCTCGGGAAGGCACCCCAGACGGTCGCGTGGTCGTGATCGACATAGAGGTCGATCAGGCCCTTGCGAAGCTCGTACCCCGACACTCGGCCCTCGAAGGCGACCTTGCTGGCGGTCTCTGGTTTCTTCCCCGCCTCTGCGGTCGCGGCGAGGAGGATGGCGAGTGCTGCGGCGGCGAGAGGTGTCGCCAATGTTGCTCCGGATGTTTTGCCGAAGTCTACTGTAGAATGGTTCGATCCTGCCCGGAGACCCGTTGCCGAAGCCCCGTTCATGGTTCGCCGCCGCGGCGCTGTGTGCCTCCGCCGCAGCCTTTGCGGACGAGCCGGTGACCCAGCGGGCGACCTGGTCCGGCAACCTGTCCCACTTCATGTCCGGAGTCCCGCTCGCGGTCGATGGGCCGGACGTGGGCACTGATGTCGACCAGTTGGCATTGCCGGCGGACATCGTCGTCACCGCCGCCGATGTGCCGGGAACCGCGTCACTGGTGAGCGCGACGGTGTACTGGGGCGGCACTCAGACAGAGACGGGCACGGGTTGTGTGGACTCCAGCCCGGACACCGACATCACCGTCACGTTTCCAGATCTGTCGGTCAACGCGGTCAACGCCGACATCTGCTACTGCGCCGACGGCGGCGTCGGACTGGTCGATATGTACGTCTGCAACGCAGATATCACCGCGGATGTCGGCCTGGGTCCGCTGTCGGGGACGTGGAGCGTGGACGACTACGCGGGTCACGTCGCCAACGGAAGCCTGGACAACGCATCGGCGGCGGTGCTGATCGTCTACAGCGAACCGTCCCTCGGTGCGCGTCGGGTCGTGCTCTACGACGGTCTCCAGACCCTCGCGAACAGCTTCACGACATTGAACCTGACGGGGTTCTCCGCGGCCAGCCCGCCGGCGGGATCCCTGACCTGGTTCACCATGGAGGGCGACGTCGGGGCGGACGTCGCCGAGTATGTCGACGTGGTGGGGCAACCGGGCCTGGGCTCGCTGATGCTGTCCGATGGCGACAATCCGTCTGACGACCCCATGAATCGAACGATCAACACCACCACGCCCACTCAGACTGGTGTCACGGGTGTGGATATCGACGAGCTGTCGATCACCGGGGCGCTGACCGACTTCGACACCCAGGTCGACGTGACCTTCAGCGCGGGCAGCGACAAGTGGTGGCTGGCGGTCAACGTCGTCGGCGTGGACGAACTCCCGTTCATCCAGGGATCCAAGAACTGGTTTCTGTTGGCCGATCCCGACTTCAATGGAGGGCCGACCTTCGGAGACACGGTTCGGTACACCGTCACGCTGTCCAACACCGGGACCCTGGACGGGTATGCCGACGTCTACGACCTGATCCCTGCAGAGGCGGCGAGCTGGGGCATCGTCGACGCCGCGAGCGGGCTCGACGTCTCGACCGCCACCGAGCTCATCGTCACCGACATCTTCGTTCCCGTGGGCGGCTTTGTGAACGTGGTCTTCGATGTGGTTGTCGGTGATTACCCAGACGAAACGCCGATGAACAACACGGCCACCGTCACCGATGTCAACGATGGGGACGCCACCGATGCCGTCGCCCCGGTTGTGATGATCCGCCGGGACGGGGACGCAGACACCCGATTCGACAACGACGACAACTGCCCGGTCGATTCGAATTGGCTTCAGATCGATCAGGACGTCGACGGGGCTGGAGACGTCTGCGACAATTGCAACTTCCTCTCCAACCCGACGCAGGATGACGGGGACGGCGACGGTCTCGGGGACGCGTGCGACAGATGCCCCACGATCTCTGACCCGACCAACAGTGATGTGGACTTCGACGGTATCGGCGACGTCTGCGACAACTGTTCGATCAACGCCAACAACGGCCAGGAAGACGCCGACGGGGACCTGATCGGCGACGTGTGTGACAGCTGTCCGAACGACTTCGATCCGCTGGAGACGGATGGGGATGGAGACACGATCGGCGACCTCTGCGACAACTGTCCGGTCGTCTACAACTTCCTGCAGATCGACCAGGATGTAGACGGCATCGGAGACGACTGCGACAACTGCCAGTTCACGTCCAACAACGACCAGAGCGACGTCGACGTCGATCTGGTCGGAGATGTCTGTGACAGCTGTCCGAACACCTTCGACCCCACCAACTCCGACATCGACTTCGACGGGTTCGGAAACGTCTGTGACAACTGCCCGGATAACCTGAACATCGCGCAGACGGACTCCGACCTGGACGGCATCGGAGACGTCTGCGACAACTGCCCATTGGACAACGATCCCGCCCAGACAGATGGGGATGGCGACGGGCGCGGTGACCTGTGCGACAACTGCGAGTTCATCTCCAACTACCTGCAGATCGACCAGGACTCGGACGGAGTGGGCGACGACTGCGACAACTGCCAGTTCGCCCAGAACAACGACCAGAGCGATGTCGACAACGACACCCTTGGGGACGCCTGCGACTTGTGTCCCGACGACTACGACCCCATCCAGTTCGACAGCGAGGGAGACGGCACGCCGGACGTCTGCGACACCTGTCCCGCTCTCTGGAATCCGCTTCAGGCCGACTTCGACGTCGATGGCGTGGGCGATCTGTGCGACGTCTGCCCGTTCGACTACAACCCGCTCCAGCTCGATGTCGACGGCGACAATCATGCGGACGCATGCGACGTGTGTCCGGACGACTCGGATCCCGGCCAGGAGGACATCGACGGTGACGGCGCCGGCGATGCCTGCGACCTGTGCCTGAACACCCCCGACCCGCTGCAGCTGGACACCGACCTCGACCTTGTGGGCGATGAATGCGACATCTGCCCCCTCGATGTCGATCCCGGGCAGGAGGACACCGACAACGACGGGCCCGGAGACGCCTGCGATCTGTGCCCGCTCGTGTTCGACCCAGCGCAAGACGATGCCGACGCCGACGGGGTCGGAGATTTTTGTGATCTGTGCGTCGACACGCCCGATCCGCTCCAGGTGGACACCGACGGAGACGGGTACGGAGACCTGTGCGATGTCTGCCCAGCCCTGCCCGATCCGCAGACCGACACCGACGGCGATGGCTTCGGCGACCTCTGTGACGTCTGCCCGGTGGTCTTTGATCCCCTGCAAGTCGAGGGCGACGGTGATGGCTTTGGAGATCTGTGCGACGTCTGTCCAGGTACACCCGACCCGCTCCAGGACGAGACAGACGGCGATGGCATCGGAGACTTCTGCGATATCTGCCCCGACGACGCCGACCCACTCCAGGAAGATGGCGACGGCGACAACGTCGGGGACGCCTGTGACCTCTGTCCAGCCCTGGCCGATCCGCTCCAGGACGACGGTGACGCCGATGGGGTCGGAGACTTCTGCGACTTGTGTCCGATCACCTTCGATCCCGGTCAGGTCGACACGGACTCGGATGGGGTCGGCGACGCCTGTGATGTGTGCATCGACACCCCCGATGCATCGCAGGTAGACGGCGATTCAGATGGGGTGGGCGATCTGTGCGATGTGTGTCCGGGAACGCCAGATCCGTTCCAGTTGGACACCGATTCCGACGGGGTGGGCGACGCCTGCGACGTGTGCATCGACACCCCCGATCCCTTCCAGGTGGACGTGGACACCGATGGGGTGGGCGACTTGTGCGACGTCTGCCCGGCGACCCCAGATCCGTTCCAGGTTGACACCGACGGGGATGGCTTCGGAGACCTCTGCGACGTGTGTCCGACGGTGGTCGATCTGCTTCAGGACGACACAGATGTCGATGGTTTTGGCGATCTGTGCGATGTCTGTCCGGACGATTTCGATCCCACCCAGGACGATACAGACAGCGATGGGTTCGGCGACCTGTGCGACGTCTGCCCGGTCGTCTTCGATCCCGGTCAGGACGACGCCGATTCCGACGGGGTGGGCGATGCCTGCGACGTGTGTATCGACACACCCGATCCGTCCCAGGTAGACGGCGATTCAGATGGGGTGGGCGACCTGTGCGACGTGTGCCCCGCCACTCCG
>Ga0315336_1000804_pt1 | contig 74649 bp, 67 predicted proteins | sample ASW5metaG_FD_204512 | JGI IMG/M metagenome (GOLD analysis project Ga0315336, IMG submission 204512) | Ammonia-oxidizing marine archaeal communities from Monterey Bay, California, United States - ASW #5 | ecosystem: Environmental > Aquatic > Marine > Intertidal zone | place: USA: California... | reverse complement strand
CAATCAGTGCGGTACCGGTAGAGATAGTCCAGGGCGATGCTCCAGGCGCCCACACGTCTACCGATGCTGAAGCCGATACCAGCGGAAACGTCGTCCTCGGAATCATCTTCCGGCTGCCCGTCGACCCTGCCGTTGATGAGCTCACCGGAGCCATTCCGCGTGTGCGGACGTTGTCTATGGCGTCGGCGGATGCGGAAACCTTGAGTGCGGTGAACCACTTCAACTCGCCCGCGGCATGTAGCGGGGAACAGCAAAGAAGGAGCGTTACGAACGTGAGAAATTGAGCGCACGCTGGCGTTCTGGGCATGCTTTTTTGTCTTATTTTCGTGCGTGTATGCGTGTGCGTGATAGGCTAAACGGCCCGGAGCAGGTACACAAGTTGGCATTGAACCCGACCCCGCCAGAGGCCTCTGCTGCCGCTCAAGCGCCCATGTCGGTGTGCTTCGTGGTGCCCACCTACAACGAAGTTGAGAACATCGGCAGCCTGCTGCGTCAGCTTGTGGCTATATTTGACGGCACTGATCACCTGGACGGCAAGGTGCTGGTGGTGGATGACAATTCACCGGATGGAACTGCCGGCGTGGTTGAGGATATCTCGTCCTCGGATGCGCGGATCATGATGTTGTCTGGCGAAAAGAACGGCCTGGGCAGCGCGTATACCCGTGGCTTCGAATACGTGCTGGACAACCTCGACGTAGACGCGGTGGTGCAAATGGACGCGGACTTTTCTCATGCACCGCTGGATGCGATCCGCCTGCTGGATGCCCTGGCAGATGCCGACGTGGCGATTGGCTCGCGATATGTATATGGCGCTGAAGTAGACGGTCGCTGGGGATTGTCGCGGCACATCCTGTCTCGCGGCGGCAATCTGATTGCTCGGTACGTGGCTGGCATATATCGCGTTGGGGATTGTACGGCTGGATTCAAGGCCATACGTGTAAGTGCGCTGCGCCGCGCATTTCCGCTGCGCTTGTCGGTGCAGGGCTACGTATTCCAGGTGGCGCTGTTGCACGCTCTGATGATATCCGGGGCGCGTATCAAGGAGCTGCCCATTCGCTTTACCGATCGTCAGGCTGGCGAGACGAAATTGGGCATGCGTGATGTCGCGGAGTTTTTCGTGCATGTGTGGTGGTTGCGAGTGCTGTCACGCAAAACATTCGTCAAGTTCGTACTCATTGGTCTGAGCGGTGTTCTGGTCAATCTTGCCTGCTTCCAGGCGCTGCTGGCCGCGCAGGTCAATGCCTATCTGAGTTCCGCCCTCGCTATCGAATTCTCCATCATCTTCAACTTTTTCCTCAACAACTATTGGACGTTTCGCGATCGTAAGATTTCCACGCGTAAACGTGTGCGCGGGTTGAAGTTTAATTTTGTGAGCCTGCTCACCCTGGTCGCTGGTTTTTCGTCCTTTGTGTTGCTGCGCTGGCTGTTTCCGGAGCAGCCGGCACTGCTAGCGCAAGGCATCAGCATTCTGCCTGGATCGCTCGCCAACTATTTTGCTAACAACTATTGGACGTTTAAATCTGATGGGGTGTAATGCCTCAGGAGCACTAGACTATGAGTATTGCATCTGAATACACAGGCCCTGCGTGGGACTTGAGCGCAGAGTACATCGCCCCTACAGATCCGGCTGTGGAGCAGGATTTACAGGACCTGGATCGAATCCTCGCTGAAGTGGCCGTCTTGAACGAGCAGCTGGCCAGTAGCGCTGATATAGGGGTGGCGCAGAAGCTGGCCTTGCACAACGAAGCGGCCGGCAACCTGCTGGCTAACGTGTCAACCTACGCGCGCTGCCTGTTATCAGTGGATACTCAAGACGAGGCTGCGCAGACCCTCAGTGGGCGTCTGCAGTCGTACCAGAAGCGGTTCGGTAACCTGTTTGAGCCGTGGTCGCTGTTTCTGGACGCGGCCGATGAGGCAACCCTCGATCAATACCTGGCCCATACCGACACGTCGGCATCTGCTTTCATGGTGCGCCATAAGCGCCAGCGCGGTCACGAAAACCTCAGCTTGAGTGAGGAAAATCTGGTGCATGGCCTGGCCCAGGACGGCGTGTACGCGTGGAGCCGTCTACACGATCAGTTGGCCGGCGCCCTGGAGTGCGATGTCACGGTCGGCAATGAAACTCAGACCATGGGCGTCGCCCAAGCCAGCGGCCTGTTGACGAGTCCGGACGATGCCCAACGACGGGCCGCCTGGAGCGCTGTCAACACAGCGTGGGAAGTGCATGAGGAAAGTTGCGCCGCGAGCATAAATGCCATCTCCGGATGGCGCCTGGAAATGTGCGAGCAGCGCAGCCGTCAGCGGCCGGTGCATTTTCTTGACGCACCGGTGCATATGAATCGTATTACACGCCAGACCCTCGATACGCTGATGGGCGTTGCCCGTGATGCCCGCCCACTCGCTCAGCGCGCCGCGGCACTGCAGGCGCGTGCCTATGGCAAGCAAGGGTTCGGACCGTGGGACGTACGCGCGCCTGCGCCATTGCTGGGCGACGCGGGCGACGCGCCCCTGCGGTTTCATGAAGCTGTCGAGTTGATCGCCAACGCCTATGGCGAGGTAGACGGCGAAATGGAATCGTTTGTGCGCATGATGGTGGCGAACAATTGGATAGAAGGAACCGTCGGCCCGCACAAAGCGCCTGGCGCATATTGCACGCGCTTTGCCAAGTCGCGAACGCCGCGCGTATATATGACATTCACGGGCGGCAAGAGCGACGTGATCACGCTCGCTCACGAGCTTGGGCACGCGTTGCACAACTGGGTAATGCGGGACCTGCCGGAGAGCCAGCGTAGCTACGGCATGTCGCTGGCGGAAACGGCCAGTACCTTTGGTGAGACCCTGGTACGCGACGCGTTGTTGCTGCAAGCGCAATCCCCACAGGACAGATTGAACATCCTCTGGGAAGACGTCAGCGCCCTGACGAGTTTTTTGCTGAACATCCCGGCGCGCTTCGAATTCGAGCAGGCGTTTTACGAGAAGCGCAAGGAACGCCCGTTGCGACCCCAGGAGCTCAAGGATCTGATGAGTCAGGCCTGGCGCACCTGGTATGGCGATGCCCTGGCCGAGCCTGATCCGATGTTCTGGGCCAGCAAGCTGCACTTCTATATTGCCGGTTTGAGCTTCTACAACTTTCCGTACCTGTTTGGCTATCTGTTCAGTCTTGGTGTCTACGCGCGGCGAAACCAGTCCGGCGATGCGTTCTACCCGCGCTATGTGGCCTTGTTGCGGGATACCGGTCGCATGACCGCTGAAGACGTTGCCGCCGAGCACCTGCAGGCCGACCTGCGCGAAGCAGAGTTCTGGCAATCGTCGATAGAATCGCTCACTGCCAAAGTCGATGCGTTCGAAGACTTGTTGAACGAGCTTGGGCGCTGATTGCTAAGCGTTGCAGGTCACCAGCGCTACCAGTACAAAATAGGTCATGGCAGTGCCGTAACTCGCCTTGGCCAACGTCAGCTCGCCGACCTTTATGACGAAATATACGAACATGCCGGCAGCAATCAGGGTCATGGCCAGCGCCGGTGGGCTGGTGGCGGGAAGGCCCCATAGATAAGGCGTGTTGCCGATGACTTCAGCCAGCATGGATGCGCGTACCGCTCCCCAGAGGCTCGAACTTTCCATGGTGATGAAGGTGATCACCCAGAACAGCACGCCAATCAGAACGCCTTCGAAAACAATGCCGACGATATAGTTGCCAAAGGCAGACACGTTATGCGGCGCTTTGCTTCGGCAAGCTCGGAATCGCCTGATCCAGCACGTCGGCCAGCGTTTCGGCCAGCGTGATCTTCAAGTCGCGACGCACCGCTTCGGGCAGCTTCTGCAAGTCGGCCTCGTTGTCTTTGGGCAGGATAATGTGGGTGAAACCGCTGCGGTGCGCGGCGAGTATCTTTTCTTTGATGCCGCCTACCGGCAATACCAGCCCGGTTAATGTGAGTTCGCCGGTCATCGCGATGTTGGGCTGCGTGGGACGGCCGCTGTAAGCCGAGGCAATGGCAGTAGCCATGGTCACCCCGGCGGACGGACCATCTTTTGGCACAGCCCCAGCGGGTACGTGGATATGTATCCCCTGTTGCTCGATGACCGCTTTGTCCATGCCCAGATCGTTTGCTATAGACCACACATAACTGCGCGCGGCTTTGGCGGACTCCTGCATCACCTGCCCGAGGTGGCCGGTGAGGGTAACTTTCTCTTCCTTGGGCGTGAGGGTTGCTTCGATGTACAAAACGTCGCCGCCTGCTTCGGTCCAGGCCAGGCCTGCCGCCACGCCTGAGTGAAGTTGCTCGCGGTTGGCGTCGCGCTTGAATTTCTCAGGTCCCAGCAGATCGATCAGGTCAGTGGCCTGTATCAGGTTGTCGCATGCCTCACCTTCAACAACGTGACGCGCGCGTTTGCGGGAAATGCGCCCGATCACCCGCTCCAGCTCGCGTACCCCGGCTTCTCGTGTGTAGCGGCGAATAATTTGCGCAAGTGCTTCCTCGCTGATGTTGAGCTGCGCTTGGCTCAAGCCAGCTTCGCTGTATTGTCGCGGGATTAGATAATTGGTGGCGATGGCCTTTTTTTCCATGTCCGAGTAGCCGCTCACCTCCATCACTTCCATTCTGTCGAGCAAAGGGCGGGGAATGCCTTCCAGCGTATTGGCGGTGGTGATGAACATGACCTTGGAGAGGTCGTAAGGAAGGTTCAGATAATTGTCACGGAATTCCTTATTCTGCGCCGGATCCAGAATCTCCATCAATGCCGCAGAAGGGTCGCCGCGAAAGTCCCGTCCTAATTTGTCGACTTCGTCGAGCATGAGGATGGGATTGGTGACCTCTGCGCGACGCAGACTCTGTAGGATACGCCCCGGCATAGAGCCGATATAAGTGCGGCGGTGTCCGCGCAGCTCTGCTTCATCGTGCAGCCCGCCCAGGCTCAAGCGCTCGAATTTGCGTCCCATCGCGCGGGCAATGGACTGGCCCAGGGAAGTCTTGCCTACGCCGGGCGGACCAACGAAGCAGATGATGGGCGCCTTGGATGCGGGGTTGAGTTTCATTACCGCCAGGGACTCGAGGATACGTTCCTTGACCTCCTCCAGGCCGTAGTGGTCTTCGTCAAGAATCGTCTGTGCATGCTCGAGATCGAGATTGTCGTCGGTGGTGGCGTCCCATGGCAGTTCTGCCACCAATTCCAGATAGGCGCGTGCTACCTGGTAATCTGCCGCGTTGGGTGACATGCGTGCCAGGCGTTTAAGCTCGCGATCTATCTCATCGCTGATGGATTCCGGTAAGTGTGCGTCCTTCAGCTGCTGTCGGATCTCTGCGATTTCCTCGTCCTCGCCGCCTTCTCCGAGGGCGTGTTCGATGGCTTGTTTTTGCTGGCGCAACACGTGTTCTCGTTGTTGCTGCTCAATGTCATCGCGTGCCTGCTCCGCGATTTCACGGCGCAGCTCAGTCACGCGCAGTTCGTGGGCCAGCACGCTATTGACCTGCTGCATCAACGCCAGGGGCGTTTCGCAGTCCAGCACAGCCTGCTCGTTCTCCAACGTAAGGTTTGCCAGCGACGCGATGCGGTACATCTGGATGACCGGATCACTGATGTGACCGACCAGCTGCTGGTAAATCTGGTTGCCGTTATCAGAGTCGTAAAGCGTGGCGATACGTTGCGCCAGTTCCTGGTTCACGCGTATCAGAGCTTCTATCTCCGGTGCGTCAGGACCGTTCTCGGCATGTTCTAAGTTGATTAGATGCTCAACCGACGCTTCGAGATAGTCCTCGCGTTCTATCTCGGTGATGAGGCGCACGCGACGGTCGCCCTGCACGATCACCTGGGCGCCCTGGTCGCGCTTTTCCACCCGGTTGATGCGCGCAATGGTGCCCACGGTGTACAGATCCGACAGGTGTGGATCCTCTATCGATGCATCCCTCTGGGCTACCGCGATGAACTCCCGGCCTTCTTCCATCACGGCTTCGATGGCCGCCATGGAACGTTTGCGCCCGATAGACAGCGGAACCACTATTTGCGGATACACCACCGTGTCTTTGAGCGGCAAAACAGGCAACGATTGAAACATGAGCTGATACTGCGTGACGGAGTCCAACGCCGATTGTGAACGCCAACGGCGTTGGCCACAAGCTGGGGTTCCCCGATGCGAGCACGAGGCTTGGCCGCTGAGCAAAATATCGGTTAGGCGAGCCCCTGCAGCACTGCTGCTTCCTCGCGCACCAGTTCTGGCGCGCCCAGCCACTGACGATTGGCGCCGCAGCGTTTGAACCAGTAATGCAGGCCCACCAGGTCGGTGAACCCCATGCCGCCGTGTACCTCGGTGGCCGTTTTGGCAACGAATTTACCGACTTCCGCCAGGTGCGCCTTGGTATGACATGCCGTCAGGCGGGACTCTTGCGGCAATTCGGCCAGCGCATGCGCGGCGAACCACACCATGGCTCTGCAGGGCTCGAGGGCTGCCGCCATTTCAGCGCACATGTGCTTCACCGCCTGGAATGTGGCGATGGGCCGGTTGAATTGTTCACGCTGCCTGGCGTAGGCCACTGCCTGGTCGAGCATATTCTGCGCCGCTCCCAGCGTGTCGGCGGCCAACATCACGCGGCCGATGTCCAGAGTCCGTTCAAACACGCCTGGATCGTCGCTGATAAGTACAGCCGGCGCATTATCGTAGGTGAGCTCGACGGTCCGGCGGGTCTTGTCCACGGTGGTCAGCCCCTTACGTTGCGTGTCTTGTGCGCCCACCAGATACAGATGTTTGTTGGCGTCAGCGACCAGGTAGTGGTCGGCCTCGCTGTCGAACGCGAACAGCGACTTACCGCTGAGCTTGCCGTTGGAGATCTGCAACGCTGCATCAGCGCGGCGGCCGATGACTTCGCCCAGGGCAATACCAATGCGCGTGCTGCCGGCGGCCAGCTCACCTAACACAGCGGTATGATCGCCGGCGGCCAGGCGCAATGCTGTGGGCGCCATAACCGCGCTTCCCAGGAAAGGTCCGGGTGCGGTGTGATAGCCCATGCATTCCGCTACGATTGCCGCGTCCAGCGGCGCCAGGCCTACGCCACCGTATTCTTCATCGACCAGCAAGGCCGGAATGCCAAGCTCCGCGAGTCCTTGCCACAGTGTGGTGTCGTCGCCGGCGTCGGCATAGCTGCGCACAGCGTCCAGAGGCGACTGTTCGCGCAAGAATCGATTCACGTTGTCTTGCAGGAGTACCTGCTCTTCTGAGAGTCCGAATTGCATGGAAGCCTCCTACTGCGCTTTCTTTTCGAATTTTGGTTCTCGCGGCATGTCCAGGCCGCGCTCACTGATAATATTCTTCTGTATCTGCGAGGTTCCGCCGCCGATGATGAGGCCCAGATAGAACATGTATTGATTCTGCCAGCTACCGCCCGAGCGGATGTGCGGATTGTCGCCGTAGGCCAGGCCCACCTCACCCATGATGTCGATGGCCAACCCCTCCAGATCGTGGCGCAACTCGGTGCCCTGCAGCTTGACCACCATGCGTGCCAGGCGTGCGTCCTGGCCTTCGTTAATGCGCGAAGACAGGATGCGCAGCTCGTTGAAGCGCATGGCCATCACGCGACCCTGGATCTGCATCAGGCGGTCGCGGTACACGGGGTTGTCGATCATGCGTTCGCCGTCGAGGGTTTCCTTTTTCATAAGCTCGGTGAGGGCGTTCAGGCGCGACAGGGTTAAGTTCGGATTGCCCAGAGAGTCGCGCTCGTGTCCCAGAATGGAATTTGCCACCAGCCAGCCGTCGCCGCGTGCGCCCACGATCTGGTGCTTTGGCACACGCACGTCGGTAAAAAACACCTCGTTGAAGTTGGCAGCGCCGGTCATGTCGACCAGCGGGCGAATCTCGATGCCCGGCGTGTCCATGTCAAACAGTAGAAATGAGATGCCTTTGTGCTTGGGAGCGTCGGGCTCCGTGCGCACCAGGCAGAATATCCAATCAGCCAGATGTGCCGTACTGGTCCAGATTTTCTGACCATTGACCACCCAGTCGTCTCCGTCCAGCACAGCGCTGGTGGAGAGGCTGGCGAGATCGGATCCGGCGCCAGGCTCCGAGTAGCCCTGACACCACACCATTTCGCCATGAATGGTTGGACGAATGAACTGCTGTCGTTGCTCTTTTGAGCCCACTTCCAATAACGTGGGCACCAGCATGGATATGCCCTGGCCACCAAGGCCTGAGTTGGCGCCGGCCTCGGCAAACTCTTCGGCGATGATGCGCGATTTGATGATGTCCGGCGCGGCTCCGTAGCCGCCGTATTCTTTGGGTATGGTGCGCGCGGTGTAGCCGTTTTCGATGAGCAGCTTCTGCCAGTCGCGGGCTTCGGCCGTGATTGACGGCGCGTTGCGTGGTGACTGGTCTATGTTGGCGGTGAGGAAGTCGCGCACTTCCTGGCGAAATGCCTCGTATTCGGGCCCGAACGTAAGGTCCATGATATCCCTTAATATAGCTGGGGTTGCGCGGCGCATTTGCGCCGTGTGGTATTTCGTGAGCTTGAGAATCTACCCTGGGATTATACCCTGAGCAACTTCTGCTCTCAGGCGAGGCGCGCGAGGTGCTCGCGCTTTACCAGATGTTTGAGCAGCATGCCGCGTCCATAGCGCTCCAGCTCCGCCACGATGAAGTCGGTCAGGCGCTGGGTTTCGTCGCCCAGCGAACCGGCTATGTGTGGTGTGAGGAAAACGTTGGGCAGACGATAAAGTGGATTATTGGGTGGAAGAACTTCCGGGTCGGTGGTATCGAGAATTGCAAACAGCCGGCCACTGACCAATTCGGCCTCTAAAGCGGGCTGGTCTACGATCGCCCCCCGGGCGGTATTGATCAACGTCGCGCCGTCGCGCATCAGCGACAGTTCGCGCGCGCCAATCATGCCGCGGGTGTCTTTCAACAGAGGTGCGTGCAGGCTGACCACGTCCGCCTGGCTCAGAAGCTCTGTCAAACCAACTTTGTGTGCACCCTGCTGGCGGGCCTCCAGCGGAGTGGTGTATGGGTCATACAGCAATAGGCGCATGTCAAAACGTTGCAGGTGCTCGATGACCAGCGCTCCCACGTGAGATGCGCCGACGATGCCGACTGTCTTATTGTAGTTGCCGACCTCCGGCGCTTCTTTCGACCACGGCGCACGGTTTTCCTTGTATTCGAGGTAGAAGCGATTGAGCTGAAACACCTGCTTGTTGGCGAACAGAATGGCGGCGACGGTGTACTCTGCAACCGGGACCGCATTGGCGGCCACGGCGTTGACCACCTGTATGCCGCGACGCCACACCGTATCGTCTATGAAGCCCTTTACCGACCCTGCCAGGTGTGCGATGAGCTTCAGGCGCGGCGCTGCGTTGATCAGTTCTTCATCGATGCGTGGGCAGCCCCAGCTGGTGACCAGCACTTCGATCTGTCCGATGTGGGATGCAAGGGCGTTGATATCCCGGAACGGACTATCGGAAACAAGATTGCAAACACGTGCCATGGTGTCCAGATGCTCTGTGCGAAACAGCTCTTCTTTTACCACCGGATGCATCAACATTGCAGTGAGAGGCTTTTTGGCCATGCGCCAAAGAATACCCCATAATTCGTGCAGAGAAGAGCAACAATCATTTGAGGGATATGGACCAGGAACAAGCAGTGAACATGCTCAACGTCATGGCGCACATGCAGGAGGAACACAACCTGCAGGTGCACTCGGAGTGGCGGGTGCAGGGTTATGCGTACTATCGTGCGATCTGGGTTGAATGCGCCGAAATGCTCGACCATTTCGGGTGGAAGTGGTGGAAGAAGCAAACCGCGGATCTAGATCAGGTCAAACTCGAGCTTGTCGACATCTGGCATTTTGGTTTGAGCGAGATCATCCGCGCCGACGCGCTGACAGAGCGCCTTGGAATTCGCTTGAGCGAGGTGGAAGCGGCGTCGAGTCCCGATGCTGACGAGTTCAGATCCGCGATCGAGGACCTGGCTGAGAGCAGCCTGCGCACGAAGTCGTTCGCTCTGGAGCCATTCATTGTCGCTATGTGCACGCTACCCATGACGTATACCGAACTCTACGGGATGTACATTGGCAAAAATGTGCTCAATCAGTTTCGCCAGAACAACGGCTACCAGAGCGGCGAGTATCGTAAGTTGTGGGCAGGGCGCGAAGACAATGAGCATTTGGTGGAGTTGCTGGCAGAAAGCGTGGGCGAACCGGCTGACTTAGCGGAACGGCTGTACGCTGGTTTAACGGAACGTTATCAGAGGAACTAGGATCTAGGTACACCTATGGCAATTTCCAGGAGCGAAGCGATCGCTCAAGTAGAGGCGGCAGTCAACGCGATGGACCTCGATTGGCCGACTAAGCCGAAGCATGTTGTCTACGACGAGTTGACCCAGGAATCGCAGCACGCGTGGCTGTTTTTTTATGGGATCCTCGAAGACATGCGAGTCGCAGGTCGTGATGCGGAGCCCATTGAAAACCCGCCCTATCGGGTGGAAAAAGAAACTGGCGACATGGAGTTAGGCGGGCAGCTGTAATGCGGCCGCTACAACAGAACGCCGACTGCGACGGTACTGAACAGGGTCAGTAGCGAGCTGCCGAGCAGGAGTATCTCCGAGGGCGAGAGGTTGTCTTTCTGCGCGCGATTTTGCATACCTTCAACATAGTGAAGGCAGGGCGCGATAGCTGTACCGGGCTTGTATGAATTGTAAGGCGCATAGCAGCCTGATGAGGCGTATTCGACAGATTAGCGCTGCTTTTCCTCAGCAACACGTTCGATAAGCACGCGCAGCGGCTCTTGGGACCGCTCAAACCATTGAAATGCATAGGATTGTAGGTCGTCAATGCGGACTTCGCTGGTATTGTCGAGCTGCATGAGTTTGCGGGGCAGCCCACCGTTTATCCTTAAATAACGGTCTCCCAGCAGCTGCTGACATTGGTGCGAGCTGACGCTGGAACTGGCGCTCATCATATGATCGAGCAGGCCATTTGCGATCCAGCCGACGATGCCCCAATCGCGTGACGCCTCACCAATTTCGTCGCGATCGGCCTGGCTCAGATCGTGGATGGGGCGGCCGGTTCCCAGCGAAACCATCCAGATGTCTTCGAGCGAGTAATCCATGGCCAGCGATTCTGTTATGGCGCACAAGCTGGGATCATTAGTGGTCAGCGCGCCGTCAAGCAACCATCGTCGCTTGGGCGCTGAAGTTGAGACCGTTGGGTAAAGCGTGGGAGCCGCGGTGGCTGCGTCGCACACTTCGGTGAGGCTCGGATTGTAGGCGGCGTCGTGGCCGCGATTGTTCTTGAACGTCACCAATTCGCGGTTGATGAAATCATAGGCGAGAATCAACAGATGCTTGTCCTGGATATCGTTGATGCGCGCGCCTTCGGTCAGCATCTCAACGTAGGCGCGCTTGTTTTCGCCGTCGTACTTCGGTTGGTTCTGCAAGCGGCCCAACAATTTGTCCCACAAAGATTTGTCCATGATTTTGGACAGATTTTCCGATGAGTAGCTGTGGCGGGCCAGTTCTTCCATGGAGCCTGCGTTGCGTGCGATATAGGCAGCGACCATGGCGCCGGTACTAACACCGGCGAAGAAATCGAAGGTTTCCCGCACCGGCACTTTCGCGTGATGCTCGATGAAATAGAGGACGTTTGCGGGGATCGCGCCTCTCGATCCGCCGCCGTCTACGCTGAGAATGAATATAGGCCCCTTCTCAGACATTGGATGCTCCTCGTTTGCCGGCCAACTCCGTTAAGGTACACTAACTGCGCGTCGACGAAAATGTGTGGGGGATGGGGACATGAGACCATACGGGATGAATTGCGCGATGATGCTGCTGGTTGTGCTGGTTACAGCGCCGGCAAACGCCAGGGATATTTCCAGTCTAGGCCGCATCGAACCCTACAATGGCGTGTACCAGCTCTCCGGGCCATCAGAGATTGCGGTGGTGTCGAGGCTGCTGGTTGACGAAGGTGCACAAGTTGAAGCGGGGCAGGTCCTTGCCCGACTGGATACCTATGGGGTGCTGAAGGCGGAGGTCGAACGCGCCCAGATCGGCCTGGATCACGCCAAGCGCGTGTTGACCAGGCAGGAAGCGCTCAAGAAAAGCTCTTTTCAGTCAGAGGCTGCTCTGGATGAAGCCCAGCGAGACGTGGAACTGGGCCGCGCTGAACTGGTAGCCGCCAAAGCCAAACTCGAACGCGCCAGCATCAGTGCGCCGGTCGATGGTCAGGTGTTGACCGTACACGCTCGCGAGGGCGAGAGAATAGGCGAGATGGGGCTGCTCGAGTTGGGGCAGACGGATCGCATGTACGTCGTCGCGGAAGTCTACGAAACCGATATCGGAGAAGTGGCCCAGGGCCAGCGCGCTGTGGCCACCAGTCCCGCGTTGGCACAACCCGTGTCCGGACATGTTGAGCGCATTGGTAAAGTGATCGGCAAGAATGACGTGCTGGATCTCGACCCGGTGGCGCGCATGGACTCGCGCGTGGTGGAGGTATTCATTCTCCTCGATGAGCCCGCCGCGGTGGCAGATCTGACAAACTTGCAGGTCGACGTGGAGTTCGGGGAATAGACCCATGCGTGCCGTTCCATACGCCTGGTTACAGTTGTCTCACGACAAGCTGAAGCTAGTGGCAGCGGTGGGTGGCATCATGTTTGCGGTTGTTCTGGTGTTCATGCAGCTCGGGTTGCGCGAGGCGCTGTTCGACAGCTCTGTGCGCCTGCACCGCGCCATGGATTACGATCTGGTGATGATAAGCCCACTAACGACGTATGTTGGGCGCACCAAAAACTTTCCGCGCAGTCGCCTCTATCAGGTTGCTGGACTGCAGGATGTAGAAACGGTTTCCTCACTTTATCTGGCGCTCACCAACTACTACTACGCCGAAACGCCGGATACGCATCGCCAGGTGTTGACCATTGGGGTGGACCCCGCGGACCAGGATGTTCGTTTCCCCGGGGTGCTGGAACAGATCGGGCAATTGAAAAAACCCGATCGCGTAATCATGGATCGCTACTCGCGCGGTGAGTTTCAACCGGCCATAGCGACCGCGGCGGACGGCAATCCGGTCGCCTTACAACTGAACGACCGCACCGTGTCCCTGATCGGCCTTTACGACCTGGGTACCTCGTTCGGAGTAGACGGTTCCATTGTGACTTCAGATCTGAACTTTCAGCGCATTTTCCCGAATCGAACCCCGGGCCAGATCGACCTCGGGCTTATCCGGTTGAAGTCGTCGATCGATTCAGAAACGGCCCAGCGGGAGATTCGAACGTTTCTGCCGGACGACGTGCTGGTGCTGACCCGCGAAGAGTTCGTGCGGCGCGAGGTCGACTACTGGAGTGGCAGCACGCCCATTGGCTACGTATTTACACTCGGTGCGGTGATCGGTGTGATCGTCGGCTTGATCATTGTCTACCAGATCCTGTTTGCAGACGTGCAGACGCACCTGTCGGAATACGCAACGCTGAAGGCCATGGGCTACAGCCAGGGATTTCTGCGCGGCCTCATCTTCAAGGAGGCGGTTTTCCTGTCGGTGCTTGGATTCATACCTGCGTTGGGCCTGGCGCATGTGCTGTACGGTCAGGCTGAAGCAGCTACCCAGCTGCCTCTTGTGATGACCGTTGGGCGAGCCGTTCTGGTTCTAGTGGTCACGGTCATCATGTGTTGCCTGTCGGGGTTGCTGGCCATTCGCAAGCTGAATGGTCTGGATCCGGCGGAGGTGTTCTAGTGGCAGACGCTCTGGTACAGGTTGAATCGCTATCGTTCTCACATCGCCATGGCGGTCATGAGCAGCGGGTTCTGAGCAATCTCACCATAGCCTTGACCCCCGGCGAGCTGGTCGTGCTCACGGGCCCCTCCGGTTCCGGGAAAACGACGCTCATCACGATCATCGGTGGGCTGCGCACGGCCACCGAAGGGAGCGTGCAGGTGCTGGGTCGCGAGCTGGTGCGCGCCAAGGAGCGTGTGCTGATCAAATTGCGGCGCGAATTAGGCTACATATTTCAACAGCACAACTTAGCGCCGGCGTTGTCCATCGCGGAGAACGTGCAGATGGGGTTGCAGCTGAGCAATGGGCATAAAGATGCGGATGCAGCCCAGCGCATCGAACGTATGGCGGAGCGTCTGGGGCTTGAAGATCATCTGAAGAAGATGCCGTCACAGCTATCCGGTGGGCAACAACAGCGTGCCGGGATCGCTCGCGCACTGGTGAATGAGCCGAGTCTCGTTCTGGCGGACGAGCCGACGGCGTCGTTGGACCGCGCCTCGGGCCAGTTGGTCATGGATCTGTTTAACGATATGGCTGAAGGTGGCAGCGCCATTGTGCTGGTGACGCACGACAAGCGCATTCTTGATCAGGCGGACCGGATACTGAATCTGGAAGACGGCGTACTGGTTCCTGCGGGTGATGCGCTGATGCGCGACACCAGTGAGAGCTTGAAGAAACTCATGGATATCGACGCGCCGCGTCTTGGGCGCATGATGAGCGTCGGGCAGGCCCTGGCCCAGGTGGCCCTCGCGGATGGCAAGATCGATGCACAGGAACGCGCGGCCATGCGTGACGCGATTGCCCGGCAGAAAATCTTCAGTGGCGCCGAGCTCAATCTGGTGGTGGATCTGGCGCTGGCGCAGGCTCAGGCGTGGTCACAAACGTCCGCCAGCCCGGAAGGCTTGCAGGAGTTGCAGCGCGCGGTGGAGGCAGTAGCGCTCGCCGATGAAGTAGTGACCGATGAAGAGAAGGCCGTGATTCGACGCCTGCTGGACCAGGCAGGCCAAGCTTGACGGAGCCCGGACGCTACGACGGTGGCTGTGTGTGCGGCGCAATACGTTTTACCTCGATGTCCGATCCTCAACGAGTCACGGTCTGTCATTGCTTATGGTGTCAGCGTCGAACCGGTAGCGCCTTTGGTACCGAAGTCGTGTTCTTCAAGCAGGACATCGTGCAATCCGGTACCGTCACAGCCGCGCATTACCGCCATTTTTCAGACGTTTCCGGTCGCTGGCTGGACATGTATTTCTGCGCCACGTGTGGCACAAATCTTGGCTTCGAGCTGGAAGCGGTACCGGACATACGAACGCTGCCCGCGGGCATCTTTGACCAGGCCGACTGGATTGACCCTGCGCGCATCCCAACGCGGCAGGTATTCGCCCGCTCACGGCGAAACTGGGGCGACGTCATGCAAGGCGTGGACGTCTATGAAGAGCACTTTCGCTAGCGATCAGAATTGAAATTGTTCGCGGCGAGTGCGGACTGATACATCTGTTGCGTTTCGCGATCGAAACAGGCGAACAGGACCTGGATCGGGTGCGGCTCTAGCCATCGGCGCATTGATGAAATCGCGACGTTGCAGGCTTCCTGTTTTGGATATCCGTACACTCCAGTGCTGATGGCGGGAAAGGCGATGCGCTGGACGTCGTTCTCGTACGCAAGTCGCAGGCTGTTCGTGTAGCACGCTGCCAACACTTCCTCTTCGCCGGTGTTGCCGCCCTGCCATACGGGCCCGACGGTGTGAATCACGTAGGTGGCAGGTAGGTTAAAGCCGGGAGAGATTTTTGCCTCGCCGGTTGGGCAGCCGCCGAGCGTTTCGCAAAACTCAAGCAGGTGTGGCCCCGCAGCTCGATGGATGGCGCCATCTACGCCGCCGCCCCCCAAAAGCGTGCTGTTGGCAGCGTTTACGATCGCGTCCACGGACAGGGTCGTTATGTCCACCATTGCAGCTTCTAAGATCATGCGCGTTCAGTCGGCGTCGTCGCATCGCTATTTTGGATTCGAAACCTTACGCTGGGGCATGATGCCTGGCAATGTGAATCCCGGATCCCTCACCCTCAGCACGCCCTGGGTAGCCGACTGGCGCCCGCAGTTCGTCGGTACGCTGCTGTTCTTGAGGCGTCGGGACCAGGTGCTGCTCATCCACAAGAAAACCGGTCATGGCGCGGGACGCATCAATGCGCCTGGAGGCAAACTCGATCCAGGCGAAGACGTCGTTAGCGGTGCGTGTAGAGAAGTTGCAGAGGAGGTAGGGCTGCGCGTCGTGAATGCCCGGGTTGGGGTGGAGATGCGTTTCGTGGAACGTAATGGTCCGCAGTGGCTGGGATTCGCGCTGACGGCAAGCGAGTTTACCGGTGAACTCCAGGAGACACGCGAGGCAAAACCGTTCTGGTGTCGCGTGCAGGACATTCCGTACGGTGACATGTGGCCGGACGATTCCATATGGCTGCCAAGGTTACTGCAGGAGAAGCCGGACGTGCCGCTGGTGGCCAACTTCCTGTTCGACAACGAGCGTCTGCTTGAACATCGCTTTGTCGAATGCGACTCTATCTGGCAATCGTTCTAGCAGGGAGAGGTCTGTGCGTATAGGTATCTCTATTTGTTCTAGCTACCGGGTACAAGACCCGCGGCAGGGCGCCCGTCACATGGTGGAACGCGCCCGTGCCGCCCGGGATGCCGACCTGGACAGCATGTTCGTGGGGGATCATCACGTCACGCCCAGTGCGTATTACCAGAACACCGCGATTCTTGGCCGCATGCTTGCTGAGTGGGGCAATAAACCGGCTGGGGCGCTGTACCTTTTGCCGCTGTGGAACCCCGTACTGTTGGCCGAGCAGATAGGCACTCTGGCCGCGATCATGCAGGGACGCTTCATCCTGCAGTGCGCGCTGGGAGGAGACAACAGTCAGTTTGCCGGCATGGGTGTAGCGCTGAAAAAACGCGTGCCGATGTTCGAAGACAGTTTGAACATCATGCAAGCGCTGTGGCAAGGTGAAACAGTGAGTCATGAACGCTTCTGGTCCATTGAGAATGCGCGCATCGGTCCTGTCCCGGCGGAGCCTGTGGAAGTGTGGATTGGCTCCATGGCGCCCGCCGCGATCAATCGCACAGCGCGCATGGCGCAAGGATGGCTTGCGTCTCCTGGCACCAATCTGCAGCGAGCCACAGACGAACTTAATCAATATCGGCAGGCGTGCGCCGAGCACCAACGCGTGCCCAGCGCGGTGGCGATACGCAGAGACATCTATATAGGTGCGACCAGCCAGCAAGCGGCCCAGGTGAAGGAGCAGTTTGTTGCCAAGGGCTACCGTGGGTTGCCTGACGATGCGCTGATGACTGGCTCGGTGAATGAGGTGGCGGAAATGATGGCCGGCTTCGAAGCCGCGGGATTCACCGACATCATCATCCGCAACATGCATGACGACCAGGCTGAGGCTCTAGCCACGATTGAACGGCTGGCAGATGTAAAACGCCAGCTTGACTGACCTGTCGTTCCAGATTGATGGGATCCAACTCTAAGTGGGGCTTGCGCATGCGGCCCACCTAAAGCTTGTAAATCGACAAACCGCCAACCACAATCGAGCGTTGCTCTGGCCAAAGGGGAGCCGGAGTGAATATTAGAGTTGGGGACATATGAATAATCTACTGATTGCCAATCGTGGCGAAATAGCCATCCGCATCGCGCGCGCGGCACAAGACCTTGGGATCGGCACAACCGCGATTTATGCGGAGGATGATGCGTCATCGTTGCATGTGCGCAAAGCGGATGCGGCGCTGCCGTTGCAGGGCAGCGGCGCAAGGGCCTATCTGGACATAGAACAGATCGTGGCGCTTGCGGCGGGAAATGGGTGTGACGCCATCCACCCCGGTTATGGCTTTCTGAGCGAAAACGCTGAGTTTGCCCAAGCGGCGCTGGCGGCGGGCTTAACCTTTGTTGGCCCGAGCCCGGACGCGTTGCAGGCATTTGGCGACAAAGCCCGGGCCCGATCCCTGGCGCAGGAGGTTGGTGTGCCGGTTCTGGCCGGTTTGTCGAAGGCGGTCACCCTGGAAGAAGCACTGGATTTTCTCACTGAATATCCGGCGACCGGCGTTATTCTGAAGGCGGTCGCTGGCGGCGGCGGTCGAGGCATGCGCGTGGTGCTCGACCCAGGGGAACTGGCCGATGCCTACGCGCGCGCGGCATCAGAGGCGCAAGCGGCGTTTGGTTCTGATCAACTTTACGTTGAACAGTTTGTCAGTAATGCCAAACATGTCGAGGTGCAGATTGTCGGTGACGGTTCGGGTGCGGTTAGTCATGTCTGGGAGCGCGAATGCAGCGCACAACGCCGTCACCAGAAGTTGGTCGAAGTTGCGCCGAGTCCGGGCCTGGATCCCGCCCTGCGCGAGGCCATGTGTGCAGCCGCGGTGTCCCTGGGCGAAGCCGTGAGCTATCAGGGACTGGGCACCATCGAGTTTCTTCTGGACGCGGGTACCGGTGAGTACTATTTCATGGAAGCGAACGCCCGCTTGCAGGTCGAGCATACCGTTACCGAGGAAGTTACCGGCATCGATCTGGTGCAGGCGCAATTGCAGATCGCCTCGGGCGCGACGCTAGCAGACGTTGGGTTGGCTCAAGCCGACGTGCCGCCATGCAAGGGATTCGCCATTCAGCTGCGCGTTAACATGGAGACCATCAGCGCCGACGGCACGGTTCTGCCTGCCGGTGGTCGCCTCGACACTTTCGAGGTGCCTACGGGCCCCGGTCTGCGTACAGACACATACGGATATGGTGGCTACACCACCAGCCCGAATTACGACTCCCTGCTGGCCAAGCTCATTGTCAGTTCTCCGCGTGCGGAATTTGCCGATGTGGTGCGTCGGGCCAGGCGCGCGCTGAAGGACTTCGAGGTAAAAGGGGTTGCTACCAACATTGCATTTCTGTCGCGTTTGCTCGCGCACGAATCGTTCGTTGCGTCTGAGATCACCACTCGCTTTGTCGACGATCATGTTCTGGAGCTGGCTGAACCCGAAGCACCTGCAGAGGGGCCTGATCGAGAGAGTGCGCGTGCCGGCGCGAAGGTCGATCCAAGCGATCCCCTCGCGGTGCTCGAGCACGGTAAGGGCGGAGGTCTGGATGGCGCCGGCGCGCCTGCGGTGTTGGCGCTTGTGGAAGAAGAGCTGCCGGCCGGGGTGACTGCTATACGTGCGCCGATGCAAGGCACCATCGTCAGCTTTGAGGTCGAGCCCGGCGATGAAGTGTTCGATGGCAGGCTTGTGCTCATCATGGAAGCCATGAAGATGGAGCATGAGCTGAGATCCGATGTCAGCGGGGTTGTGCAGCGCCTTGGCGTCGAACCTGGGGTCGCAGTTTTTGCAGGCCATCCGCTGATTTACCTGAACGAAGGTGATGTGGAAGTGACCCAGGAGGGCGCTACCCAGGAGCTGGATCTTGACCGCATCCGGCCGGACCTGCAGGAAGTGTTCGACCGCAAAGCCGCCGGTCTCGATGAAAATCGACCCACGGCGGTGGCCAAGCGCCGCAAGACCGGGCATCGCACGGCGCGGGAGAACGTCACAGATCTGTGTGACGACGGCACCTTCGTGGAATACGGATCCGTGGTGGTGGCTGCCCAGCGCCGTCGCCGCAGCATGGAAGATCTGATCGAAAACACCACCGGCGATGGCATGGTGTGTGGCCTCGGCCAGGTGAACGGCGCTTTGTTCGAAGACGACCGTGCGCGCACCATGATCATGTCCTACGACTACATGGTGCTAGCGGGTACTCAGGGCCAGAAAAATCACATGAAGAAGGACCGCCTGTTTGAGGTCGCTGAGCATTATCGCTTGCCCACTGTGTTGTTCGCCGAAGGCGGCGGCGGACGCCCCGGCGATACCGATGGTACCGGCGTTGCCGGTTTGGACTGCTGGGCGTTCACATTGTTTGCGCGGCTATCCGGATTAGTGCCGATCGTAGGCATCACCACCGGTCGCTGTTTTGCCGGTAACGCGGTGTTGCTCGCTTGTTGCGATGTGATCATCGCCACCGAGGGTTCCAACATCGGCATCGGTGGCCCGGCCATGATCGAAGGTGGTGGGTTGGGTGTATTTAAGCCGGAGCAGGTCGGACCGATGGACGTGCAGGTGGAGAACGGGGTAGTCGACATTTACGTCAAGGATGAAACCGAAGCCGTTGCCAAAGCCAAACAGTACCTGTCGTATTTCCAGGGGGCCGTTTCCCACTGGGAAGCGCCTGATGAGCGCAAGCTGCGCTTTGTTGTACCGGAGAATCGCCTGCGCTACTACGATATGCGCGAAGTGATAGATGGCATTGCCGATGTCGACTCGGTGTTGGAACTGCGGCCGAGCTGGGGTATCGGCATCATTACCAGTTTCATCAGGGTGGAAGGGCGGCCGATAGGCGTGATCGCGAACAACCCAGCGCATTTGTCTGGCGCCATCGACGCTGATGGTGGCGACAAAGGCACTCGCTTCATGCAGTTGTGCGATGCGTTCGACATTCCGATTCTGTCACTGTGCGATTGTCCCGGCATTATGGTCGGGCCAGAGGTGGAAAAGACCGCCGTGGTGCGGCATGCCGCGCGCATGTTCGTCACTGGCGCCAACATTGACGTGCCACTGATGACTATTGTCACGCGCAAGGGCTATGGGTTGGGTGCACAAGCCATGGCGGGGGGCAGCTTCAAGGCACCGCTGTTCTGCGTTACCTGGCCCACAGGAGAATTCGGCGGCATGGGATTAGAGGGCGCCGTGAAACTTGGTTATCGTAAAGAGCTGCAGGCCATCGAAGATCCTGCGGAACGCGCGGAAGCTTACGAGCGCATGGTTGAAGACATGTACATCCGCGGTAAAGCCGTAAATATGGCCTCGCACTTCGAAATAGACGAGGTGATCGACCCGGCAGACAGTCGTAAGTGGATCTCGTCTGCACTGCGCTCAGTGCCGGTTAAGCCAGTGCGCACTGGCAAAAAGCGCGCCAACGTAGACACCTGGTAAGCGCCCGGCGTGATGTTCGTAAACCAATGGCGTGAGCGTTACTCGCTCGTGTTTCTGTGCTTCTGCGCAGTGTTCGTGTGTTATATCGATCGGGTCAACATTTCGGTTGCCATCATTCCCATGGCCCAGGAGTACGGTTGGGATGAGGGTATGCAAGGCATCATCCTGTCGTGCTTCTACGTTGGCTACATGGTTACGCAGTTTCTTGGCGGGTACCTGGCGGATAGGTTCGGCGGCAAGCTGGTGCTCGCTGTTGGCGTGATGTGGTGGTCGGTGTTCACCATACTTACCCCGCCTGCGGCAGCGATGGGCATTGGCATGCTGATAGCAACCCGCGTGCTCATGGGCATGGGTGAGGGCGTGACGTTCCCGTCTATTTACGCGTTGTATTCAAAATGGGTACCCACTGCCGAGCGTTCGCGCTCGGTCGCATTCAGTAACAGCGGCATTCCAGTCGGTCAGGTCGCGGCGCTGCTGGTGGCTCCATACATCGCAATCACGCTGGGTTGGGAATGGATCTTCTACATATTTGGCGTAGTTGGCCTGCTCTGGTATGTGTTCTGGTATCGCACCGTGGCGCGCGATCCAGCGCGGCATCCACGTGTATCGAAACAAGAGACAGATGAGATAGCGGCGGACCTGCCCGAATTGGCGGCAGCCGATGCAAAACCGACCACCTTGATGGACTTCGCCAGATCGAAACCCGTGTGGGCGATTGTGGTCGCGCATTTCTGCAACAACTGGTCGCTGTACGTGTTGTTGTCCTGGCTGCCAACGTTCGTCAATCAAGGTCTCGGCGTGGACTTTGCGAATTCCGGGTGGGTGAGCATGTTTCCTCATCTGGTTTCATTCGTATTTCTGAACGTGGCCGGAAATGTCGCGGATCGCATGGTGAAAAGCGGCATGGGCATTACCCGGGTGCGAAAGATCTGTCAGACAATCGGTTTCAGCGGGTTGGCGGCGGCTTTGTTTGTGGTCGGAGAAGTGGACTCGGCTTGGCTGGCCATCACCATCATGTGTATCGGCAATGCTATCGGCGCCTTCGTTACCGGTGGCTTTGCGGTAAATCACATGGACATTGCCCCAAACCATGCCGGCAAACTCATGGGTATCACCAATACCTTCGGCACCATCCCCGGCATTATTGGCGTAACCGTGAGTGGCTTCATCCTCGAAGCCACCAATTCCTGGGCTCTGGTATTTCAAGTGGCCGGAGCGGTTACGGTATTCGGCATGGTCGTGTATCTGCTGTTTGGCAGCGGCGAAAAACAGTTCGACTGATACCAGTTTTCGAAAAACTTTCAATTTTACTGCAACCCTTCCGCGCGTTTGCGCATCTTAGTAAGTAAGCGCGGACGAGCGGCGTGTTGTAAGGCTTACCGGGGTATCGGAGGGTGACGATTTCATCTGAACATCCCGCCTGAGTAATCTCGCTTAGCATTCGCGGAGCAAGCAGAACGTACTTAGAGAGTTTTCAGGAGATTTGATGATGAAGAGTTTGGTTGTTGGTTTAGTTGGTTTTGCGGCGGTTGGCCTTGGACAGGTAGCTCTGGCTGGCGAGTATGCCGTGCGCTACTCAAACCAGGAGTTGACCAGCATTGGCGGGGTTGAAAGCGTTCACGAGCGCATTGTTAGGGTCGCGCGACGCTATTGCCCGTCTTATACCCAGATTCGCAATGCCAGGGAGGTGCAAGCCTGCATCGCAGACGTGGTTTCCGATCTGGTTGACAAGGTAGACAACCCCAGACTGACAAGCTATCACACCGGTGACTCAAGTGTGCGGGTGGCGGCTGCAAGTCTACGCGGGGAAACCAACAGTTAAGAGCAAAGCATGGCGGCGCAGGACGCCGCGAATGGTTAAGCCCAGTCTCACCAACGCCGACCCGACCGGCAGGTGAGCTGGGTTTTTTTACAGTTGGTCCGCCGTAGAAAAGTCGATGGCTTCGCCCCCTGTTGACGCCACGCTGGTTCCCTTGGTCGGCATTCTGCCAAGCACTACCTCGGGCGGCAGGATGTCAGATGCATCATGGTGTTCTTCCGGGTCGCTGAAGTAACCTAATGCGTAGCCGCCCTGTGTGTAGCCGAGTAGATCCTGAAGTTCAGGGTCGAGATCCCTGGCGATATGGGGCGGGCAGGAGAGATATTGATTTTCCTCCTGACGCAACCAACCCAGCGTGTAGGTCAGATTCAGCCCTAAGCGGGAGCCATTGGAGCGATTTTCCCCGCCGCTGTGCAGGACGCTTCCGGTATACAGGAATACGGAACCCGCGCTCATTTCTGCCTGCTCCACCTGTTCCGGATCGGCACGCTTCTCCCAGTCCCACTTGTGACTGCCCGGCACGCATCGGGTGGCGCCGTTTTGTTTGGTAAAGTCTGTAAGCGCCCACATAGTGTTGAACTGAGGCTCTATTTCCCGCGGAATGTGAGTGCCCCAGGCTAACCGGTCCCGGTGCAATGCTTGGGCGGGATTACCCGGGTTGATGTAGATGGTCTGGGTGAGATGGAGCAGTATCTTGTCAGTGAAGGGCTTGAGAAAGGAATGCGCGGCGTCGAGTACCGTCGGGTTCATTATAAGATCCCGACAGGTTGGCGTGCGCGCCACCAGTGCGCCGGTGCGCTGGGTATGCTTGCCCGCGAAATCGTCACGACCCATGGGCGTACTGTCGATATAGGGCATGACCTCTTCGACCATCTGGCGCACCGTGGTTTGTGAAACGACATCGGCGATGATGGTCGCCCCGTCGCGTTCCAATGCGCCCAGAATATCTTCTGTGGAAGCGCTGGCTGCGTGTCTTTGCAGGGCCATGAAAACCTCAGCGAGAACGTTTGTGAATGTAAAAACTAAGGGAAAGTACGTGATCAGGTCAACACCGCGATATGACTGAAAACGACTCCATGAAATGGTGGGTGTTGCTTGGCCTGTGGCTTTTGTATGCCAGTTTCGGCCTGATCGCCGCGAGCGTTGCGCCGATGGTCGCGCGCATCGAAATGGACCTGGGGATGTCACATGCGGCCATGGGGAGTGTCATGGGCGCGTGGCAGTTGGTGTATATTTTTGCCGCCATTCCTTGTGGCCTGCTGCTTGATCGAATTGGTGGCCGCTCCGCGTTACTCATAGGCGCGCTGCTCATCGCAGTCTCTGGGTTGGGGCGCGCCTTTGCCGAAGATTACTGGTCCTTCCTGGCGTCCGTAATGATATTCGGTATTGGCGGTCCCATTGTGTCTTCCGGCGCGCCGAAGGTGGTGGCGGAGCTGTTCAACGGCAGCCAACGCGGGCTGGCCATGGGGATTTACATGACCGGCCCCGCGGTGGGCGGCGTGATCTGCCTGACCTTGACCAACGCCTATCTGTTGCCGGTGTTTGACGACCAGTGGCGCACGGTAATGCTGCTGTGGGCAGGCTGTGCCGTGCTCGCCGGCGTAATCTGGTGGACGCTGTCGGCGCTCACCGGTCTGGGTGGTCCCCAGGAGCCGGCAGCGCAGCGGCAAACACCCCAGCTGCACGCGATGAGAGATCTGGTCAGCGCACCAGCCGTGCGTGTGGTGCTGCTCATGAGCGTTGGCGTGTTCCTATATAACCACGGCTTGAACAATTGGCTTCCGGAGTTGCTGCGACTCAGCGGCAAGAGCGCCACCGAGGCAGGCTACTGGGCGGCGCTGCCAACCGTGGTGGGTATCCTGGGCTCCTTATTGATCCCGCGGCTGGCCACGCCGGAGCGTCGATTCAAGATTCTCGGCGTGTTGTGCGTGGCTGCTTTTCTGGCCAGTTTGATGTTGCAGGCGGCAGATGATCTGACCCTGGGCGCAGGCCTCGTATTGCAGGGGATTGCGCGTTCTTCGTTGATGACCGTGCTCATTCTCACTCTGGTCGAGCTACCAGGTATCGGTGAGCGTCGGGTTGGCGTCGCCAGCGGCATGTTTTTTTCCGCGGCAGAGGTAGGTGGCGTGCTGGGACCGTTGGGCATGGGCTTGGCCTACGACATGACCGGCGGCTTCGATGGCGCCCTGTTCGGGATGAGCGGTGTGGCGTTGGTATTGATGGTCGGTAGCTGGTATCTGGGCCGATTTGCCCGGCGTGGCGAATCGAAACCTGTCTAAGCTGGGTTTGCCTCGCGCAGCGATTGCATCAGCAAGGTGCCACCCGCAGCTGCCACCGGGGCGACCACGAAATTTAGTACCGGGACAGACATCGCCAGGGTGACGCATACGCCGAAGCCCAGGGCGCCTGCACGATTGGCGCTCAACAGCTTCAGAGTTTCTGAAAACTCCCCGGTGCGATTCTCCGTCGTATAGTCGCAGAACTGTACCGCCATCATCCACGCGCCGAAGCCAAGCCAGAGGAAAGGCGCGATGGCGTTGACTATGGGAATGATGCTGACGACCACGAGCATCAGCACCCGGGGCAGGTGATACGCCAGCTTGCGCAGTTCGCGCCGCATAGTTGGGCCGAGTTGCTTCCACCAGGGTATGGAGTCGACGGCCAAGCGCTCGACGCGCATGGAAAGCTCGCCGAGGAATGGTGCGCCTATCACAGCTGCGAGCAGTCCGAATCCCCAGGCGCCGACCAGCAATCCCAGCAGATACAGTATCGGTTGCAGAATCCACTGTAGAAATTCGAGCCAGCCGGGCAGGCTGGAGATCAGATAATTCGACAGGTCGGTCACGTAGCTGAAACCCAGCACGAGCCCGGAAACGATGATGATCAGACTGACTAAGGCTGGCAGCGCTACAAAAGGGCGAATATCCGGCGAGAACGCCATGCGCGCGCCACGCATGAAACAGTCGATACCGTTGAACAAACCCACGAGTCTTCTAAAAAAGTTTCATGTGCTCAGCGCGTTGTCGGCTAGGACTTCGTCAACGCACTCCGCGAGGGTATCCACGATCTGATCCAGCTGCGATTCCGTGACGATAAATGGCGGCCCCATGCACACGATGTCGCGCACGTCTCCGGTTCCACCTCCGTAAAAGAACACACCCTTACTCAGCCCGCGGGCGACGATCTTGTTGGTTACCGAAGCTTCAACCGGCCACCGTTCCAGACTTTCGCGATCTTCCACCACTTCGATGGCGGCAAGCAGACCCCTGCCACGAACTTCGGCGACGTGAGGGTGGTTAGAGAACGCGTGCAGTAAACGTTCCTGCAGGTACACACCGCGCGCCACTACCTGTTCGATCAAGTCTTCTTCAATGATGATGTTGAGCACTTCTGCTGCCGCAGCACACGCCGCCGGATGGGCACCGAACGTATTGAACATCACCTGATAGCCTGCGCTCTGGATCGCTGCACCTATGGTTTCCGTGGCAAATACGCCTCCCAGAGGTGCATACCCACCTGCCAGCCCCTTGCCGCTGATGAGGATATCCGGCTTGATCGGCCAGTGCTGATATCCAAACTTCGTGCCGGTGCGGCCGAAACCCGTCATGACCTCGTCGAGAATCAAAACGATGCCGTATTCGTCGCATATCGCGCGGACCTGGGGCCAATAGTCTTCCGGCGGCACGATCGCCCCCCCGGATGAACCCGTGATGGGTTCGGCGAGAAAGCCGGCGATCTGATCCGCTCCTTCGGTTTCGATCACATCTCGAAGCAGGTCCGCGTAGTACGCGCCGCTGCCCGGGTGGTGGGTGCCTAGCGGGCATCGCAAGGGGTACGGCGTACGCACTTCGGGAAAGTGCGGTAGCGCACCCTCCAGGCCCTTTCGACGTGCAGGATGCCCGCTGATCGAGGCGGTCGCCAGCGTAGTGCCGTGATAGCTCACAGTGCGCCCGATTATCTTGGTGCGGTTAGTTTCTCCTATCGCCTGCTGGTAATGCAGAGCCATCTTCATCGCCGCTTCGTTGGCCTCGGTACCGCCTGAGGTGCAATGCACGCGCGTGAGATGTTCTGGCAGCCAATGTTCGGCGAGCACGTCCAACATAGCCTGCCGGGACGGGGTGAGCCATGGCGGGACGACGTAGCTGTAGTCCTTAGTGGCCTTGGCAACGGCGTCAGCTACCCGCTGCCTGCCGTGACCCACGTTGACCACGATGGCGCCGCCGGCGGCGTCGATGATCTCCTTGCCGCTGTCGTCATAAAGATAGACCCCATCCGCACGCTGTATAGAGATGTTGCGGCTGGGTAGGAAGGGCCAGCGGAGTTCACTCATGCTTACGCCTCCAGATACTCGTCCAGCGTCAGATGCAGTTTCCGTATACGAATTTCCTGGTAGTTGCCCAGCGTCTGGGCGCCTTTTACCGATGCCTTGATGCCGGCACGTTGCCGATGGAAGTTCTCTGTATCCTGATCGAGTACCAGGGCGAGACCGGTAGCGACGAACGCGGGGACTGTTGCATAAGCGTCGTCGATATCGAGCTTAATAACTTCCGGGGGCGGAGGTGGATCGCCCGTGTCGGGTTTTGGGTTCAGCAGCAGAATTTCATGCATGCAGTGATCCACGTCGATGGGGCGGAAACGATAGATGAGTGGGATGTTCACGCCCGGGAAAAAGCACATATTCGGAAATACGTAGTATTCAATCGAATCCACCATCTGCGAAGTACTGACATGGCTCAGATCAGCACCCAACTGGGCTTTGATCTGCTGACGTTGCAACTCCGCGTGTTCCGCCCGTGCGCTGCGACCTGGCGGCAGTTGCTCGGGGTCGTGGCCCAGAGAAGCAAACAATTCCGCCTCGCTCGGCTGGTTTGGCAGATGTGGGCTGGGGTAGGCCACGGTGTGAACAAAACGCGACACGTGTTTGCCGAACACATCGTATTGGGCATTGGCATCGCCGGCGGTGCGCAAGCCTTCAGGATGAGTCGCGAGGACGTGAAAGGCTTCCAGGAAAGCCTCCAGGCACATCTTCCAGTTGCCGGGCAGGGTCTTCTGCATGTGCAGAGCCACGTAGCGGTCCTCTAACGGAAAATTGGCAAAGTGCTCGGGCAACACCTCCAGATAGTCATCCAGTGGAATCGCTTCGCTATCGAAATTCACGAACACGAAGCCGCCCCAGGTGTCGCAGGGAAGTTCGCTGAGGCCGAAGTTTTCGTCCTCGATGTGGGGAAAGTCCCAGCGGCATGGAATTTCCCGCAGGGTACCGTCGAGATGCCAGCTCATGCCATGAAAAGGACAGCGCAGAAACTGTTTGCCGTTGCCGGAACTGCCGGCCTCGAAAAACTGCATACCACGATGCGGGCAGGAATTTACGTAGGCGCGTATTGCCAGTTGTGCATCGCGTACGACCATGGCGGAGTAGGGCCCTACGTCGTATACGATGTAGTCGCCAGCGTTGGGGATGTGTTCCTCCCGGCACGCCCACTGCCAGGTGCGGCTCCACATCTTTTCTATTTCCTGGTCGTACATGGCTTGCGACGTATAGCGGGCGAAGGGGATGTCGTCGTCGCCTAGGAATTCGTAGCTCTCATCCGTGAGTGCCGCCGGCGCGCCGTCGCCGTCGCCCTGGATGATTTCCCGTGTGCTCGGGCCGGGACAGCGGGCTTCACCCGGCGCGAGGTCCAAGTCACCTGGAGCGGTAAGGTCATAGCTCATTGTGGATCCCTGCTCAGCATGCAATTCATCATTGCCTGGATATTACTGTGTCTGCCAAACCCCTGCATGGTGAAACCGCGTGGATTAACGGCCCTGCCATTGTGGGGTGCGTTTCTCTGCAAACGCGCGCGGCCCTTCCTGCGCGTCGTCGCTGTTCTGGCGTCGAGTTTCGGCCTCGTATTCGGCGCTGAATGCATCCGCAAGTGGCTGCTCCAGGCCCGACATTGCGGCTTGCTTGGTGGCGCGTACGGCCAGCGGCGCACAGCGCAATATGTCTGCGACCCATCCCTCGACGCAGGCGTCGAGATCGTCGGCTGGTACTGCTTCGTTGATCAAGCCGAGTTCGTAGGCCCGCTGTGCGGGCATATGGCGACCGGTCAACAAATAGCCCATGGCGGGTTTCAAGCCTATCTGACGTGGCAGCCGATGCACGCCCACGCCGCCGGCGATCAGTCCGCGACGCGGCTCGGGCAGCCCGAGCTCGGCATGTTCCGCCGCAACGATGATGTCGCACGCCAGGGCAAGCTCAAGACCACCGCCCAACGCGAAGCCGTTTACCTTCGCGATGACCGGCTTGGCAAATTCCCAGCGTTGATTTAACGGCGTGGTCTGTGTGTGTAGCTTGGCCCAGTGAGCGCGTTGCGCGTCATCAGCGCTACGCTCTCGGGCCCGGTGCTTCAAATCGGCACCGGCGCAGAAGGCGCGGTTGCCAGCGCCGGTGATCACCGCGAGCCAGATGTCGTCGTCAGTATCCACCGCGTCGAAATGTTGCGACAGTTCCCAGCGCAGCTCGGGATTCAACGCGTTCATTGCCGCTGGACGATCCAGGGTTATGTATGCGACATGATCACGTACTTCATACTGACTGACGTTCATAACATCACAGGCTACACGCCTTGGCGAAGGCGGGACGCGACTCCAGGCGAGCTCGGTAATCCGCAAGACCTGCGGGGATGCGCTCTGCTAGCACCATGTCGGCTATCAGGAATGCGTACCCGATCATGATGTCGGCAGCGCTGAACGTGTCGCCAAGCAGGAAGTCCCGGCCCTGCAGGTGGTCTGCGAGTACCTGCAGACAGGCGACGCTACGGTTCGCCATTTCTTCGGTGATGGCGGGGATCGCGTTGTCGCCAGGAAACTCGCGGCGGTGGTTTACGATCTCGCCCATGGGGCGGCACAAGGTTGCCTCGCCGAACCACATCCATTGCAGGTACTCTGCGTAATCATCGCTGTCCACCGCCGGGGCCAGTTTGCCGGGTGCGTAGCGGTCCATGATGTATTGCATCATGGCGCCGGACTCATACATCACCATGTCACCGTCGGTCATCAGCGGCACTTTGCCCAGCGGACTGAGCTCCCGCCAATCGTCGCGGGCCCTGAACTCGGGTGAAAAATCGATCTTGGTGACTTCATACTCGATGCCCAGTTCTTCGCACAGCCAGATAACTCGCGTGCCGCGAGTGCCGGTGACGTGATAGATTCTTAGCATAGCTGTCCACAATTGAGCGGGAGAGAACAACTATGCCGCGAACCACGCACGCAAACAACAAGACACAACCGCACGATGGCGACGTGCTGGCGTACCTCGACAGCGTCCCTCACGCGGGTCGGCGCGCCGACGCGTATGAGTTGCTCGATCTCATGAGCGCGGCCAGCGGCGAGCAAGCCTGCATGTGGGGGGGCAGCATCGTGGGCTTCGGGCAATATCACTACGTCTACGAAAGTGGTCGCGAAGGCGACCACTGTCTTACCGGTTTTGCGCCGCGCAAGGCAAACATGGTGGTCTACATCATGCCTGGGTTTTCCAAGTATGCGGATCTTCTGGATCGTCTCGGCAAATATAAAACCGGCAGCTCGTGTCTGTATCTTGGCCGCCTGCAGAACATCGACATGGACGTGTTGCAGCAGCTGGTTGCGCAGTCGGTGCAAGACATGCGACGCGCCTATGGATGACAGCCGCGATGAGTACACGCAACCAGCGAATGCAGTTACCGAACCGCCGCAAACATTCTCACAAACGCTAAAGTACCTCGGCCCGAGCGTCATTATCTCTGCCACGATCGTGGGTTCCGGAGAGATCATCCTCACTGCCAGTCTGGGTGCCGCGGTGGGGTACGGCATGTTGTGGTGGGTACTGCTGTCCTGCTGGAGTAAATCGATCCTGCAGGCGGAGCTTGCGCGCTACGTAGTGCTTAGTGGAGACACCTATCTGCGCGCATTGAACCGAATACCGGGCAAAGTGCCGGGACCGCGCGCGAAAGTGTCATGGCCCATCGTAGTGGGTCTGCTCGCGTTCATTCCGGGGTTTACGGGGTTAGGCGGAGTGATCGGTGGTGCCGGCCAGGCAGTGGTGCTGCTGTTTCCGCAGATATCACCGGTCGTGGCGGTTGCCGTGCTGGCGGGCTTGACAGCTCTGCTGCTGGGCAGTGGCAGTTATCTGCGCCTGGAAAAGGTCATGCTGCTGCTGGTAATGACGTTCACGATTCTCACCCTGATCAGCGCGGGTCTGATGCAGGGGACCGAGTTTGCTACCCGTCTGTCTGATCTGGCGCACGGATTTGAGTTCGAGTTCGCCACGGAAGTGGCGGTGCTCGCGCTGGCTGCCTACGGTTACACTGGGGTCAATTCCGGCGAGATCTCCTCGTACAGCTATTGGTGCGTTGAAAAAGGCTATCCGGCCCGTATAGGACGCTTTGAGGACACCCCACAGTGGTACGCACGCGCCAGAGGCTGGTTGAAAGTGTTGCGTACCGACGTGTGGATCACGTTGGGCTTGCTCACGCTTGCCACGATCCCTTTTTACCTGTTGGGAGCAGGCGTATTGCATGCCACTGGGCAGAAGCCTGAGGGTAACGACACTATTGTTGCGTTGAGTAACATGTTTACGCAGACGTTGGGTTCGTGGTCGCTATGGGTGTTTGCCGTAGGCGCGTTCTGCATTCTGTTTTCTTCCAGCGTGGCGGGCGTCGCCGCTGGTGGGCGCTACATTCCAGATTACCTGATGGAGCTGGGTTTCGTTTCGCGCCAGCAACTCAATCTGCGCTACGCGATCATCAGGTGGTACGGCATGCTCGTTCCGTTCATTGGGCTGCTGCTGTATGCGGGGTTCCAGCGCCCGGTAATGATGGTGACCATCGCAGGCTCGTTTGCGGCAATGATGCTGCCGGTTCAATCGGGGATGACGCTGTACCTGCAGGCGAAGCGGTTGCCAGAACAGGTACAGCCGGGGCGCCTGGCACGATCGTTCCTGCAGTTGACCTTCGTCTTCCAACTCTGCATGGCCTTAGCGGTCGTCTATTTCGTGGTACTTTAGCGCCATGCAGATTGCACAACGATGGTTTGAACGAAAAGTAGTCGACGACGGTCTCACGCTGTTGTGGGAACCTCACGTTCATCCGCTGCTGCGCTGCAATATCTGGCATGTTCGTGGGCGCAACCACGATCTGCTGGTGGATACCGGGGTAGGCATGGCGTCCCTGGCGCAAGAGATTCAGGACCTGGTCGATAAGCCCCTGATCGCCGTGGCGACGCACATTCACTACGATCACGTTGGATCATTACACGAGTTCGATGAGCGGGTAATGCACGCTTTGGAGGCGCCGCGCATGTCGCCATATGATGAGTTTTCGCCGTTGCGGATGGATCAGTTCCCACCTCAGTTCTTAGCAGAATTTGCCGATCCGGCATTTGCTGACTATCTGGTCAATGCCCTGCCCCACGCAGACGTCGGCATCGACAATTATCGCGTGGTGCCCACGGAGGTGACGCGGTCCGTGGTCGATGGGGATGTTATCGATCTCGGTGACCGGCATTTTGAGGTCATGCATCTGCCGGGACATTCGCCGGGCAGTATTGGCTTGTATGAGCGCAGCAGTGAAACGCTGTTTTCAGGCGACGCGATTTACGACGGCTTGCTGTTAGACGAATTGCCCGACAGCGATATTGGCGACTACCTTGCCACCATGGAGCGCCTGCGCAATCTGCGGGTACGGGTCGTACATGGCGGCCACGAACCGAGCTTTGACGGCGCCCGCCTGGTGGAATTGATCGATCAATACGTCGCTAGCCGTTCTTAACGGTTTATAACCGTTCCTAGTCGGTCCGTCCGACGGTACAATCCGCGCCCCGCAATTCGGCGGGCATCATAAATGGGGTGTGGATGATCAAGAATTTGCGTTTTTATGCGGTGCACAGCGCGTGGCCGGAGTCCGAGGGCGAGGTGTCTTCGCAGCTTGAAAATGCGGCTTTCAAACCATGCGGCGCGCTGAACGAGCGCAGCATGGGGTTTGAAACGCCTGTGGAGAACGCTGGCGATCTGCTGTGTCGACGGCTGGCCGGGGCCGACCTGATCCAGCTGCGCCTGCAAAGCAAAGTGCTGCCGCTAGCGGCAGTCAAAGAATCCCTGGTTGAACGGGTAGGCGCGTTCCTGCAGCGCACCGGGCGAGATCCGTCACGCAAAGAAAAGCGCCAGCTGCGCGAAGAAGTGTATGGCGAGCTGTTGCCCAAGGCATTGCTGAAGTCAGAGCGAATATCGGCGTTCTTCATACGTTCCCAGGGCGTTCTTGCGGTTGGCAGCGCATCGCCTGTGAATGCCGAGCGGCTGCTCGACACCCTGCGAGCCGCTTTTGGCAGCCTGCGCGTCACGCCGTTGGAATATAAGCAACCCGCGCACGGTCTGCTTACCAGGGTTTTCTTAGGCGACGGTCCGCGTGAATTCGCTTTGGGCCGGGAATGTCGCATGAAAGACTCTAGCGATTCGAGGTCTACGGTGAGTTGGCTGGATATCGATCTGGCGGATCGAAGCGTGCGTGCGCATGTCAAAACCGGGCTTGAAATAGATCGATTGGGTGTCGCGTTTGACGGGTTGTTAAGATGCACCTTGGATCAGGATCTGGTGCTGCGCAAGCTGCGCCTCGAAGGTCTGCAGGAACTTGACGAATTCGACGTTGAAGATCCGCTGGTGCGGCACGATGCGGAGTTTACCCTGCTGTGCGGCCTGACCACCAAGCTTTTAGAAGCACTCAAAAAGAACCTGGGTGGCGTCGTAAGCTAGCGCCACACGCCGGATTGATTGCTGGCGTAGCCCAGCGATTGATACGCGGCGTCAACCAGCGACTGGCCGCGCTCGTTCATCAGAATGCCCTGGCCCATGCGGTTCATGGTATAGCCGAACCCCATGCCGGTAGCCGGGTCGGCGAATCCAATGCTGCCACCAGCGCCAACGTGGCCGAACGCGCTACCGCCGAGGATGGCGGAACTTCGGTCGACGCCGATTTCGCGTCGATTGTCCATGGACTTCATAAAACCCAGGCCGAAACGGGTAGGAATGAGGAGCGTGGCGTCTTCGTGAGTGGCCACCGCAACCTCCGTCATGCCTGCCAGGGTGTCCGGGTCGACGAACGTGCGGCCCTTGTATTCCCCGCCGCACGCAAAAGGCGTATAGATTCTGGCCAGGCCGCGGCCATTGGTAATGCCTCCGGCGCCGCCAATTTCGGCCGCGTTGCACGCGCGACTGTTGGGACTGAAACCGCCCTGGTTGAACAACGCAAGCGCAGGTATAGATTTTGGTTCGCTGATGAGCGCCTGGGTGAAAGCACCGATGGGCGCGCCTCTTTCCGGGCGAAAAGGGATCATCGGCGCCACTCGATGCTGGTGCTGTTCCGGCAGGCCCATCCAGCAGTCGGCCGCGGTGGGTTCTGCAATCGCGTTCTGGAAGTAGGTGCCCATCGATTGACCAGACACCCTGCGGATAAGTTCCCCGACGGTCCAGCCGAAATTGATCATGTGATAGCCGTTGCGAGTGCCCGGCTTCCAGAACGGCGCCTCGGCTTCCAGCTTCTGCACCATGTAATCCCAATCGCAACACGCACCGTCCTCGAGTTTTTCGCGCATGCAGGGCACACCAACAGTGTGATCCAGCATCATCTTCACTGTCGCTTCTTCTTTGCCGTTGGTGGCGAATTCCGGCCAGTATTTTTTGACTGGGGCGTTGATGTCGAGTTCGCCGGCGCTGATCAGGGTGTGCGCGGCGAGTGCGACCATGCCCTTGGTGCTGGAAAAGACCACGCTGATGGTGTCTTCAGTCCACGCGGTTTGCTCTTTCGCGTCCTTGGTGCCGCCCCACAGGTCCACTACGGTCTCGCCGTTGTGGGTGATGCACAGCGAAGCGCCTACTTCATTGTTGTGGTTGAAGTTGTCTTCGAAGGCAGCGGCAACGGCTGCGAACTGCAGGTTGAAGTGCCCATGTATGTCCCCTGCGGGGGTGGTCTTGTGTAATCGTTCCATGGTCAATCAATGGCCTCCAATCGAGCCGGCACGGATTTGTGCCAGGGTGTGCCGACGTACTTGTCTGCCAACGAGCCCCAGGTCAGTTCGTTGGGTGAAACACCGGTTGCTTGCCGTGTGCCATTCGCATCCGGATAGTCGATGCCCAGGCCATTGGGGATAGATATGTGTCCGGCGTGCATACGGTCGCTGAGTTCGACCACCACCTCCATCCCGCCGCGTTCAGTTGAAATGCGCGCAGAAGAGCCCTCGCCAAGATTCAGCTTCGCCGCGTCTTCAGGGTTGATGTACAGCGCGCCTTGCAGGTCTTTCTTGCGCCACTCGGGATTGCGCATGATCGTGTTTGCCGTGTATGCCCGACGCTCACCCGCTGAAAGAAGCAGCGGAAACTCATCGCTGGTTTCGCACGGCTCTTCTAAGTTCAGGGTTTTTACGTCGTCCAGCAGGTCGGTCAGAGCGAGGTTGGCTGTGCCGCCCGGCGCGCGCAGCCACAAATCCTGCCATGTTTCGCGGCTGATGATCACGCCGCTCGGGCTGTTGATGAGCCCGTCGAAGAGCGCATCGCCCAGGGCCATTCCCTCGCCGGTGAATCCCGCGGCTTCCACGCTCTCGCGGCTTTTGGTTGCATGTTGGTGGCAAAGCGCCCACAGCGCAGCGGCATTCTGCAAACCCGCAGGCAGAGTTCTGCCTAGCGTGCGGTATAACAAGCCCGGTGCGATGGCCATTAATTCCGGTTGTTGGCCGAGCCGGGTGAATACGGCTTCGCGAAACGCGCGGCGTCCACCCTCGGCCAGAACCGCGTTGAGCTCGTCCTGCAGACCTTCGGGTACTGCGCCTAATGCTTCGGCGATGCGCATGTGAATCTCTGCTTCGTCCAGAGGCCCCGGGGGTGGCGTGAACAGCGGATGGCGCACGTGGTAGAAGTTGTCCGGGAATTCAAAATTGAAGAACGTCGCTTCCGCCTTCTCGAACTGGGAGGTGGCCGGCAGGACGTAATCCGCCTCGCGGGCGGTTTCCGTCATGGCGATGTCGATGACTACGCTGCACTCCAGGGCGCGCATCGCTTCGCGCCAGCGCGGGCTGTCCGGGAGGGAGTGCACTGGGTTGCCGGATTCGATGATCATCGCGCGGTAGTGGTCGGGGTGATCGCTCAATACTTCGTCGGGTATCACATTGCACGGCACCAGATCGGCAATGATCCGGGCGCCCGCAACCGGGCTCGTAGAGCCTTCGTGGCCACTGCCCAGATTGCCCAGGCCGTTCAGCGTGTAGTGGGTGCCGGGGGCTGCGAAGTTGCCGCCGAGCAGCCACGCCAGGCGTTGCAGGTAACTCACCAGGGTCGAGTGGCGGTTCATCTGCACGCCCAGGTCCTCGAAGACCGCCACGCTATTGGCGTTGGCGATGGTTCGCGCGGTGCTGCGCAGCACGGCTTCATCAATACCGGATTTGGTTGCGCAATCCGCGATGTCCACCGTGTTGAATACTTCGATGACGTCGTCCAGACCGGTGGTATGCGCGTCCAACCAGGCTTGGTTCTGCAGGTTTTCCTGCACGATGGTCGCGACCAGGCCGGCCAGCAGCCACGCGTCGCGTGCCGGTTGCACGGCGAGGTGAATGTCGGCCAGGTCCGCGGTCTCGGTGCGTTTGGGATCGATCACGATCAGCGTGCGGTGCGGATCCTTGGCGATTTCGCGAATGGTTGCTCGCGCGCGGTGAAAGCCATGGCTCTGCCAGGGATTCTTGCCCAGAAAAATTGCGACCTCGGCATGCTCGAAGTCGCCGTGGTTGTAGCCACCCAACATGCGCTGTGCCACCCAGAACTCTCCTGTCTTCTCCTGGGCCAATGCATTAGATCGGTAGCGCACACCGAGGGGCTGGACCGTGGTGCGACTATAGGCGCCGGGCAGATGATTGCCTTGTCCGCCACCACCATAGTAGAAGATTTTGTCGCCGCCATGTTCGTCTCTTATGGCGCCCAGTTTGGCGGCGATCTCGGTGATCGCTGTGTCCCAGTCCACGGCTTCGTAGTCGCCGCTGGGGGTACGACGCATAGGGCTGCGCAGTCGATCCTCGCGATTCTGGTAGTAGTTAAGGCGCGACGCCTTGTTGCACAGATAGCCTCGTGAGGCTGGATGATCTTCGTCGCCCTTGGTTCGGGCAATGGTTTTGCCGTCGTCGGCGATCTGAACCTTCACGCCGCAATTGAGAGAACACAGTATGCATGCGCTCGATTGCCAATCATCAGATTTTTTTGCCCGCGCCATGAATCTTTCCCCCATTCAAAATATCGAGCGCGTAGTTGTACATCGAACACCTCGGGCCAGGCAAGGCTAAGGTTCCTGGCGCTGCTGCCACCAGAGTTTGGCCGCCTGCAGGTAGCGATGATTCAGCAGCGCGAGCATCAGGCGAATTTGCGTCATGCTGGTGGCGCCGCGGCCGAACAGCACCAGAGCTCGTAGCGGCATGTTGTTGGCCATCTCTTCGAACATTTTGTTGAGGGTTTCGTTGCTGCTGTCGGCAACACCCATGCCCTGCTTGAAACCGTCGACCACCTTCGCTTTGAATTTGGCCCCCAGCCAGGTCTCCCCTACTTCGGCAACGCTGGAGTTCTCGTGAAAGGGCCGGGCACTTTCCGCTGCAGGCACATCCTTGCCTAGCATGGCTGCAAAGGTGTAGTCATCTATGTGCAGGGGACGGGACAGGTCCGGTCCGTGCGCCGCCGCGGCGCCAGGACTGACGGTTTGATCAGATGCCACCGTCACACTCGCGCGTTGGCGTATGTCGCGGCTGGAGGCGCCGATGCGAATCTCATACGCACCTGGCTCGACGACCCATGCACTGTGGCCCGGGTCGTAGAAGGCGAACGCGGCGTCAGTCAGAACGAAGTTAACAGCGCTCGTCTGCCCCGGTTGCAAGTGGACCTTGGCGAACTCGCGCAGTTCCTGAGCTGGACGGTAGACTTCAGAGGCGCCCATGTGGAGATACAATTGGACTACTTCGGCTCCGGCCACGGGGCCCGCGTTGGTGATATCGATCTCGACGGTCAAGCTGCCGCCCTGCTGAAAATCATTGGCGCTGAGCCTGGGTTCGCCATACTGGAAAGTGGTGTAACTCAAGCCATGGCCGAATGGGAACAGCACCGGTTTGTCCGCGGTATCGAAATATCGATAGCCCACATACAAGCCCTCGCGGTATAGCACCTGGCGTGCATCACCCGGAAAGTTAGCATCGGCCGGTACATCGGTTTGCGTAAAGGGAAAAGTCTCAGCCAGCTTGCCGCTCGGGTTTGCGACCCCAAACAAGAGGTCCGCCAGTGCGCCGCCGGCTTGACCCGCGAGGTAACCTTCCAGAATGCCTCTGACCTGGGATGCCCAGGGCATGGCCACCGGCGCTCCGTTGGACAGCACGACCACGGTGTTCGCGTTCGCCGCACACACCGCCTTGATGAGCGCATTGTGTTGGTCGGGCAGATCCAAATGCCCACGATCGAATCCCTCGGATTCGTAAATATTGGGCAAGCCGGCAAACACGAGCGCAACATCGGCGTCACCGGCAGCCGCCACTGCCTCATTGATTAGGGCCTGGTCTGCCTTGCTCTCTCGGGGGTCGTAGCCCGGGGCGTAGGTGATGTTGGCCGCAACCTGTGTCAGCGCGTCCCATACGTTGTCGAGTTGCGCCGGATTGACCTGGCTGCTGCCGGTGCCTTGATAACGGGGCTTTCTGGCGAACGCGCCGATCACGGCGATGTTGGCATCTGCCGACAAAGGCAATATCAGCTGGTCGTTCTTCAGCAATACCGCGCTTTCCGCCACCGCTCGGTGCGCCAGGGCGTGGTGCGCTTGCAGATCGACTGCATGCTCGGCGGACTGCAGGTCGCCGCCGAGTAAACTCAAGGCGACGTTGCGTTCTACGGCCTGGTCGAGGTCCGCTGGTTTGAGGTATCCAGTGTCTACCGCGCGCTCCACCAGTGTGTCGTTCACGCCGCCACTGCCGGGCATCTCGAGATCCAGACCCGCGGGTATGCCCCGGACGCGGTCGTTAGTCGCCCCCCAGTCGGTCATCACCAGGCCTTCAAAGCCCCATTCGTCACGCAACACTTTGTTGAGTAGCCAGTCGTGCTCGCTGCAGTAGGTGCCGTTGACGCGGTTGTACGCACACATCACGGTCCAGGGCTGGGCTTCGCGTACCGCAATCTCGAACCCGCGCAGGTAGATTTCCCGCAGGGTGCGCTCGTCGACAATCGCGTCCACATACATGCGGCCATGTTCCTGGTTGTTAACCGCGAAATGTTTGATGCTGGTGCCGACCCCTTGTGATTGCACGCCTTGCACCATGGCGGCCGCAATTTTGCCCGTTAGGAGTGGATCCTCGGAAAAATACTCGAAATTGCGCCCGCACAATGGATGGCGTTTGATGTTCAATCCTGGACCTAGTAGCACCGTAACGTGTTCAGCGGCGCATTCCTCGCCCAGGGCAACTCCGATCTGCCGAAGCAGGTCTACATCCCAGGATGCTGCCAGGGCGCAGGCAGTAGGAAAACAGGTTGCGGGCACGCTCTTGTTCAGGCCAATGTGATCGGCGTCCTGCACCTGCTTACGCAATCCATGCGGTCCGTCGGTCACCATCACCGGTTCGAGCCCCAGGCGCTCCACGCCTTCCAGATGCCAGAAATCGCGTCCAGAGCACAGGCGCGCTTTCTCTGCGGTGGTCATTTGCGCTACCAGCGCGGCGGCCTGATTGTGTTTCGATTTTATGCTCACGGGGAGGGCATCCTGCAGAGGTAGTGTCTGAGTTTACTTAAATCGTTTGTCCAGTGCCGAGGAATGCGCGCGACTTCAGCACCAGATACAAAGCGGCGGACGCGCCACTGGCTCCGAACAGCATAGCCATGACCATAATCTGATATTTGGCCGCGACCAGCGGGGACACCCCGGACAGAATCTGCCCGGTCATCATCCCTGGCAGGGCGACCAGCCCGACCGCGAGCAAGGAGTTAATGGTGGGGATCAAAGCAGCTTCGAGAGCCGTTTTGCGTGCCTGTTGCACGGGTACGTCTAATGAGCGCTCCGCCTCGTAGCGTTCTCCAGCCAGGCTCACCGCGTTCATAGCGTTGGAGAAGATCATGCCGGCCAATGGCACCACGAAGCGTGGGCTGAACCAGGGCTGCACGTCGATGACGAATTGCGTGACCAGGACGAGCACCGGCAGGCTGGCGATAGAAATGGCGATGAGCGCGTACAGAAACTCCTGGCGGGTTTTATGCGCCAGCGGCCGGATGGCGATCCAGCTCGCTACTGTGAGCATGATGGCCATGACCAGCGCAATGATTCGAAAGTCATCGGTCTCGAAGATGTAGACCAGCACATAGCCGATGGCCAACAACTGCACGAGCATGCGCAAGGTTGCGTACACCGCACTCCAGCCACTGGCGCGCCAATGAAACAGCAGCGCTATGACAACCACTGCGGGAATGAGACTGATCACCAGGCCAACGGTAGAGATAGTAGGAACCATCGGCGTCGGATACTGGCCGTCAGGTGGCTAGTTCGCCGGATTGGTCCGGCTGGGTTCTGCCGCCGAACAGGCGGCGCAGGTCGTCGCCAATCATGATGTTGGTTGGCACCAGAATGAGCGTAATAGCGGTGGCGAACAGAATGCCGAAGCCCAGCGAGATACCCATCGGGATGAGAAATTGGGCGGTGGTCGATTCTTCCATGAGCATGGGCATAAGGCCGAAGAAAGTCGTTAGAGAAGTCAGAATGATTGGCCGGAAGCGAATGACGCCAGCATTGAGCACGGCTTCGTGCAGGGTGGCCCCGGACTTGCGCTGCTTGTTGACCGCGTCCACCAGGACCAGGCTGTCGTTCACCACAACGCCGGACAGCGCCAGAATGCCCATGATGCTGAGCATCGAGAGGTGGTAGCCCATTACCCAATGTCCGCCTACGGCACCGATCAGGCCGAACGGAATCACGGACATTACCACCATGGGTTGAGTGTATGAGCGCAATGGCAGCGCCAGCATGCAGTAGATAGCGAACAGCACCATCACCACACCGCTTTGCAGGCTACCAAATGACTCGCGCTGCTCGCGGGCTTCGCCTTCCATCTGGTAGTGGATACCGGGGTAGCGTTGCACGACTTCACGCACGTACTCGCCTACGTCCTTGTGCAGAACCGTCATGTTGGTCGCCCCTTTTTCCACTTCGGCCAACACATTGACGGTACGGTACCGGTCGATGCGCTTGATTGCCTGGGGACCCTTGCCGGGTTGCAATGAGGCGACGTGGGCCAGTGGCACTTCGCGTCCGGACGGGGTGCGGATCAACATTTCGTCCAACGTGGAGAAATTGCCGCGCTCGCTCGCCGGCAAGCGAACCAGCACGCGAATGTCGTCGCGGCCACGCTGTATCCGCTGGGCTTCAAAGCCTTTGAAAGCCTGACCCACCTGATTGACGATGTCGTTGCGCGTGAGGCCGAGCACGTGGCCTTGTGGGGCGAGCTCTATGCGCAATTCCTCCTTGCCGTCAGAGAGCGTGTCTTCAATTTCATAGACGGTAGGGTAGCTGTGGAGGTGCGCTTTGATCTCGTCTGCCGCGGCGGACAATTCGTCCAGCGAGCTGCCGGAGAGCTGGATGTCGATAGGGCTGCCGATGTGAAAGAAATTGGCGCGGAAGGTGAGGGATTCAGCACCCGGGATCGGGCCGATGGTGCTGCGCCACTCGGCGATGAGTTCACTGGTGGTTATCTCGATGCTGCGCTGTTCGGGCGGCACCAGTTCGAATTGAACCCGACCGTATTGGGAACCCAGGTTGCGCCACTGCGAGCCGGTGCTGGAAAGAATGTGTTTGACGATGCTCTTGTCGGTATCGGGATCGATGTATTTGGTCTGCAGGGCCTTGGCCGCGACAAACATCTTGTCTACATAGCGATCCGTCACGGAAAACTGGGTACCCACCGGCATGGTGAGGCTGGCTGTGGCGGTTTCCCCTTGTATCGACGGCATGAACGTAAAGCGGGTCCATCCGCTCGAGATGAGCGCGATGATCACAAACAGCACGCCCAGGAACGACGCCAGAGTTGCGTAGCGGTGCCTGGTAAGAAACGCGAGCGCCGGTCGGTAGTGGGTGACGATTTTCTCTTCGAAGCCATCGGCGAAGTTCTGCTGCCACAGAGAGAAGGCGTTGGTGGCCTTCTTTTCGACCCCTTTCCCCATGCCCTTCAGATGCGCTGGTAGCACGAGCTTGGATTCAATCAGGGAGAAGAAAAGCACCGCGATCACAACCGCGGCAACAGGGCCCATGATGGCGCCGAAGCGCCCCTCAATGAAGGTCAGGGGTATAAACGCAACCATGGTGGTGAGCACCCCGAAGGTGACCGGAATTGCCACGTCCATGGTGCCGTTCACCGAAGCGTGCAAGCCGGAACCGCCGAGCTTCAAGTGACGGTATACGCTCTCTCCGGTGACGATGGCATCGTCCACCACGATTCCCAGCACGACGATGAAGCCAAACGCGCTCATGAGATTCAACGTTATGCCGAACGCGCTCATGATGGAAAATGCGCCGAGAAAACTGATGGGAATGCCAATGAATACCCAGATAGCGATCTTCGGACGTAGGAACAACGCCAGCAGTCCCACCACCAGGAATGCGCCCTGCAGCGCGCTCGTACCGAGTACGCCTAACCGGTTGCGCAACTGCTGAGCGTTGTCGTCCCAATACTCTAAGGACATGCCCACCGGTAGACTTGCTTGTTGGGCCACGATGTAATCTTTCACCGCTGCGGATACCTGCAGGGCGCTTTCGCTGCTCACTCGCTCGACCTGCACCATCGCTGCGAACTCGCCATTGAACAGGGATTTAACCGCGTCTTCCTGAAAGCCGTCCTGCACCTGCGCGATATCGCTGATACGCAGAATACTGCCGTCCGGATTGGTTTTGACCACGATGCTGTCAAAGTCCGCGCGCCGGTATGCCTGGCCCTTGGAGCGGATCAGCACATCTCCGCCCTGAGTGCGCACGTTGCCGGCGGAAAGGTCCACCGAGCTTGCGCGTATGGCGCCAGCCACGTCCGCCAGCGAAAGCTGGTACTCACGCAGGCGATCCTGGGAGGCTTCGATGGCGATCTCATAGCGTCTGACTGCATCCAGCGACACCTGGGAGATGCCGGGATTGCGTAACAGGTCGTCGCGCACGCCCTCAGCGAATTGGCGAATCTCCTGTTCGCTGTAGGCCCCGGAGATGACCACGCTGATCACGCTCCACTTATGCTGCGCGAGACTGATGACCGGCTTTTCCGCATCCGCGGGAAAGGTATTGATGGCGTCTACGCGAGTCTTGATCTCATCCAGCACAACCCGGGGGTCGCTGTCATCGTCCACCTCGATGCGTACTCTGGCAGAACCTTCCCGCGACACGCTGGTGAGCTTCTTCACCCCGTCCAGGCCCTCGATGGCTTCCTCGATGCGCACCGCGAGTCCTAATTCGGCGTCTTCCGGGGTGGCCCCGCGCAAAGGTACGGTGACGGTTACCATATGTGGGTCGGTGGTTGGGAAGATCTCCACGGCGGTTTCGTACAGAAGTGCGTACCCGCCGAGCAGCATGACCGTGATCATGAGCAGGTTTGCGGCGACGTCGTTGCGGGCGAACCAGGCGATCATTGGCCCGCTCCGCCTTTGCCCGGCCGCTCGGCTTGGGGAGATGTGTTCTTGGTGCCCGCCATCCGCTCGCCCGCAATGCTCACCGGCGTGCCCGAAGTCACTTGCCCCAACGGCGTCGTCACCAGGGCGTCATCCACGGCCAGCCCTGACGAGATGATGGCGTCGGTGCCGTTCTGCCAGGCAATCTCCACGTTTTTGCGTTGCAGCAGTCCGTCGGCTACCACGTACACATAACTGTTCTGATAGATGGTGGCGCCGGGGATGACGATGGCGCCGGGCAGCTGTTTACCTGACACTTCGGCAGTGACGTATTCGCCGATCTTCAATGGCCTTTCCACGGCCTCGTCGGCGCCGAAGGGATTGTTTATCTGCGCAACTACGTGCAGTTGCCGCGCCACCTCGTCGATGGCGCCTTCGGTGCGAATAATGCGGCCGCGCCAATCCAGGCGGCCTCCCAGGTCGGAGTGTATGACCACTTCCGGCGTCTGCGTGGCGTTGGCTTCGGGCAACTCGACAAAGGCCAGGTCCGCGTTGCGAATTGGCAGCCGCACCTCTACGTAATCGGTGGCGTACACTTCCGCCAATTGCGTGCTGAGGTTGACCACCTGACCGACGTCCACCAGCTGCCGCAGCACGCGACCGGAAAACGGCGCCGTCACCGATGTGCGCTCCAGATCCAATTTCGCCTTTGTCAGCCCGGAACGAGCCGAGCTTACGCGGGCTTCCGCAGCGTGCAGTTGCGGCTTGCGCAGCACGAGATCAGATGCCTGTTCGCCGGGATTACCGAGCCGGTCCCAGTCTGTTTGCGCCTGCTCCGCTCTTGCTTGTTCCTGCGCCTTGGTTTGCAGGGCATCCATAAGCGTGGCTTCGGCGATTTTCACATCTGCTTCGTAGTCCCGCGGATCGATGGTCACCAGGGTTTCGCCGGCGCTGAAAAACCCGCCGGGCCGAAAGTTCTGCTTTACGTCAACAATCTGGCCGCTCACCTGCGCAACCAGCATGCTTTGTGTGCGCGGCTGTACCGTGCCGTAGCTGTCGATAGTGATCTGATAGTTCTGCGCGGTTACCGGAATGACCTCAACGATGGTTTGTGGTCCGCCAGGCGGTCCGGCGCGCCGCACGTCTGGTGGATTGCTGAGCACCAGCACGCCGGCCACCACAAGGGTGGCCAGAATGATGATGGGTGCAGCAGCTCGTTTCATTTCAGTAGTTTCCGCCTAAAGCGAGCAATAAAGCCACCCGGCTTTGTAGCAGTTGGTTGCGCAGTTGTACCACAGTGGTCTGGGCATCGAACGCGCGGCGCTGGGCCTCCAGCACCGTGGTGAAAGCAACCAGCCCGCGCTGGTACTGATCTGTAGCCAGGCGCAGCGCTGCTTCGGCATTCACCTGGGCTTGCAGAAATGCTTCAAACCGCTCTTCTAATGACACCGCGCGGCTCAGTTCGTTCTCAACTTCGGCGAACGCCGCGTAAACGGTTTGCAGGTAAGCTTGCTCTGCCTGTTCGGTACGAAGTCGTGCCTGGGCTTCCAGGGCTTGCAGCCTGCCGCCCTGGAACAACGGCTGAAACAGGCTGGCGGCGGCACTGAACCCTAAAGCCCCGCCGTCGAACAGGCGGCTGTAGGCAGAGGCCGTGTCGCGCAGACTACCGGTTAGATCGAGGCTGGGAAAACGATCTTTGTGGGCGGCGGCGAGTGCTGCATCGGCGCTTAGCAGGGTGAGCCACGATTGTTGGATGTCCGGGCGCCGGGTCAAAAGCTCTGAAGGTAGCCCGATGTCCGGCAGTGGACGCAGTTCGGGCAGCTGAGATTGCACCGCGGTTCGCGCATCCGGATATTTTGCCAGCAAAAGTTCCAGGCTGGTGGATGCTTCGAAGCTCACTTGCCGCTGATTCGCAACGTTAGCGCGTTCCTGCTCGAGGGTGGTTTGCGCAAGATATACATCCAATGCCTCATTCAAGCCACTGCGATACCCCTTTTCTATCACGTCCAGGCCTTCGGCCAGGTTGTCCAGACGCTGGTTGAACAGATCCTGCAGCGCGGCGGAAGATATCAGGTTGAAGGTTGTGCTCACGACCTGTGCAACCAAGCGGCGTTCGGCGTCGAGGTAGCTCATCTCCTCGGCGGCAAGATCCAGGCTCGCGCTCCTTTGTGCGTCGCTGAGTTTGCCCCACAGGTCCAGCTCGAAGCCGAGGGTTGCGCTTGCGTCATACCGTTCGGCAATGAGGCTGAAACCGCCGCCAGGGCGAAATCGTTCGCCGCTCAGTGACACGTTCAACGACGGCAGCCGATCGGCGCGCAGGAGTTTGCCCCGCTCGTTGGCAACCTCCACCTGCAACGCGCGCTGCTTCAAATCGTAGTTGCTGGCAACGGCCTGCTCGACAATCTCGTTCAGATAGGGCGCGTGCAGCGTAGCGAGCCAGTTCTCCGGCAACGGCTTAACTGCTTCGTTTGCCTGCCAGCTGGGCGGAACGTCCTGGGCGGGCACTAGAGGCTCGCGGGTGCCGGCGCACGCCGATAGGGCAACTATTGAAATGAGGACCCAGCAGCGCATCACCTAGCGCCGTTTTCTCAACTGCGCTGCCCAGGGAGCGACCAAAACCGCAGCGGCGAGGACTAAGATGCCCAGGGTGAGGGGGCGTTGCCACAGGAACGAAAAGCTGTTGTCGTAGATGAGCAGCGCGCGGGCCAGGTTTTCTTCGATCATACCGCCCAGAATAAACCCCAGAATCATTGGCGCCATCGGAAAATCCAGCAAACGCATGACGACTGCGGCCGCCGCGAACAGCACCATAAGGTGAATGTCGAATGTGTTGAAGCTTACCAGGTACACGCCGATCAGGGAGAAGAACAGAATCAGTGGTAGTAGGAAGCGCGAAGGTACGCGAAGCACCTTGGCGATGTATGGGATAAGCGGCAAGTTCAATACCAGCAACACCAGGTTGCCGATCCACATGGAAACAATCACCGCCCAGAAGATATCCGGCTCGTTGACGTACAACAGGGGGCCGGGTTGCACGCCGTAGGCGATCAGCGCCCCGAGCAGAATCGCGGTTGTGCCGGAACCGGGAATGCCAAGGGTCAGCAGCGGCACGAACGAGCCCGTGGCCGCGGCATTGTTAGCCGCTTCCGGGGCCGCCAGGCCGCGCAGCGAACCAGCGCCGAATCGCTTCTTCTGCTCCGCGTTCGCCCATCGTTGCTCGCTGCCGTAAGCCAGAAAACTTGCAATGGTCGCGCCGGCGCCAGGCAACAGGCCGATGAAGAAGCCCAGCGCCGAAGACCTGCCCACCGCTGGCGCAACGTCTTTCATTTCATCTCTGGAGATGGCCAGGGAACCCAGGTGCTCGGCTGCTTCCTGCTCCTGGTGGCGCAATGCGTCGTCGGCAGGTTTGAGAATCGCCAGTAGCGCCTCGGCTAGCGCGAATGTCGCCATGACTAGCAGTAAGAACGAGATGCCATCGATCAGATCGATGTGCCCCAGGGTAAATCGCGCCACGCCCTGGCTGGGGTCCGACCCGACCGTGGCCAGCATCAGGCCCAGTACGGTCATCAGCAACGCCTTCAGCATGCCGCCGGAGCCGGCAAAGGCGGCGACCGATATGAGACCCAGAATCATCAGTGCAAAGTAATCAGATGACTGGAAGGCCAGCGAGACGTTGGCCAGCACCGGAGCGGCCACGCTCAGTAGAAGCGCGGCGACAACCCCGCCACTGAAGGAGGCCAGCGCCGCTACGGCGAGGGCTTTTCCAGCCTGACCCTGCTGGGCCAGCGGAAAGCCGTCAAACGACGTGGCTACGGTGGATGCTACCCCGGGCGCGTTGATCAGGATGGATGAGGTAGAGCCGCCAAAAATCGCGCCGTAGTATACCGCCGCCATCATGATGATCCCTACGGCCGGCTCTAACGCCGACGCTATGGGGATCATGATGGCGATCGCGGTCATTGGACCGAGTCCCGGCAACATGCCGATGAACGTTCCAGCGAGACATCCCAGCAGCAGAAAGGCAAGTCCCTGAAACGACACGGCCGTGTGCAAGCCGGCCAGGACTCCTTCCCACACCTCAGCTACCCCAGGCGCTGGGCCACGGCGCCAGATACACGCCCAGGCCGTGGTGCATCAACGTCCAGAACCCCACAGTGATCGATGCGGCCGTCAGCGCCACCACCCCGGGCCGCCGCTCACCGAGCAACACAAACCCGACGGCCAGGAACAGCAGCGTGGACAACAGAAAACCCAATGGCCGGATCGCCATGCCGTAAGCTGACATGAGCGCGAAAAACCCCACGGCTACGCGCCAGCGCAGGCTGGGCAGATTTGTGCCTACTTTGCCACCTCCGCGCAACACCAGCCATAAGCCGCCCACCAGGCCGATGAGAGTGAGCGTGGTGGGCATCGATCGAGCGTTGAACATCGCTTGCTCCTGCACGGCAGGCAGTTCAATACCTTGCCCCAGGAGCCCGTAGCCGGCGAAGAATGTCAGCAACAGCAAGCCGCCAATACGCTCTGAACTCCAGCTCACAGCAAGCCCAGAGTACGCATGAGCGTGCCGACCGCGTGTTCTTGCGCCTCCAGCATAGCGACGAAGTCATCGCCTGGTCGGTATATGTCGACCCAACCGTTGCGCGCGCGAATTTCCTGCCACTGCGGCTGCTGGTACATGTTGGCAAGCAGCGCTCGGTAAGCCTGGGCCCGGCTCTCGGGCAACCCAGGCCCGGCGAAAAAGCCGCGCCAGTTGACGAATGATGCCCGTTTAGCGCCAGCTTCTATGCAGGTGGGGGTTTGTGCTGCGCTTGGCAGGCGTTCGTCGGATGCGATGCACAAGATGCGCACCCACTTCTGCCGCGCCAGATCCACCACTTCGCCATAGCCTGACGACAAGGCCTGCACCTCGCCGGATAACAATCCGGCCATGGCCTTGCCGCCGGCGTCGTACGGGATGTATTTCGTGGTGCGAGGATCGCCATCAAATCCACGCACGATCATAGCCGCGACGATGTGGTCGGTACCTCCGGTCACGGATCCACCGGCAAATGCCACGCTGCGCGGGTCTGACCGTTGGCGTGCAGCCAGCTCGCTCAGCGCGTAGATGTCGGATTCGCTACGCACCGCAATCACGGAGTAGTCGCCGATGACACTCGCGATCGGAGTCAGGTCTCGAAACGATTGGGGGAAGACTTTCTGCAGCGAGCGCACCACGATGGGTGTCGAGTTCACCAGCAACAGATTCGGGTCGTCCAGCTCGATGGTGTGCGCGATGCCCCGGGCGCCGCCTCCACCTGACATGTTTTCGTAGCGTGCGGATTGGATGAGGCCCGATTCGCTCAATGCCCGCCCAACACCGCGCGCGGTTCGATCCCAGCCGCCGCCAGCGCCGCCGGGGATGAGAAAATGTATGGCGTCGACGGTTTCGCCGGATGCAACCGGTGCTATCAATAGCGTGAGGACGATGCACGCCAACTTCATGGGCTTTGCTCCTGGGCATAGCGCACCAACGCGAGCAGTCGATAGACGCCGTGCACGAATTTGCTGTAGGGCAGGGTCAGAAAAAAAGCCAGCACAAAACCCAGGTGAATGACGAGTAGCCACGGCATCGCAGCACTTTCCCGCAAGGCGAGCAGCGCAAGGCCTGTGAGGCTGATCAGCAACAGCAGGATGAGGAAGGCGTAATCCATGCCTGACGAATGGCGTGGCATGGCGATAGCATCACTGCGGCGTTTGAGCGCGAGGAGGCCGACTGGACCGACAACAAGGCCGACGCCCCCGAGCGTGCCGAGCACAACCGGGAAACTCAGTAGCGGGAACGGTGATAGACGGCCGAGCACATATTCATAGAATGTGCCCGCGCAGGTTGCAGCAAAACAGAGTAAGAACCCCCACATGGTGAACTGGTGGAAAATGCGTCGCGCATTGGAAAATGCGTCGCTGTCGGTGTTGCACCCCTCGCCGTGACCGCCGCCTAGATGCTCCAGGCTCGCAGCGGCTTTAAGGGCGCTGAGCCAGTTGTCGCTGCTCAGCAGCACAGCGCTGTTCAGCGCGTTTGCCCGGCAGAACTGAACGGCGCTCATGAATATGGCGAAAACGCCAAAGCCGAAGGTTGCCGCCGCGACGCCCACCATGGCCTCGTGACTTATCACCGCGTAGAACGCGCCGGGTCCCGTGCGCGGAGTTGTTAGAGTGTCCGTAGACAAAAGGGCCAGGGCGCATGCAATGACGGCACCCAAGGCGAACACGGTGGTGGCGGAAACGATCAGAGCGTTGTGGTGGAACAGCCTAGACACGCTTTGTGGCCAGGCATACTTAGCGTAACTCTGTGCTCGTAGGGCGGTGAATGCGGCCGGTACATTGATGTCGAGCTCATGGGGTGGTTTGTACTGACAAGCGTGGTAACACGCGGTGCAGTTATGGCACAGGTTGGCCAGGTAGTCGAGCGTAGTGGCGTCGAAGGTGCGGCGCGCGGCCATGGCCGGAAACACCGGGCAGAATCCTTCGCAATAGCGGCAGGCATTGCATACCGTCATTGTGCGGTCGGCTTCGGCCGTGATGTCGGCTAACTTCAACGCGTGTGACATGCAGCCTCGGCTCCCGCGATACGGCCAAACACACCGCCTATGGTCATGCCGGTTCCGGCGCAATAGCCCTGGCCGAGGATGTTTCCAGCCATGATCTCGCCGGCGGCATAAAGATTGGTGCAGGCGCTGCCGTCGGCGCGAACGACCTGCGCGCGCTCATTTACGGCAACGCCCAGGTAGGTAAAGGTGATTCCCGGCCGTAGCGGATAGGCGTGGTATGGCGGTTGGTCTATGGTCAACGCCCAATGCGACTTTGGCGGCGTGAGCCCAAGCGTGGCGCACGTGTCGAGGGTTGTTGGATCGTAGCGGCCGGGTTGTACCGAAGCGTTGTATTCATGCAACGTGTTCGAAAACGCTGCGGCAGGTAGCTGCAACTTTCCCGCGAGGTCCTCAATGCTGGGTGCGCTCACCGCCGGGAATACAGAGGGGATGAAATTGTCTGTCACTTTTGAGTCAATAATGGCGTAAGCAATCTGCTCTGGCTGCGCGGCAATCAAGCGGCCCCAGATGGCGTAGCGCTTGGGCCAGAAATCTTCACCCTCGTCATAGAAGCGTTCGGCGCCAGTGTTAACCACGATGCCGAACGGCACGCAGTCCAAGCGGCTGACAATGCCGCCGTCGTATTTCGGGGCGCGGGCGTCGATAGCGACAGCGTGACATTGCGAGGCGTCCGCCACCGTTGCAGCACCCCGGTCCATGAGTGCGCGCAGCACCAGGCCATCGTTAAACGGCGTGCCGCGTATCAGAAAATTGTCTGCCGCTGGACCCCAGATCTCACGCATCCAGTCGGCGTTGGCTTGGAAGCCACCGCTGGCCATGATGAATGCATCGGCGTTCAGGTCGAATGATTCTCCGCCGGATTCCACGCGTATGGATTGGCAAGTCTCGTCTGCCAGGCGCACGTCGCTGACGGTGCAGTCGTAACTGATGTAGACGCCGACCTGTTCAGCGTGGCGATAGAGCGCGTTCGCCAGCGCGCATCCACCGCCCAGAAAGAAAGCGTTGGTGCGCCCCAGTCCGAGGGTGCCGGATAGGCTCGGTTGAAAACGAACGCCGCGCTCCTGCAGCCACGTGAGCAGCCCTTCACTGTGCGCAATGACCATGCGGGTCAGGCTTTCGTTGGTGTGCCCACCGGTTACTTTGAGCAGATCCTGCCAGTATTCCTGTTCGTCGTAGGCGCCACTCAGGCTAGCCTGAGGGGTGCGATGCATGGCGCGCAGGTTGCGGGTGTGACGCGTATTGCCGCCACGCATGGCCTTCGGTGCGCGCTCGAGCAGAACCACGCGCGCGCCTTCCTCGGCAGCGGTTATGGCAGCACACAGGCCTGCGTGACCACCCCCAACCACCACGACATCACTACGTTCGGGAAGGGTCATGTCTGCCAGGCTTGCCGTTTAAGCTCTACTCGAACAGTTCTTTTTGCGCTCGGCGCAGGAATACCAGGCCAATGACCGCGTTGAACAGGATGAAGAAGTTATGCTGCACCAGGCCGAATGCTGACATCTCGGCTGGGAACGCCGGGAACAAGGTCACCCACATGGTGACGGCAACGGCACGGAAGGGCCCGGGTATGGCGGCGCCGAAAAAGATCACCGGTAAGATACCAAGCATCTGCATATAGCCGATTTCCACGCCAAACAGTGATAAGGCTTCAGAGTAAACGACCACGGCCGCCAGCAGCGCGGGCGAGCGCAACAGTAGGATGATGACGTACTGGCCAAGCTTGGCCTGGCTGAATGCGTGTAGTAGGTGGCGCTCGCGCAGCTTGCTCTTAGGCAACAGCACGCCACGAAAGTACAGGTACGCCACCGCAAAGACCGCCACGATCACCATGCCCACCCAGGGCAGGGCGTGGAAAACGACGGGCAACGTGTCCCATTGGAAAACCAAGCCGATGTTGGCCCACGCGCAAAGATAGAGCAGCTCACACACCATGATGAAGAGCATGGAGGAACCGAGTTTCCAACCCGGTACACCCTCCCGACGGTTCAGGTACAGCGCCATGGCGCCCTTGCCGACTTGCTCGTTCAGAATGGACAGGATGTAGGTGCTGGCGCGAACAGGGAGGATGTCGCGATAGGCGACCTTGGCGTCGAACCAGTTGATAACACGCCACACCACCAGCGAGTCGATCGCGAAGAAAAACAGAGAGTAGGGGATCATCAGGCCGAGCCAGGCGAGCCAGTTTACGCTGGCAAAAACGTTGCCCAGATACGCGGCCACACTCATGTCTGCCGCCTCTGCAGGGCCGGCAATACGCGTGTACAGAAAGGCGAAACAAGCCAGCGTTATCACCCACGGAATCAGGCTTTTGAACACGCTCGATTTGCGCGGTTGCACGGCCTCGTCTGCGCTGGTGCCGGGGGGATTTGTTTCAGTCAAATCGTTCTCGTTCGCCACTACATATGCGCAAAGATGGTATCACTGTCGCTCAGGAATTGTTCGCAGCTGCTAGCCCTGGAGCTGCTCGAGCAGCGACCAGTCAGGTTGGCCCCCCATGTTGGCGCCAATCGGCATGACCACGACCCGCGTAGCGCCATTTTCAAACTGCTGCTGAATACGGGCTCGAACCGCATCGAGATTTCCCCATGCGACGACCCTGTCTACCAGAGCATCGCTGCCGCCGTTCGCGAAATCGTTGTCGTCGAAGCCGAAGTTGCGCCAGGCACGGTGGTAATAGTCCAGACCCACGTAGTACATGATCGATTTGCGTGCGGTTCGTCGCGCAGTCTCAGGATCCTCGTCTAGCAGACACAACAACATGGTGTTCAGTTCCGCGCTTTCGCCAAGGGCTGCGCGCGCAATCTGAACATGCTCCGCCGGCATAAGGTAGGTGTTGGCGCCGTCTGCCTTGGCCGCCACCGCATGCAACATCTTCGGGCCGTGGGCCGCGACGTGCACCGGTACGCCTGGCTGGGGGCAAGTAAGCTTAACTGCCGCCATAGCGTCTAAGTATTCAGTGAGCTTGCTCACCGGGTTCTGCCACTGGTGGCCTCGAGCCTTGTTGAGCCCGACATTGGAGACGCCCAGCCCGAGAATGAAGCGGCCATCCGACAATTCAGCCAATGTGTTGGAGGCGGAAACAGTGGCCGCCGGATCGCGCGCATAGATGTTCGCGATGCCACTGGCCAGCATGATGTTCTGGGTCGCTGCTAACAAATAGCCGGCGGCGGCGAACGGATCGCGTGTGAAAAGCTCGGGCAACCACAGAGATTCGTACCCCAGATTGTCCAAGCGCTTCCCATAGTGAACGAATTCGTCGTTGTCGAGACGGTCGGTATTGAAAAGGACGCCAATGTTCATAGTGCTATTTCTGTTTCCTTTGAAAATACGAAGGCGGTTTCCGTGCGCCGAACAAACGGTGACAGGTCGCGCCCAATGAGTATCATCGTGTCTCGCTTATACGTTCTAACTGAAAAGAGCATAACAAGAACCGTGCCGGGTTGAACCCCGGCGCACGATCGAAGAGGGGCTCACATCAACGACACACTTGCCAGCGCTGCGCGTTTGCGCATTGGATTGATTGCGGACACCCATATGCCGGGTACGATCGCTTCTCTGTGGCCACAGGTGTATGAGGGGTTCGCCGGCGTAGATTGCATTCTGCATGCGGGGGACCTGCATGTGGCGGATGTGATTGATGAGTTGGAAGGCATCGCGCCGACCTTCGTTTGCAGCGGCAATGGCGATCTAGAAGTGGAGCATCACAAGCTCAAGGATGCCTGGATTGGCAGCATGGCGGGAACCAATGTCGGTCTGGTACACAAGTTTCCATCACCGCGTCGGGCCGATGCCGACCGGCTGCAGAAAAAAATCAGTCAGGCGTTCGCCCAAACGGACCCGCAGGTTGTGATTTATGGCCACACCCATCTCGCGGAGGTGCATCAGGTGCACGGGAGAACCTATGTGAACCCGGGTTCTCCGACTTTGCCAAATAACCAATCAACCCGGCATGGAACCGTGGGCTTCATGGAGATCGCGGCCGACGGCGTCCAGGTAGAGCTGCATCAGATCACCGACCACGGTCTCGAGTTGGTGATGAAAGTTTAGGGGCGGTCGATGCGAGTGCTATGATTCCGCTGTTCGCGCCTGTAGCTCAGCTGGATAGAGTGTTGGCCTCCGAAGCCAAAGGTCCCGCGTTCGAATCGCGGCAGGCGCGCCATATCTAATACACGACCACGCACCGCACCTCGATACTCCAACGGTCAGGCGCGTCTTCCGGCGTGTGCGGGTCGTCAAACGCACTGTGGAAGCTGAACGTGCACGGTCCGTCCGCCTCGTTGTCCGCTTGCACGCCGTCGCTCTGCGCTAGCGGCCCCGCGGAATCCCATTGCTTGATCAGCAACACTTCGTCGCGGGTCATCGCCGGGTAGCAATAGAACGTGTGCCGCTCATTGTACTTCGCCCAGTAGTTCTCACCCACCCGGTCGGGCATGTGAATTTCGAACACGACGAGATCTTGGGTCCCGACGTCCTGGCCGTCGCAAAGCGCCAGCGGGTGAGTCGCGACCGGTTCGGATTCGATGTTGCGCCACACGTTTATAATGGCGAATCGGCCACCGCTAGCGAGCGCTCGGTTCGCGGCGTCTTCCGGAATCAAAGCCTGCCCCTCTGGGATCACTTCTCTGAGCGTGTCATTTACACTGGGTGCGCGCGTCAGTTGCGTGAGCCGTTCCCGCGCTGAGCGCAACGTGTAGTCGCCGTGCACTATGTGCGCCGGGCCTTGTACGTCCTGGCCTCCCTTGACCTCACGCTTCTCTGCCTGACCACCTGCCGAGCGGATGTTGTGATCGAAAGCCCATACCCGCGCGCCGGTAGCCTCTGCGACTATTTGCTCACAGTCCTTGTAGTAGCCCGTGATCACTTCGTGGTGGTCAAGGAAGTCGTAGCTCGCGACAGGCGCTTGGCGCAGCTCGAAACCATTGCTCATCAGAGTCATCGCGTTCGCCGCCGGCAGTTGCCGTGCGTCTCTGATGGCAAGTTCGCGCGGCTCCGTCTCAATACCTTCGCTGTCGACGAAGTTGCCTCGATCGTCACGGTTCATGCGCACGCGGTCGTTTCGGTACAGGGATGATTCCGTCTCCGGCGTCAGAAAGTGAAGCACGCCAGTTAAGCTGGCTTCGGCGCTGGTCTGGGTTTTCATGCGCTCGATACCTCACGTTCCAATGACATCGGGTCGTGCGCGAACCACTCCGTGCTCATGCGCTGGGTGTAGTTGACCAGGTTCTCATGCTCGAGAGCCGCATCCTTCAGCCGCGAGGCGTAAGGCGCATTCACGATCTGCCATAAAAAGGCGTACGTCGTTGCGTCCACGGACGCCGGTCGGTCGCCGAGAAAATAGGGCTGCTCGCCCAGGAGTGTCGCGAGGGCGTCCAGATCCTCCCGGCCGCGCCTGTCGAGTTCGTCCTCAGTAAATGCCCCCACGCCGTGCTCTATGCATTTGCGCTGGCTGTCGTCCCGCGCTTCTTCAAAATCCGCCTGATCGAGTTCTTTCAGCAGGCCTGGCGTGTCCCGGTATGGGTTCTCTGGCGACCACCAACGTTCTCGCGCCATGAGCCACCAGACGTGCTCCTCGATCATGCGCTTGATCACGTGGCCCCGCGCCCGGTCCATCGCGCTAAGGTGTCCGTCCAGCGGGTCGCCGAACTGTTCTTTTAAATAGTCAATGATGATGCTGGAATCGGCAATCTGAGTACCGCTGTGCTCGATGTACGGAAGCTTGCCTTTGGGGGCGGTTTCGGCGAAGGCGATGCCGATGCTGCTGGTCTCGAACTCGATGCCCGCCATGCGCAGATAGGTCTCGATTTTTAGAACGAACTGGCTGACGCACCCGAACGTGTCCCAGGCCGGGCCAAATCGGAACAGTGTGATCACCGGCTCCCTCCCAATGTGTGATTTCCGCAATTGCGAGAATAGCGTAATCTGGTGACTCGGGGGAGGTTGTCATTGCGAGTAGGCGCCGCCCCAGCCGAACGATTGCAGGAGAACACATGGCGCGAGCTTTAGAAGAAAGGGTGGCAATCTTGGAGGTTGAGCTGGAAGCGCTTCGAGATCGGGAAGCGATCCGTGAAGGGATACACAAGTATTGCCAGGCGGTTGATCGATGTGATCTGGAGATGCTCAAGTCGTGCTATTGGCCGGATGGTTACGACGATCATGGTTTTTATGCGGGTAATGCCCACGAGTTTGCTGACTACGTGATCCCCTGTCTGGAACGCGTGGATTCCAGTATGCATTCCATTACGAACACACGGTTCCAGTTTGAAGGTCAGCGCTGCGCCTGCAGCTCCCAGTGGCATGTCGTGCACAGGCTGGCTCACGACGGCGGATTTACAGACTTCCTGCATGACGGTCGATACCTGGATGTTTGGGAAAAGCGGGCCGGCGAGTGGAAGATCCTGCATCGCATTATCGCCGGGGATCTGGATCGATGGGTACACACCCTGAACATCAGGCAAGCGTTAGATGGCCCTAACGATCCCCTGCGTGGTTGTCGGGGTAAGGATGATCCGGGCAACCTCTGGTTCGACATCCTCAAGCATCGTCCCGAACGACCGGCAGTGGACGATCTCTGGACGGGATTCCACCAGTTAAGCGAGATGGACCGAAAGAGCTGACCAGAAGCCTCTCACCCGAGCACGAGACCCCCGAACTCTGGTATTTTTGATGCCAACCCATCAATCCCGGAAGATTCTATGAACCCAGAAGCACTCAAAGCGTTGCAGGCGCCGTTGAAAGCGCAGTACAAGTCCGACCCCGATGCTGCGGTGGTCACCCTGCACGCCGAGGCTAACGGCGCTGATGGCATCGCGTGCAAGGTCGATACCGGACGCGCGCTCGTGGAAGCGGGGTTGCACCCGGCTACCGGGGGCGATGGCTCCCAGGCCTGTTCCGGCGACATGCTGCTCGAAGCGCTGGTCGCCTGTGCCGGAGTGACGTTCCAGGCTGTTGCGACCGCGTTTGAAGTGCAAGCCACCGATTTGCGGGTAACCGCCGAGGGTGATCTCGACTTTAGAGGCACGCTCGGGGTGGCGAAAGACGCGCCGGTAGGATTTCGGGACATACGCCTGAATTTCGACTTCGAAGCCGATGCCCCCACAGAAACGTTAGACAAGTTGATCGAACTCACCGAGCGTTACTGTGTGGTTTTTCAGACCATCAAGAATGCCCCGCAGCTCAGCGTGACTCAGCGCCGGCGGGGCGAGTAAACCGGAGATTGTTGAATTAGCGTATATTGGTACGCATAGATTTGTGGGAGAGCACGATGGATTTTGAAGACACCGCGGAAGAAAGAGCCTTCAGAGAAGAAGCGCGCAGCTGGTTGGAAGCGAACGCTCCCACAGAAACCGAGATGGCTGGCATGGACGACATGGCGCGTGCAAAGTTCTGGCAGAAGCGCAAGGCCGATGCGGGTTGGGCCTGCATAAGCTGGCCGCAAGAGTATGGGGGCCGCGGCGCCAACGCGATCCAACAAGTGATACTGAGCCAGGAAGAAGCCAAGGTGTCGGCGCCGGACACGCGGGTATTTCTGATCGGTCAAGGCATGGCGGCGCCGACAATGATGACCTGGGGCAAAGAAGAGGACAAAAAGCGATTCATTCCGCGTCTTGCCAGCGGCGAGGACATCTGGTGTCAGCTGTTTTCCGAACCTGCCGGCGGCTCCGATCTGGCGGCATTGCGCACGAAAGCCGAGCGGGATGGTGACGATTGGATCATCAACGGCCAGAAGATATGGACGTCGGGCGCGCATTATTCGGACTGGGGAATTCTCGTACTGCGCACGGACCCGAACGTCGCCAAGCACAAGGGCTTGTCATACTTTTTCCTGGACATGAAGAGTCCCGGCATTGAGATCAAGCCGATCAAGCAGATATCTGGTGACGCGAACTTCAACGAGGTTTATTTCACAGATGTGCGGGTGTCGGACGCACAGCGCCTAGGCGAAGTGGGTCAAGGTTGGCAGGTGGCGCTGACGACGCTGATGAACGAGCGTGCGAGCATCGGCGCAGGCGGCGGGGGCACCGCGTTTGCGTCGGTCAAGCGCCTGGCTGAAAGCGTCAAGATCGGGGACGAACCCGCCATTCAAGACCGCCATGTACGCGCTCGGCTTGCCTCCTGGTATGTGCAGGAAGCCGGCCTCAAGTACACGATTTACCGCACCTTGTCGGCGCTGTCGAGGGGTGACATTCCGGGCCCGGAAAATTCGATTGGCAAGCTGGTAGCCGCGAAAAAATCACAAGATATGGCATCGTTCGCCATGGACCTTCTCGAACAGGAGGGCATCGTGCGTGATGCAGATCAAGACACGGCGTTTGCCGCATTGTTTCAGGACACCTACATGGCCGTGCCCGGGTCGCGCATTGCCGGCGGCACGGACGAGATCATGGCGAACATCATTGCCGAACGCGTATTGGGCCTGCCGCAAGAACCGCGCATGGACAAAGGCATCCCGTTTACGGAAGTACCCACCGGATCATAGTCGAAACTCTAGATCGCTCTAACCCACACGGCGGTATCGTGAAACACGGCCCCGCCATTGGGCTTTCCCGGTTCGGCGGAAATCAGTGCGTTTACGCCGACCCCTTCTTCAAACGCCTTGTTCGGCCACACACTTTCAACCACAACAACACCGGCCTGGACCCCGTCGATTATTTTCGCGTGCAGCACAAGGTCAGCTAGCCGATTGCCGATTCGCACACGGTCTCCATCGCGGATGTTCAACTTTGCGCAATCGTTGGGATGAATCAGCAGTGTCGGTCGTTTTTCCTTTTTCTGTGAGGTGGGTGTTTCAGTAAAGCTGCTGTTCAGGAAGTTTCGCGCGGGCGCTGCAACCAACCGAAAAGGGTGTTGCTCATCAACCGAGCTCAACACGGGCATGTAATCCGGTAGCGCAGGCATATCGTCTACGTCTGGGCCAACACGCGACCAGTCGGGCTTAAAGTGAAATTTTTTGTCCGGCGTAGCAAATCCGTTGAGAAAGTTACTGCTCTCGAAATCCAGCGCGCAGTCGTGCCAGTGTTTCTCATACAGTGTCTTTTCGTCGGGCAGTGACGAGAGCAGTAGCGTTTGGTTGATAATGTCCCGCTCACTAACGTCCGACTCCGGATGCACCACGCCAAGACGCTTGAGTAGCGCATTCAGCACCCAATGATTACTTCGGCATTCCTCAGGCGGATCAATCAGTTTGCGCGTGGTTTGCAGGAATGTATGTCCGCTTGCGCGGTACAGATCATCGTGCTCCATAAACATAGTGGCCGGTAGCACGATGTCGGCCATCGCAGCGGTTTCAGTCATGAACTGTTCATGCACACAGACAAATAGGTCGTCGCGCTGAAGCCCTTTGAGCACTTTGAGTGTCTCCGGTGCGACGACAACGGGGTTGGTGTTTTGAATCAGCATCGCGGTCACCGGCGGACCACCCTGCAAATCGCGTGGATTACCCAACAGCACATCACCTAGGCGCGACTGGTCCAGCACGCGCGTGGTTGCATCGGCATGGTCTGCTGCGGTGATCAAGCGCTGATTAACACGGTAGATGGTTTGGTTACCATACAATGCACCGCCGCCGCGGTACTGCCACGCCCCTGTCACCGCTGGCAGACAGGTCACCGCGTGCATATTGGCCGCGCCGTTGCGCGAGCGTGAGAATCCGTAGCCGGCACGAATGAAGCTGCGTTTGGCGCCGCCGTAAAGACGAGCGAACTCGATGATTTCTTCAACCGACAAGCCGGTAATGTTGGCGGCCCATTGCGGCGTGCGTGATTGCAGATGCTGCTCCAGCTCATCTGGCACATCGGTGTATCGCGCAAGGTATTCTCGATCGGCTAAGCCTTCGTGAAACAACACGTGCATAACCGCACAAGCCAATGCACCGTCGGTACCTGGCTTCAGCATCAGGTGTACATCCGCTTTTTCTGCAGTGGGCGTTCGATAAGGGTCTACCACGACCAACTTCGCACCGCTCTTGCGCCGGGCCTGGGTGATGTGATGCATTAGATTGACTTGTGTGGAAACCGGATTGCCACCCCACACAACAACTAACTCACTATCAACGATGGTGCGCGCGTCGCTGCCGCGTTTGGCGCCGACGCCTGCATTCCATCCGGCATCGGCCAGGGTCACGCAGAACGTGCCATGTTGGCGTGATGTTTTCAGCAGGTGTCGGAAACGTTCGATGCCATCTCGCTGCACCAACCCCATGGTTCCCGCGTAGTGGAATGGCCAGAGCGATTCACTGCCGTGGCTGGCTATTGCCGCTTCAAACTGCGATGTCACCTCGTCGAGCGCTTCATCCCAACCGATGGGGGTAAAGGCGGTAATCCCTTCGCCCTTTTTTCCCGTACGTCGCAGGGGCTGCGTCAATCGGTCCGGATGGTGAATGCGCTCGGCGTAACGACCCACCTTGGCGCACAGCGTACCCGACGTGTAGTCATTGCCTTTCGCGCCGTACACCCGGCCGATGCGCTTGCCGTCGATGACTTCTACTTCCAGTGCACACGTGCTGGGGCAGTCGTGGGGACAGGTGGAATGCAGACGAGGATGAATGTTGGTTGTCACGTCAGCGATAGTGTACGAGTCCCGTCAGTGTCAGGGTCGGCGGCGCTGTCGGTTAGCGTTGTGGCCATAATCCGGCCCTCGAAAGGTAACACCGCCAGGGTGCGGACACCCCGGCGGTGACCGCCGTGCTTACTCCTGGTCGCCCTCGACCATCTGCTGTGTGCTCCATAGCGCGGCATAGCAATTGCCGAACACTGAGCCGAAGTGGCGCAGCATCTGCTGACCGTCTGGGGAAGCTCGCAGGGCCGTGGTGCGCGCGGCCCAGGTATCCATGTCTTCATGCACGCCGAATAGGAACCGATCCGGTGTGCCTGGTCCGGGCGTCATGGGCTCGGTGCCAATGAGAACCAAGGATTCGTTATTTTCTAGGCTACCCGAGACGCCCGCAATGTGACCGCCCAGATCTGGCAGATCTGCCGGCCCGCGGCCCGGTGCGAAAAAACAGCCATACGATTCCACGACTCCAGGCGGATTCGTCACCGGCGGCTCCCCGCCTGCGAACAATACAAGTGCATTGGATACGTTGCTGGTACTACAGTCGGCCATAGCATCAAATTTATCGACTGCTCCGGCCATGTCGGAACGCATCATATCGTTAGTGTGCGAAGCAAAGGCGGCCAAGTCCGGGTGGATATTGAACCACAGGAAGTCGATATCGGGCCCGCCTTTGAAGCGGTTCCATACAAGTGAGCGCGGTTTGGTGATGCCAGCTTTGTCTGCCGCCTTTACGTAGGCATCGCGAGCGGCATTTAAGTCGCCGGCGTCGTTACTGCCGTTATAAGTGCAGGCGAAACTCTCGAGCACGAAGGTCTGTGGCGCGGGTGCGTGATTGTCGGCCAGGAGTGTGCCGCTGATTGGCAGGATGGCCGCGAATAGTGTGATTGCCAGCGTGTGAGCTGGCCGCAGGTGAATTTTCATTTTGTTGTCCTTACCGTTAACAAAGTTAGGCAGATCTGCTGTTATGCAGTTGTCATTTGAAGTAAGTCGAAACAAAGACGTACAAACGCGTAGGCTACCTCTCGTCATTCATTCAGCTCTTCCCCGTTTCAAGTGTGTGATAATCAGGTGCGCAACACAAGTAAGTGCTTGGACGCCAATGCGCGCTGAAGGCCAATTCAATTTCTCTTGCGATCCTTTCTGAACCAAGCATCTTCTGCCTGAAATCGTTCAGCATTCCACGCCAAGGCAGCATTGAGCCCGTCCTTCTTTTGAATGGCCTGAAATTTCTGAATCTCGGGGGATGACTCCGGACTGGTGAGTGCCATCGCTTCGAGCTCGTACGACCGCTCTAACACCTGCCTTACGCCCATGAGCTCGTAAGACATATTCACCAGTTTCTTGTTGTACTCGACCGTGGTTGCAGGCAGCTTCGCGATGGTCTCTGCCTGGGCCTGGACCGCATCATCCAGCTCTGCTGCGGGCACGACCTGGTTTACCAGGTTCAGCCGCTGTGCTTCCTGGGCGTCGATGAGGTTACCGGTGTATAGGAGTTCGCGTGCCTTGCTCATGCCGATCACCCAGGGCCACACAGCCGGTATATAAGGGCCGCCGGTGCGGATTTCCGGCGCGCCGAACTTTGCATCCTCCGAACAGATGCGCAGATCGCAAAAGGTGGCGGTGGCGAGACCGCCCGCAATACAAAACCCATGGATCTGCGCGATGATCGGTTTCGGGTTGTCCCAGAAAACGTCCCACCACGTGGTCGCGCTGAAGCCCTTACCGTGCAGGAAGTTTTTGCGCACCTCGGCGCTGTTGCCATGCTCACTGGCGGAAATATCGAAACCGGCGCTGAACGCTCTCCCAGAGGCTTTCAGCACGATGACGCGGATGTCGTCGTCGTGCCAACCGGCATCTTCCAATGCTTCGCGCACCTCCAACTGCAGCTCTTGCGAGAGTGCGTTGAGCTTGTCTGGCCGGTTCAGCGTGACGGTGGCTACGGGTGCTTCTTTTTCATAGAGGATGGTATTGAATGACATGATTGATCGCTCGGTGACTGGTCAATCCGAGAGTAGGCTAAATCCAGGCCAGGATAAACCTTGGCTAATACCGGTTTACGCGGTCGTACTAGCCGGTCTGGAATAGCTTTGGCAGTTCCTCGTCGGATGCGCTGACGATTGCGTCCACCCATTTGTGAAAGTTCTGACTGCCGCCTTCGTTCTGTCCGTAGAGCACATGCTTCAGGGCTCCAAAGCTCAGGTTTTTTTGCAGTGCGATGCCGGTTTTGTAGTCTTCCTCAGAAACCACGTATTTTAGAAATTCAAACTGTTCTTTTGCTTCACGTTGATCGTCATCGGTGACGGGCTCTTCCTCCATCAGGTAGTACTGAATGGTGCGTGAGGTATCCAGCGTTGATCCGGGGAAGAGCTGCGAGATCATGACCGAACGTCCGCCGCCCTGGAAACTGGCGATCGAAATGTGTGGGAAAATGGTCCATACGCCGTCGAGAAGACGCGGTACCGGCCATTCTCCGTTGGGCAGGTCGTCATATTTCTCGAAGTAGGTATCAGGCCTGCCCAGGTGTGAATGCGGGCCCCAGAAGTAGTAATTTGCTTTGTGACCGATGTCGGTGCCAAACGATTTGCCGTGAAGTATGGGTAGATGGTAGTAGTCGAGGTAACCGTCGTACGCGACCTTCCAGTTTGGTCCGTCCAGTACCTGGGTCGCCTGTAAGTGCCAGGTATCGAAGCCGAAATCGGCGAGCATGTCGTCGTAGCCGCACAGGAAGAGATCGATGTCGAGGGTGGAATCAGGGTCGAGGGTCACCCAGATGAGGCCGGCTTTCTCAAGGCACGGTAACTCGACTAGCCCGTACTGACTTTTATCCACGCTGCCGAATTCTTTTTCAGCGTAGACGGAAACCAGATCGCCGTCTGGGCTGAATGTCCAAGCGTGATAGGGACATGTGAATCGGTGTGTTCTTCCGCGACCTTGCTCAACCAGGCACGCCCCACGGTGGGTGCACATGTTCACAAAGGCCTTGACGTCGCCGCTTCGGGTCCGGGTAATCAGCACCTGCACGCCGGTCGCGTCAATGGCCTTATAGTCGCCAACCTCGCGCAGCTCGGCGGTTGTCCCCAGCATCAGCGGGACCCGCCGAAAAATCTGTTTCATCTCCTGCGCCCATACGTCTTCGTCGTAGTAAGTCTCTACGGGCACTTTGTAGATCGACTCCGTCCGATCCATAGTGTCATTGCGTCCATGATCCAGATCGGTGCGGGCGATTTCGATTAATCGTTCGAGCGACATGCCATTTCCCTGTAGATGATCTTTATTAGCGTCGCATATCTTGAAAGATGACCGTTTGATCTGGGTCAAATTTGGGCACGACTAAGCCTTTGGAGTAGGCTTGAGATTGCATCGTCGAGACAGGGGGATACATGAAACTACTAACTCCGGTTCAGGTGGGACCCATTGAAGTAAAAAATCGGGTCGTTTCCACTGCCCACGCGGCTTTCCTGGAATTTTTCAATCCCATTTCGGACGGCGAGCGCTATATGGCGTATCAGGAGCGCCGGGCGCAAGGCGGTGCCGGTTTGATCATCTTCACCGCGATGCATGTACATGAATCGAGCCAGATTCCGTACCACTATGTGTTCGATGCAGACACCATGGCGCCGAAGTTCGCACAGATTTCTACGCGTTTGCACCGGCACGGTGCCAAGTGCATTTCTCAGCTTTTTCACTTCGGCGCACAGGGGAAGTCGGATCCGCGCGACGACTTTCACCCGCTGTGGAGTTTTTCAGGCACCACTACGCTAGAGGGTGAAGTCACCCACAAAATGACTGACGCCGAAATTGAGGAGGTCATCGATGCATTTGCGTTTACCGCAAAAGTGGCGACCGAAAGCGGTATGGATGGGGTGGAGCTGCACGGCACACACGGGTATCTCATCCAGCAGTCGTTCAGCCCATTTGCCAACCAGCGAGACGATAAGTGGGGAGAGGATCTTTTTTTCGCGAAAACTCTGGCGCAACGTGTGCGTGACGCCGTAGGACCAAACAAGGTTCTCGGCTTTCGCATTTCTGCGGACGACTTCATACGTCCAGACGCCGGAGGAGTTGGGCACGAGCGGCTCTGTCAGGTCGCCTCGGAACTGATCGGGACCGGTCTGTTTGATTATCTGAACCATTCGGAAGGCACAGGCGGCATACACTATGCGCGGGCCATTGGCTCCTTTCGGCACAAGTTTGGTGAATACCTACCGCTTACACGTAACCTGCGTGATGCAATTGGTGGTGCTGTGCCATTGATCGGGGTTGGCAAAATTCCCACACCCGATCTGGCTGAGCAAGCGCTGCAGGAGGGCGATTGCGACCTGGTGGGAATGACGCGGGCACAGATTGCGGACCCCGACCTGGTAAACAAAGTCGCCAACGGCATGGCGCACCGCGTGCGCACCTGCACCGGATCGAACCAGGGATGTTTCGAACGCGCTTCTTATCCCATTACGTGCTTTCAGAATCCGGAAGTGGGTGAAGAAAACCGATTCAAAGCGTTGGACATCCCGGTTGTTCAGCTGAAGAAGGTTCTGGTCGTCGGAGGTGGGCCGGCGGGCATGAAAGCCGCTGAAATCGCCGCCAGACGAGGTCACTCGGTGACGTTGGTAGAGGCGACGGGACGATTGGGCGGGCGCTTGAACCTGGTGGAATCCGCTGGCGACGCCACCAATCTGTTGAGTGCAGTCACCTGGGTCGAGGAGGAACTTACCGGTTTGAACGTCGATGTGCGAATGCAGACCACTGTAGATGAGCAGTTTGTGCGGCAGTTCGATCCTGACGCCATAATTCTGGCGACGGGCGCCTTTGCCACCAACGCCCTGGATGTGTTGAGCGACGGTTCTGTGCAGATTATTACAACCGACGATGCAGCGGCCGGAAGGTTCGAAGGCACCAGCTTTGAGATCAAAGATACTCGATCGCTCATGATCGATTTACGCGGCAATTATGAAACAGCGCTGGTGCTGGAGTCTTTGGGACGGCGCGGTAGCAAGGTGACGTATGCAACACCGGCGCCAGTATTCGGGCGAAATCTGGGCATATCGCACGCCGACGACTTTAGCCGTACGGTGATACGGGAACTTGAAATACGGCTGCTGCCGTCTACGCGTTTGACACAAGTAAGCCAGGGGCGGGGCCATCTCATGAATCAGGTGAGCGGTGAAGAAACTGAAGAATTCTTTGATTTCATTGTGGCTGGAGTTCCGCCACAGCCCAAGGATGATTTGTTTAGTGTGCTCCGCAAACTCGCGCCGACCCAAATAGTTGGTGACGCTGTCGCGCCGCGTGATGCGATGATGGCGTTCCGGGAAGGAGATAGGGCCGGGCGCACGGTGTAGCGACGCCGCGGCGGTTCGGAACATGATGGACTAGAGCCTGATCAGATGGTTCGGCAATTCGTCTTTGTCATGGGTTGCCGGTACATGCTTGCTCAGGATCTCTCCACAACGCGTGATAGCGGTGAGGAAACCATCTAGGGTTTCGCCATCGTGCACGCTGTGCGTGAACGCATCCACAATCGATTGCCACTGCTCGTGATCCACGTATTGGTTGATACCACGGTCGGCGATGATCTCCACGTACCGTTCGGTTTCGGCAACAAAGATAAGCAGACCCGTTTCCCCCACCGTATGGTGCAGATTGTTTTCCAGAAACATGCGTCGCGCCATGTTCGAGGCGCGCCAGCGTTTGACCGACGGCGGAAGGATGCGGCGCAGTACCCGCGGAATCCTGAGCAACAAGGCGAACAACACAAATATTCCCAGCTGAATCAGCAGCACCTCGGCGACGCTGAGCCAGAACGGCGTGAATAGCACGATGCCCGGCGACACCAACGCTGCCAATGCTGCCCACAACAATGGGATGTAGCGGTAGTCGTCGGCCTGCCGAGCCAGCACGGTAACCAGCTCCGCGTCGGTGTGCCGCTCGACGTTGGCGATGGCGTCCGTGACCTGCTGTGCCTGTTGATCTGTCAGTAGGGTCATCGTCTACCAGCCTCCGCTCGCGCCGCCGCCGCCGAATCCGCCGCCGCCACCCGAGAAACCCCCGCCGCCGAAGCCGCCGCTGCTGCGCCCACCACGGCTGTGACCCAAGGCGCCACCCAATAGCATGCCGCCGAGGAATCGTCCGCGGCCCATCAGCGCAGGCAAAATGAAGAAAAATATAATGAACGCGAGGGTCTTCCACAGCGGAGATGTCTGCTGGCGTTGAGGTGCGGCCGCTTCGCGCATGCGGTATTCGCCGCCGAGCGCGGCTATGATGGCTGTAGTTCCTTCTAGTACGCCTGCGTCGAACTGCCCCAGTTTGAAGCGGGGGGTGATCACCGAGAAGATAATGTTGCTGGACGTTGCATCGGTGAGCGTGCCTTCCAGGCCGTAACCCACCTCGATGCGCACCTTGCGCTCGGCTTTGGCGATGAGCAGCAGCACACCATTGTTCTCACCCTGTTGGCCGATGCCCCATGCGCGGCCGAGTTGGTAGCCAAAGTCTTCGATGGTGTAGCCCTGCAGATCCGCGAGCGTGGCGACTACCACCTGGTTGCTGGTGGCTTGTTCGTGGGCGGCGCTCAGGCCCACCAGTTGCGTCTCGGTTTGGGGCGACAACATGTTCGCGTGGTCTACGACGCGACCGGTCAGCTGGGGAAACTGGGGCGTTGCCGATGCCGACACCGTCCCCAGAACGGTCACCAGCAGGCAAGCCAGAAACGATTTCACTAAAAGCTGACGGCGGGTGCTGTGTCGGCATTTTCAGCAGTTGCCGTATAAACGTCGCGAATCGGCATCTCGCTATACATGATGGAATGCCAGATTCGGCCGGGAAACGTTCGGATCTCGGTGTTGTAACGCTCTACGGCCCCAATATAGTCGCGCCGGGCCACGCTGATTCGATTCTCGGTACCTTCCAGCTGCGACTGCAGGGCAAGGAAATTCTGATTCGATTTGAGATCTGGATAGCGCTCCACGACCACCATCAGCCGACTCAAAGCGCCGGACAGTTGTTGTTGCGCCTGCTCGAACTGTTGCAGCTGTTCAGGGTTGTTGATCAGCTCCGGATCCACCTGCATCGACGCGACCTTCGATCTCGCCTCGACTACTGCGGTCAGCGTCTCGCGCTCCTGGGCGGCGAAACCCTTGACCGTTTCCACCAGGTTAGGAATCAGATCGGCGCGGCGCTGGTATTGGTTTTCCACCTGGCCCCAGGCCGACTTGACCTGTTCGTCGAAGGTCGGAATGTTATTGATTCCGCATCCGCTCATGCTTGCAATGAGCATGAAATAGAGCGTGAGCTTTGCTGTATTGCGCATTTCGATTTTCCTTACTCGATAATCAGCGGTACGTCACATGCAACGGGCTCGCCGCCGTCAGCGGATCGTTGGCTCGCCGTCGCCTCCACCCAGTCACAACCCGCGGGCAGCAGATAAGCGCCCATGCGCACACGCCCGGTATCAGGCTCCTCTACATTGGGTGGTAACGATCCGTCTTTGCGGAATGACTTTGCGGCCTGTAACAACTGTTGGCGTACGGCAATCACAAATACATCCGACGTGCCGAGGTGCTCTTGCGTGCGATCGTAGATGGGTTCTCCGTTTGCGTCGCACATGAGTTCGGTCATAGCCCGGTCTGGCAGGTTCATGACGAACGGAATGCCGTTGTACATGCGGTCTTTCTGCACTTCCCGGTCCAGCCAGAAGTCGTTGCGTTTATTGGCAACGGTCAGGAAATAGGAGCGCGGATCGTGGGTCCGTTCGACGTAGCCGCCCACCTCATCAAAGGCGTTGATCATCCTGTCGTCTTGCCCCTCGGGCACTGGATGGTCTGGAAATGCGCTTTGGGTGATGAGCATGGCGTGGTGATCGTCCAGCGGTACGAACGAACGAAAGTTCACCGACGGCCCGGCGGAAATCATCGTGAAAAACGGAAATATGAACTGGTTAATGCGGTGCCATTCCTGTCCATCATCCATTTTGCGCATGGCGGAGTAAAAAGCACCGTAGTCGGACTTGCGTACGTCGAACACGGGCGGCCTGGGATCCGGGTTGTAGAACCCGTGAGTGCCCAGTGGCGGCGGCGGTGCGTCTTTGCTGAGGCGTTTGTGCACCCAATCCAAATGCACTGAATCCAGGTCGCCTTCCATGTTCTGCATCCAATTGGCTTCTTCCATCATGACATTGGGTTCTGACACATGATTGTGGGGAAGCGTGTTGACCTCGTAGTTCGGGAAGGGTGGCGGAGTCTCCCGCGCGCCCATGTAGATCCAGACCATTTTGTTGACGTCGCGACAAGGATAGGCACGCGCTCGAACTTTGTTGATGAAGGTGCTGCCTTCGGGTTCAGTGGGCATATCAACACACGTACCGGATACGTCGAATTTCCAACCATGGTACGGACAGCGGATACCGGCTTCTTCGTTGCGCCCGAAATACATGCTCGCGCCGCGATGTGGGCAAGCTTCTGCCAGTGCGCCCATATTGCCGTTGCTGTCGCGGAACATGACCAGATTTTCGCCCAGCAGGCGCATGCGCTTGATATCCCCATCGATATCGGGGAACTCCCGACTGGGAAGCGCGGGAAACCAGAACTCCCGCATGAAGTCACCCATGGGCGTGCCAGGGCCTACCCTGCACAGCAATTCGTTGTCTTCGCGTTTGAGCACGATCTGTCCCCCGAGCAAACCTAGCTGTGCTGGAATCTTAGTCCATCGGGGGTGAGTCGTCAGTGGCTTTATGTGTCTGGCGGAAACCTGCAGTCATCATGCGTCTGTGATAGTTTCAGAGGTTGAAGGGAGAGCATGAGATGAACCTCGAACAACGGTTACGCAAAGTTGAGGCCGCGGAAGAGATCCGAATTCTTAAAGCCGATTACTGCGATCTGTGTGATGCGGGCTATCCCGCTGACGAGCTGTGCGCCTTGTTTACTCATGACGGGGTCTGGGACGGTGCAGAAATGGGCGTTTTCGAAGGCCGTGAGGCGCTACACCGCTTTTTCACCAACATGCCGAGCGTCATGTCGTTTGCGATCCATCACGTGACCAACTCAGCCGTCCAGGTGAGCGACGACGCCAGCTCTGCCCGTGGGCGCTGGTATCTGTTACAGACGGCCACGGTCAAGGCGTCTGATGAGGCCGTCTGGCTTGCCGCGCACTACGACGATGAGATCGTCGCCACCGACGCAGGCTGGCGTTTCAAGCGGGTGCAACTGCGCAGCCGGTTTTACACCTCGTACGAAGCGGGTTGGGCGAAAATACCGCATCTATTGGAGCAGTCATGACTTCGATTAACGCGCAGATGAATTTTCTACCGGCGTCACTCACTGGCGGGCCGATTCAGCATGTCGACTTGCGCGCGCCGGACGGTTCGGGGAGCGCCGTTGCAACCGAAGTAGTAGTACGCGACGCGCGCACAGCGCCGGATATCGGCCTGCACACAAGCGGCTTCGAACTGGTGCATGCACCGAGCGCGCTCACTGACTTCTACGACCATGAAGAGGTGATGGCGACCTACTATGCAGAGTGCAAGTTGCTCGCTGTGCAACTCACCGGCGCACACACCACATTTACGTTCGACCACGTCATCCGCGAGCCGGGAGTGCAGTATTCGGCAGGAGGAACAGATGGTACCCAACGCCAGACGGGTGCCAACAGGGGTGGAGGCTACATCGGTTCCGTGCACATGGATTACACCGACAACACCACCTGGGAGGGCTACCTGGGCGTGCATGGCCAGACGGTGCCGCAAGCGGATCGAGTGTACGCGCTCAACTTCTGGCGGCCGCTGAGTGCGAGCGTAGATGACCATCCTCTGGCAGTGTGCGACGCCCGCACCGTGCGCTCAGGAGACCTGCAGGAATCGAAAATCTACGGCTACGGTGCGGCCAATTACAGTTGGCACGACATCGGCATAGAGACGTTTTCGGTGAGTGCCGCGGATCGGCATCGCTGGTACTACTATCCGGGCATGACGCCGGATGACGTTCTGGTCATCAAGTCCTACGACTCAACTGGAGTGATCGGCGCGACCTGCCCGCACGCGTCGTTCAATCATCCGCAGCCGAAAGGCGTAGCCCGGCGCAGTATCGAGCTTCGCGTTCTGTGCTTTTGCTGACTTTGAACTCGCTCTAGCAGTTGAAGCTCGAGTATCACAATGACCCATGAGTGGACATGTATCGTGACAGCGAAGACAGGTACTGTTGCTTCTGCTCTTGGGGCATCCAAAGGCTGTCGAACGCGTTGCGTGACAAAGTAGCGACCTGCTGCCGATCTAGAGCGAGGTGGTTGGCCATATCCACAAACACTTCGTTCAAATAGCGATTGCCCATAACGCCCGGGTCGTCAGTATTCACGGTCACGCGCAGTCCTATGTCCAACATTTTCTTTATGGATAGAGAAACCTCGCGAAAATAAAATCGTTGCGAATGGTCCGTGGTGTTGAAGGCAGATGTTGGGCATGCTGTGAAGCACAAACTTTTGTCTAACGCGAGTTGCACGAGGCGTTCGTCTGCAAGAATGTTGTAGCCGTGATCGAGCCGGTCTACCTGTAGGTCTTCGATGCATGCGCGTATGTGTTCCAGCGTGTTCGGCTGCCCCAGATCACAATGGGACGTCAGCTTGAACCCTTCCTTGCGCGCGCGAGTAAAAATGTCAGAGAACTTGGCTGGAAAGTTCAACACTTCGGTGTTGTCTAGTCCGATGCCAACAATCTGATCCTGGAAACCAAGCGCCTTCGAGAATGCCGCCTCTGCGGTCTCCAGCGGCGCGTCCCGTTGAAAGCACATGATCAGTTGGGAAGAAACGCCGAAGCTTTGTTCGGCGTCGAGTTGGGCTTGATGAATGCCCCGTAGAAACACGTCAAACTCGATACCTCTTCGCTGGTGCGCCTGTGGATCAAACTTCAGATCAGCGTAGACAATGTTCTGGCTATGGCACTTTTTAAGATAGCTGTAGGTTATCTCGTAGAAGTCCCGTTCCGTTTTCAGCACCGCGATTGTGTCGTGAAAGGCCTTCAGGAAGGAGGCGAGGGAATCGAAGTTTAGAGCCGCTTCAAACTCTTCAACACTCTTGTAAGGTGTACTCAAACCGTTGCGTGCGGCGATTTTCATCGCGACTGCGGGCTCTACGGTTCCTTCCAGGTGAACATGCAGCTCCGCCTTGGGCATGCCTTCGATGAATTGTTGCAACGCTGAATTTGCCAGAACACCGGGCGCGCACGCCATGCCGCCAGCACCAATAAGTGCCCTTCGCATAAAGTGTCGGCGGGTGTAAGGTCGCCGCGAAGCGGCGCGGGATTCGGGTACCTTAACCAGCATATCGTCTCCGAGCGTTCAAAATCAGTATCTTACAATCATCGGTTGTGCCGCGGTGGTTCGGTTTCGTCCAGTTCCAAAAGACGGTCGCATCCTCATTGGCAGGTGGGATAATCGCCTTATGGAACATCAAGACATTCTCCTCACCTATGCTGAAGTAGCCGCCGCATTCGCTGGATTTTCGGCGATTGTCAGCTCCTTCGCCGAGAATCGCAGATCCAAAAACCTGCGTATCAATCATTATCGAATCAAGGTCATGATTGAGTACAGCTTGTGTGTGGTCATTTTCGCTTTTTTGCCGACTCTACTGGTTCTGTTCTTTGAGATGGAAGATGCTGCCTGGCGCCTGTCGAGCGCAGTGCTAATTGTAGTCTGGGGGATAATTGCGTTGCTTTCTGCGACGCGGGCTAGGGCCGTGCTTGGGGTGTGGGGGTTTTCGGTCGCGGCCGGCTTTTCCTACTCGATGCTCGTTCTGACATTGCTCGGCATAACGGTTCTTGGCTTGAGTGTGCTGGGGATTCACGTGCGCTCGCCGGCAGGGTCGTACCTGATCGGGCTGTTCTTTCCACTCCTGCAATCAGCGTTCTACTTTCTCCACATCGTGACTTACTCAGAGCCGTTTGACGAGGAGTGAGACGGCGTCCATTTCCCCGAATTTGACCACGCTTCGACTTTGATTCGGGTCGTTGCGACCAATCTTGCGTTGCTCGACAAACATGATATTGTCCAATTGGGCCATGTAGGAGGACGGGTCACACCAGTCGCGACTTGGTGGACATTGAATTAGGCGGTAGCTACGTTCTGCTCGCCTCTTATGCGGTGATCGCACTGGGGTTCTCGTTCCTTTGTTCCATTGCTGAAGCTGTCCTGCTTAGCGTCACCCCGTCCTACATTGCCGCGCTGGAGAAGCATGGTGATCGTTCGAGCAAGCTCCTCAAGCGTGCCAAGGCCAACATCGACCGGCCGCTTGCGGCCATTCTATCGCTCAACACCATAGCTCACACCGTCGGCGCGATAGGCGTGGGTGCTGAAGCGGGGGCGTTGTGGGGAGGCGCAGGGGTCGGTATCGCATCAGGCGTGATGACGTTCGCAATACTTGTCGCATCCGAAATCATCCCCAAAACCATAGGCGCGACCTACTGGCGTGTGCTAGCCCCAGGGACTGCGCGCGTGCTGGCCATATTGGTCCGTGTGCTCGCGCCACTGGTGTGGCTCTCGGATTTCATTACGCGCGCAATCGGCGGCGACAGACACGCGGAAATTGTGACGCGCGAAGAAGTGGCCGCCATGGCGGGGTTGAGTTCCGAGAGCGGCGAGATGCCCGACGACGAGTCTCGAGTGGTCAAGAATCTGGTTGCGTTAGCGTCGAAAACCGCGCAGGACATAATGACGCCGAGAACCGTGATGATCGCGTTCCCGCAGGAGCTTTCGGTTGAAGAGCTGCTTGAGGCGAACCCCAAATTGCCGGTTTCTCGTCTTCCGATTTACGATGGCTCAATCGACAAGGTCACGGGCTTTGTCCTCAAATCCGACGTGCTTATGGCGCAAGCGCAGGATAAGCACGATACCCGGCTAGAGGAGCTTCGCCGTGACCTCACTGCCGTGCCCGCATCGACATCGCTTTCGGATCTGTTTCAGACGTTGCTCAGGGAGCATCAGCATCTTGCATTGGTGGTGGACGAGTTTGGCGGCACGGACGGCCTGGTCAGTGGCGAAGACCTGATCGAGACGATATTGGGCGTCGAAATTGTCGATGAAGCCGATGTTGCGGAAGACATGCAGCGATTGGCGCGTCAGCAGTGGGCACATCGCGCAAAGTCGCTAGATGTTAAGAAGGGATTGGGAGCGCGCAAGTCCACGCATGTTGAACAGACTGAATTGGGAAATCCAACCGCCCCGAAGGGGGATGCGTAATCGCCGATTATTGCAGGCTCTTTAGCAGTTGCTGCACCGGATCCCAGAACTCCTCCTCCCAGCCGATCGTGTTATGGCTCGCCCCTTTGATTGTCACCACCCGTGTGCTGCCCGCCCAACGCTCGGCGAGTGCAAGGGAGTGGGCCGGGGGCACAATTTCGTCGCGCGCCGCCAGGAGAAACACCGCGGGGATGTCTAGCCCGGGTGCTAGCGAAATGGCGTCGAACGGGTGCCTGAGTAATAAATCTACCGGCAACCAGGGGAAACGGCGCCGCGCGACATTGCGCACGCTGTCTAAGGGCGTGACCAACACCGCTGCATCGATCTTCCGACGCGACGCCAGATAGATGCCAACTGATGAGCCGAGACTGCGGCCGAACACCACGGTTTTGCCATCGTAGGGAGCGCTATCGATCATGTGGTCATAGATAAAGACGGCGTCGGTGAAAAATGCATCTTGTGAGGGCTTGCCCTCACTCCCCCCATAGCCACGGTAGTTCATAAAAACGAAGTTGGCGTCGATTCTGGAGCTCATGTCCGGAGCCGTCATGCTGATGTCTTCTGCGTTTCCGCCGAAATAGAAGACCAACGGCGCAATACGAGGCTCGCGGGCTGGAATGAGCCATCCTTCAAGCGTGGCCTCTTGCGTTTCGAGTGAAAGGTGCCACTGCTGCAACTGCGTCACGGCGTGTGCATCGGAAGTACGAGGAACGAACAGCAACCGATCCTGCATAAAGAAAAGTAACGCGCACAGCCCAGCGTATGTGAGTAGTACGACGAAGATGAAGTTCATTGCCTTTTTCATACCCGACCAGGGTGCGTTTTGATGATCACCTTAGGTCAGGAAGCGGCAGGGGTGGAAGCCGATCGTTCGAAGTAGCTGCGGGTGTCCACTTGTTCTAAGCTCCGGTACGCGCAGTCAATAAAGGTGGAACAAAATGGACTACGAAATTTCGACTGAGAAGGCATTGCGGGAACTATTGGGTGATCCGGTCCATGAATTGGTTGTGGTCAAAAGTGCCCCCGTGCTGACGGGCCCATTGCAACGATACATCGAACGGTCGCCGTTTGCGTGCCTTGCGACGTATGGGGCAGATGGAACTTGCGATTTGAG
>Ga0315336_1000803_pt1 | contig 74658 bp, 65 predicted proteins | sample ASW5metaG_FD_204512 | JGI IMG/M metagenome (GOLD analysis project Ga0315336, IMG submission 204512) | Ammonia-oxidizing marine archaeal communities from Monterey Bay, California, United States - ASW #5 | ecosystem: Environmental > Aquatic > Marine > Intertidal zone | place: USA: California... | reverse complement strand
AAGCACAGGTAGGCGACTACGAAGTAAATCTAATCGAACAAGCCATGGGGCTGGCAAAACACAATCAGCGCAAAGCAGCGGAAATGCTGGGGCTCAGCTACCATCAGTTGCGCGGATACTTGAAAAAGTACGCCCTGGTCGGGGCACAGACAGATGAATAACGACATGGTGCCCGGCCCTAACCACAGCATCTGTCGCTGATTGTTGTATATTTGATGGGTACGCCGTGCAACGGGATAACGTAGGAGGAGGAGCATGGCAGATAACTCGGAAGACATATCAGTCGACGATCACATCCACACGCTGAATCCCATCGTAGGCGTGAATATTGAAGATCTCGCCAGATCCACCGCGCAAGTGCTCCAGGCAGCACTGACACAACCCAGCGTCGCGGCCAAGCACGTGCTGCAGTTCAACACCGAACTCGTACGTGTGATGTTCGGCAACTCCGAACACGAGCCAGCGCCGCGCGATGGTCGCTTTGCCGCACCGGAATTCAAAGACAATCCAGTCTACACGGGCATGGCCAAGGGCTGGCTCGCCTGGCAGGCGGTGGTCAACGACTGGATTGAAGACATCGGTTTTGAAGGTGAAGATCTCGAACGGGCACGATTCGTCGCCTCCATCGCAACTGATGCGTTGGCGCCCACCAACTTCCTGTTGGGAAATCCGTCTGCACTGAAGAAGGCATTCGAAACCCGCGGCGCGAGTCTAGTGGCCGGTCTACGCAATTTTGTGGACGATATGCAGCACAATCATGGCATGCCGAGCCAGGTGGACAAGTCGGCATTCGAAGTCGGCGGCAACCTTGCCAACACGCCAGGCGCCGTTGTTCATCGCGACGATATTGTCGAGCTGATTCAATACCAGCCCACCACTGAAACGCAGAACACGCGGCCGATACTGATCGTGCCGCCCCAGATCAACAAGTACTACATCTACGACATGTCTCCAGAGAAGAGCATGGTCAAGTACCTGACTGAACAGGGTTTTCCCGTGTACATGGTTTCTTGGCGCAACCCGACCAAAGAACACCGTAACTGGGGACTCGACGATTACGTCACCTCATTGGAGACGGCCATCGATGTTGCCTGCGACATCAGCGCATCAGAAACGATGAACGTTGTCGGCGCCTGTGCGGGTGGCATTACGCTGGCAGTGGCGCTGGGTTATCTGGCGGGTAAGGGAGAGCTCGACAAAGTGGCTTCGCTCACGCTGATGGTGAACGTGTTGCATCCGGCCGCGGAAGACTCTGTGATTGGCTTATTCACCAACGAAGAGACGATTGAGACCGCGCGCAAGCGATCCGCCAAAGCCGGCGTTCTTGACGGCAACGACACCGCCCGAGTGTTCAACTGGATGCGCCCGAACGACCTGATCTGGAATTATGTGGTGTCCAACTATCTGCACGGCGAAGCGCCGCCAGCATTCGACATTCTGTACTGGAACAACGACACCACGCGCCTGCCGGCGCGTTTACACAGCGACTTTCTCGACATCTTTAAAGACAACGTCCTCAGCAAACAAGGCGCGTTGGAAATCAAGGGCGTGCCTATCGACCTGGCCCGTGTCACCCTACCCGCCTTCATCACCGGTGGCACCACCGATCACATTACACCGTGGCAGGCGTGCTACCGCTCGACACAAATCCTGGGCGGTGATACTACCTACATATTGAGTACCGCGGGTCACATCCAGAGTTTGATCAACCCGCCAGCCTCTTCGAAGCGCAAGTTTTTCACAAACAGCAGCACACCAGAGTCGGCGGAAGATTGGCTACAGGGCGCTGACGAGCATGCCGGGTCGTGGTGGCCTTTTTGGAGCGAATGGCTGAACGCACAGTCTGACGACCACACCGCAGCTCCCACCGAATTCGGCAACGGTGACCATCCCGAACTTTGCCCCGCACCAGGAAAATACGTACTGGAATAGCAGCACAACACGTGATCAGCGAGCAGTACCATGACATAGCGGGCCAACGCCTGCGGGTAGTTACCGATCTGTGCGGTGACTCTCCGCCGTTGCTTATCTGCAATGGCATTGGTGCGTCGGCTGGTTTGTTGCGGCCACTGATGCAGCGCTTGAATGTTTCAAGCGTGACGTTCGATCTACCCGGCGTGGGCGCGTCCAAGGCGAGCCTGGTACCGCGGCGCATGCGCGACCTTGCTCACATCGCAGCGCAAGTCCTCGACAAGCTGGGTATCGAGCGCTGCCATGTCATGGGCATCTCGTGGGGTGGCGGCTTGGCGCAGCAGTTTGCACGCCAGTATCCCGGGCGCACCGTACGCCTTGTTCTTGCCGCAACTTCGACAGGCCACGTGATGGTACCACCCGCTCTAAGCGTGATCCTGCGTATGTCTACGCCTCTGCGCTATTTAAGCGCGCGCCACTTCATGAGCATTGCAGGCGATATTTACGGCGGTGATTTCCGAAATGACCCGGCTCGCTCGCGAGAGCACGCCAAGCACATGACACCCCCCTCAGTCACCGGCTATCTCGGTCAGTTGTACGCCCTCACTGGATGGACCAGTTTGTTCTGGTTGCACAAAATCAAAGCGCCGGCGCTGGTGATGGCTGGTACCGATGATCCCATCATCCCGCTGGTCAATGCTCGCATTCTCAAGGACCGCCTGCCCGACAGCAGGTTGAATACGTACGATTGCGGTCATTTATTCGTGCTGACCCGGGTGGAGCAGGTGGCGCGCGACATCGACGGGTTTCTAACAAATGGTTCGTGAGCGCATACGGCTTAGCGATCGAGGGACTTCATGTGGTTATCGGCAGGGAGGGATTACTCAGTCCGCGCTACTCGGCCAAATCCAAAAAGGCCCCGATGGGCCCTTTTTGGATTTGGCGGAGAGGGAGGGATTCGAACCCTCGATAGGGGTTACCTATACTCCCTTAGCAGGGGAGCGCCTTCGACCGCTCGGCCACCTCTCCGAAGAGCGCGCATTGTAACTGAGACGATACAGACACGCACACTGCAGGCGTGCAAATCACTCGTCCTGTAGATCGAACTCCGCATGCAGCGCGCGCACCGCCAGTTCCATGTATTTTTCGGCGACGACGATGGAGATCTTAATCTCAGAAGTAGAGATCATCAGAATATTGATGTTCTCTGAGGCGAGACAATCAAATGTCCTGGTGGCAACCCCGGCGTGGGAGCGCATGCCAACGCCTACGATCGACACTTTGGCAATCTCATTGTCGCCACTGATCTCCCGGGCGCCAATTTCTTCAGCAACCGGCGTCAACAGATTCCGCGCAGGTTCAAAGTCCTCGCGCTTAACCGTGAACGTAAAGTCGGTCAGTCCATCTGCGCCAGTGTTCTGTACGATCATGTCGACTTCGAGGTTGGCTCTGCCCACAGGCCCGAGAATCTTCGATGCGATACCCGGGATATCGGGCACACCCGCAACCGTAATCTTTGCTTCGTCCGTGGCGTATGCAATACCTGAAACTATGGGTTGCTCCATGTTCTCACTCTCTATGGTTATCAATGTTCCAGGTCCGTCCACGAACGTTGACATAACGCGTAACGGAACCCGGTAACGCCCGGCAAACTCCACCGAGCGCGGGTGCAGCACTTTGGATCCAAGGCTTGCCAGTTCCAACATTTCTTCGAACGTGACGTGGTCAAGTCGCCTGGCAGCATCGACCACACGCGGATCCGTGGTGTACACGCCATCCACATCCGTACAGATTTCACACTCATCGGCCTGCAGTGCCGCCGCGATGGCAACTGCCGAAGTATCCGATCCGCCACGTCCCAGGGTGGTGACATTGCCGTCCTCGTCGATGCCCTGAAATCCCGCGATCACCGGCACGCTGCCGGCCTCCAGCTCATCGCGTATGCACTGTGTATCGATGCTCTGAATACGTGCCTTGCCGAATGACGAGTCCGTACGCACTGCCACCTGACTCCCCAGCATGGACTTCGCGGGCACGTTGATTTTCTTGAGCGCCATGCTCAACAAAGCGATGCTCACCTGTTCGCCTGAGGAGGTAAGTACGTCCATTTCCCTGGCATCGGCGCGCGTACCGGAGATCTCCTTACCCATATCGACCAACCGATTGGTGTCGCCGGACATCGCAGATACCACGACCACGATCTGATGGCCTTGATCCCGGTAGCGCTTGACGCGCGCCGCAACCCCATCAATGCGCGCCAGATCTCCAACACTGGTGCCACCATATTTTTGTACGATCAGCGCCATGAGCTACCCCAACCGGGCCTCTACGAATTCCCGTGCCGCAGAAAACGCCTGCTCGAGACTTTGCGGGTTGTCACCACCTCCCGCACGGGCGAGATCAGGCCGCCCGCCGCCTTTGGCGCCCACCAGCGGGCCAACGACATCAAGCACCTCTGGGGCTTTGATACGCTCGGTCAGATCTTTACTGACGCCCACTACCAATCCGACCTTGCCGTTCTCAACTTGCGCAAGTACCACGATGGACGAATCAAGCTGGGAGCGAAGATTGTCCAGCGTCTGCATGAGGGCTTTATTATCACCCTGCACTTCGCTGGCAACGAATTTTACCCCCCCTATTTCGAGCGTACCCTGCGCCAGACTCGACCCCTGGTCCGCGGCAATTTTCTGCGCCGCTTCACTTAGCTGTTTCTGCAATTGCCTGTTCTCGGCAACCAGCGATTCGACTCGCTCGGCCACTTCCTGCGGTGTGCTCTTCAATGTCTGCGAGATCTGATCAAGCAACGCTTCTGTAAACCTGATCGCGGCCAACGCTCTGTCACCAGACACGGCTTCGATGCGGCGGATGCCAGCGGCTATACCCATTTCCGCAGATATTTTCATGAGCCCGATATCACCCGTACGACTCACATGGGTGCCACCACAGAGCTCTACTGAATAGTCTCCACCCATGCTGAGCACACGCACTACATCATCATATTTCTCGCCAAACAACGCCATAGCGCCACGCTCGATGGCCTCATCGTGTGCCATGAGGTCGGTTCGAACTTCCGAATTTGATCGTATCTGCGCATTCACCAGGTCCTCGACAGCAAGCACCTCAGCCTCCGTCAGCGGCTGCGAATGAGAGAAATCAAAACGTAACTTCTCGTCATTTACCAGCGACCCTTTCTGCTGCACGTGTCCGCCGAGAGTTTCGCGCAGCGCGGCGTGCAACAGGTGCGTGGCCGAATGATTGCGCCTGATGCGCTCGCGTCTGCCTGCATCCACCACGGCATGCACGGACAGATCTTTGGCGAACTCGCCACTCACTACCTCACCGATATGCATGGTCTGCGTACCGGTCACGCGGGTATCTTCCGCCCGAAATTCAGCGCCGTCGGCGAGCAACACGCCCTGGTCTCCTACTTGCCCCCCGGACTCGGCGTAAAACGGCGTTCGATCCAATATGATCACGCCCTGTGTTGCGCTGGCAAGCGACTGAACAGGCTCCCCGTCCAGATTGAAAACGGCCTCTACCCGCGCGTCCCCGGTGACGCCTTCGTATCCTAAGAACGCCACCTGGGACCCAAGGCTGATGCGTTGCCCGAGACTTGCCGTAAAACTGGCAGCCGCCCGGCCTCGGGAGCGCTGCTCTTCCATCGCCGCGTCGAACCCATCCATGTCGACTTCCAAGCCACGCTCGCGACCAACGTCTGCGGTGAGATCAGCGGGAAAACCGTAGGTGTCATACAGCTTGAACACCACCTCTCCTGCTATGGTTGTGCCCTGCAGGTTATCGATGTGTTCCTTGAGCAGGTCCATACCCTGATTGAGCGTTTCGCTGAAGCGCTCTTCCTCGGCGCGCAACACATCCGTCACAACCTGCTTCTGCTCAACCAGCAGCGGATACGCGTCACCCATCTCGCTCGCCAACACGTCGACGAGTTTATGGAAGAACGGTTCGCGGATATTCAACTTGTACCCATGACGTAACGCCCGCCGAATGATGCGGCGCAGTACATAGGCGCGGTCTTCGTTCCCCGGCACCACGCCATCGGCGATAAGAAATGCGCTTGAGCGGATATGGTCACATATGACACGCAGTGACGAATTGTTGATAGCGGCATCGGCATCATTGATACCCGCAAACTGGCCTGCGGATACCAGCAACTCACGAAACAGGTCGATTTCATAGTTGCTGTGCACGCCCTGCATGATGGCGGCCATGCGCTCCAGGCCCATGCCGGTATCCACACCTGGCTGGGGTAAGGGTTTGAGCTCTCCGTCCGGAGCGCGATCAAACTGAGGGAACACCAGGTTCCAGAATTCAATATAGCGGTCGCCGTCCTCATCGGGAGATCCTGGCGGGCCGCCTTCGACGTCGTCGCCATGGTCAAAAAACAGTTCGGTACAAGGTCCGCAAGGGCCGGTATCGCCCATCGCCCAGAAGTTTTCCTCCAGATCAATGACGCGCTCCGCCGGCAATCCGATCTGATCGATCCATATACGGCGCGAATCTTCATCGCTCGGGTGTACGGTTACCCAGATCTTCTCGGCAGGCAGACTCAAAACGTCGGTGACAAATTCCCAGGCCCACGCAATAGTGTCTTCCTTAAAGTAGTCACCAAAGCTGAAATTGCCGAGCATTTCGAAAAACGTATGGTGACGCGCGGTATAACCGACGTTTTCCAGATCGTTATGCTTACCACCGGCGCGCACGCAGCGCTGTGCTGAAGTAGCCCTCTGGTAGCCAGGATTCGACCGGCCCAGGAGGGGGTCCTTAAACTGATTCATGCCCGCGTTAGTGAACAGCAGGGTCGGGTCGTCATGGGGCACAAGGGTGCTCGACGGCACAATCTTGTGTCCTTGTTTTTCGAAAAACGACAGAAATGTTTCGCGAAGTTCGGCAGTCTTCATCGTACCTGACAGCAGCTCAATAAAACGGCGCGCAAGTATAAATTAAGCGGCTGCCTGTGTCTGAGAATATCTCTAGCGCTCAAACCATCTTATGATTTGGCATCAGAGCTCACCAGCTTTGGGCTGGCAAAGCAGCGTGAGCACTAGGGCCGAGCACCAACCGCTTTGACCACCAGTTCACCACTGAAGCCGCGACGTTGTAGATATCTCGCGGCCTTAACCCAGGCATCAGCATCATTAAACGCGTCAGCGTGCCGGCGCTCAACTATACGCGTGGCTACGTCCTGCCAATCTATATCCGCACCATCGAGGTACTGGGCAACCAGGTCCTGGCGAATGCCCTTCATCGCCAGTTCGCGGCGAATATAATAGGGTCCATACCCTTTGGCGACGCGGCTGCGTACCAGGGATTCCGCGAAGCGATCATCACTCAGATAACCATCACGGATAAGCGTGGCGGCAATGTCATCGAGGGCGTCTGTTCCCAACGCACGAAAGTTTCGCGTTAGTTTCTGGCGTACTTCTGCTTCGCTGTGTTCGCGGCGCCCCAGCATCCTGATCGCGGCCTGTAGCGCCTCATTGGATTCAGTCTCACCCATACCCACCCATCGTATATAGCTCGGCCCGACCTAACCTGTAGAGCGAGCTTCACGACTCAACCTAAAGGCTTTTCTCCACGCTAAAGGCTTTCCTGCGCCGCTAAAGGCTTTCCTGCGCCGCTTCCGGAATAATGACCTCGCCCGCTGCTGAATCTTGCAGATGGGGTAGCAGGTTGTTGCGCACCGCCTGCTCAATCTCATCACGCATTTCCGGATTCTCATCCAGAAACTCTGCTGCATTCTTTCGACCCTGGCCGATTCGATCCGATTTGTAGGCATACCACGCGCCGGACTTTTCAACGATGCCTTCCTGTACGCCCAGCTCGAGAATCTCGCCCGTGCGGTGAATCCCCTTGCCATACATGATCTGAAATTCCGACTGTCGAAACGGTGGCGCGACCTTGTTCTTGACGACTTTCACGCGTGTTTCGTTGCCAACTACTTCATCACCGTCCTTGACGGCGCCGATGCGCCGTATATCCAGGCGCACGGACGAATAGAACTTCAGCGCATTACCGCCAGTGGTCGTTTCCGGAGAACCAAACATCACACCAATCTTCATGCGAATCTGGTTAATGAAAATCACCATGGTGTTGGACTGCTTGATGATGCCTGTCATTTTGCGTAACGCCTGGCTCATCAAACGTGCCTGCAAACCGACGTGAGAATCACCCATTTCGCCTTCAATCTCCGCCCTCGGCGTGAGCGCGGCGACGGAATCCACCACGATCACGTCTACCGCATTTGAACGCACAAGCATGTCGCAAATTTCCAACGCCTGCTCTCCGGTATCGGGTTGCGAGACGAGAAGATTGTCGGTGTCGACGCCAAGATTCTGCGCATACAGCGGATCCAGCGCGTGCTCGGCATCAATAAAGGCACACGTCCCGCCCACCTTCTGCGCTTCGGCGACGACCTGCAGAGTCAGCGTGGTCTTGCCCGAGGATTCAGGACCGTAAATTTCCACTACACGACCACGTGGCAAGCCACCTATGCCGAGGGCGACATCCAGACCCAGAGATCCCGTAGAAACTGAAGGTATGACCACATGCTCCTGGTCACCCAGACGCATCATGGAGCCTTTGCCGAACTGACGCTCTATCTGCGCTAACGCCGCATTCAGCGCGCGCTCTTTCTCGGGATCTTTCTCAGGGGTTTTCCCGGTTTTTTTGTCGCCGGAGGTGATCGACTGGTGCTTTGCGTCCTGGGTCATGGTGCCTATATCCTCGATTGAGCCAACTGCCGGGTACTGTATATTCATTCAGTACCTTTTTGCAATACCCAATCAGCATCCCGAGCCCATTTCCCACACTACACGTAACCAATCTCGGAATTTTGCCGCACAAGTTGACGCGGCTTTTACCGATGTAGTTCACTGCATGGTAAGCATACAAACCACCCCCTTACAAACCCATGGCGCCAATTTCAACCGAGGCCGCAGCGAGCGAGATAGCGGCCCACACACCAATGATGCAGCAGTATCTGGGCATCAAAGCGCAGCACCCGGACGAACTGTTGTTCTACCGCATGGGCGATTTTTACGAGCTGTTTTTCGACGACGCAAAAACTGCCGCGGAAATGCTCGACATCACCCTCACGGCCAGAGGCCAGATTGCCGGTGAGCCCATCCCCATGTGTGGTGTGCCCTATCACGCGGTCGACAACTATCTGGCGCGCCTGGTCAAGCAAGGGCGGGCCGTCGCGATCTGCGAACAGGTGGGCGACCCCGCCGCGTCGAAAGGTCCCGTGGCGAGAGAAGTCCGCCGCATCGTAACGCCGGGCACACTCACAGATGATGCGTTGCTTGAAGGCGGCACCAGCAGCCTGCTGATGGCGGTGAAGCCCCAGGGCAACGAGTTTGGTGTGGCTTACCTGGATCTTTCCACCAGCCACCTGCAGGTGACCGAGGCCGACAGTGACGAAGCCCTCGACGATCTTTTGCATCGGGTACGGCCCGCGGAGCTGCTGTTGCCGGAAGATGTCTCCCTCGCATCTCCCTATGATGGCCACATCCGCCGCCTGTTGCGTGCACAATTCGACAACGTCAGCGCAGCGCACGCGCTGGGATCACACTTCGGCCCCAACGTGGCAGCCACTGCGGGCATCGATATCGCAAGCCCAATGATGGGAGCCGCCGCCGCCGCACTGTCTTACGCCAAGCAGACCCAGCGGCAGGAACTTCCATTCATTCAACAGATTCGTCACATCCACGATGCCCAACAGCTCAACTTGGACGCGCAGACAAGGCGTAACCTGGAAATTGATCAGCGGGTAAATGGTGCAACAGACCACACCCTGTTCGCACTCATGGACACCACTGCGACACCCATGGGCAGCCGCCTGCTGCGGCGCTGGTTGAACGAGCCCAGCAGGGACACAAGCGCAGTCATGGGGAGGCAACATTGGGTGCAAGTCGCTATCGAGCAGCGCACCACAGCGCCGCTTGGGCAGGCGCTCGGTGGCATTGGCGACCTGGAGCGAATTCTCACTCGCGTTGCGCTGCGCTCGGCCTCGCCGCGGGATCTGCAACGCTTACGTGAGTCGTTGGCGCAGATACCTGAACTGAAAGCGGCCGCGGCCGCAGTTGATACGCCTTTGCAGTTAAAACTGGATGAGCTGCTGATCGATTTCAGCGCGCTCACGAGCTTATTGCACAGAGCACTCGTAGATGCCCCACCGGCAACCACGCGAGATGGCGGCTTCATCGCCGGTGGATTTGATGCCGAGCTGGACGCGATACAAGAACTTACCGCCAACTCGGCAGGCTGGCTCGCGCAATTGGAGCAGCGCGAGCGTGAGCGTACGGGCATAAGTACCCTCAGGGTCGGATACAACCGCGTGCATGGCTATTATCTCGAAACCAGCAAGGTCAGCAGTGCCGACGTACCACCTGACTATGTGCGGCGCCAGACCCTGAAAAATGCTGAACGCTATATCACCGAAGAGCTGAAACAATTCGAGGAACAGGCGCTATCCAGCCAAAGTCGCGCGCTGGCCCGCGAGAAAGCGCTATACGAAACACTGCTCGATGACATCAATGATGAGTACGCTCAGTTGCGCCTGGCCGCCGAAGCCATCGCCCAGTTCGACGTACTCACCTGTTTCGCCGAGCGCGCCGAGACGCTGGATTTCTGCGCGCCGCGGCTGGTCGCAGACACCGGGATCAGCATCGTTGGAGGGTGGCACCCGGTGGTCAAAGCCGCCAGCCAGTCACCGTTTATCGCCAACGATCTGTTGGTCGACGAAGACACGCGCATGCTCATCCTCACAGGCCCAAACATGGGCGGCAAATCGACCTTCATGCGCCAGACCGCACTGATATGCCTACTGGCCTATAGCGGCAGTTTCGTACCTGCACAAAGCGCAACCATTGGGCCCATCGACCGCATATTTACACGCATCGGCGCAGCCGACGATCTTGCCGGAGGGCGCTCCACGTTTATGGTGGAGATGACTGAAACCGCCCACATTCTGCACAACGCAAGTCCCAACTCGCTGGTACTGCTCGACGAAATCGGTCGCGGAACCAGCACCTACGATGGGCTGGCCCTGGCCTGGGCGTGCGCGGAACACCTGGCAAGCAACAGCCGCTCGCTGACACTGTTCGCAACCCACTATTTCGAACTTACCAGCTTGCCGGTCAACACATACGGAGTTGGCAATGTGCATATGAGCGCGACCGAGCACGCCGGCGACATCGTGTTTCTGTATCGGGTTGAACCGGGCCCGGCGAGCCAGAGCTATGGCATCGAGGTCGCCAAGCTCGCCGGTGTACCGCGCAGCGTACTCGGGCACGCCAGGAAGAAACTCGCGAGTCTGGAGCACGCCGCCATCGATCCAATGCAACCGGATCTGTTTGCGCCGCCAGCGCCGGCACCGGCACAAACCTCGGTGACCGCGGAACAGGAAGACGTGCTGGAGCAATTGCGGCAACTGGACGCAGACCACCTTTCACCGCGCGAAGCGTTAGCCCTGCTGTATGAGTGGCAGTCGATTTTGCGCTCGACAGCAGCCAATCATCCGCTAGAATAGCGACCTTTTGCGAACCTTGTAGATCAATATGACCTTTGTCGTCGGCGAAAATTGTATCAAGTGCAAGCACACAGACTGCGTCGAAGTGTGCCCGGTAGATTGCTTTTACGAAGGCCCCAATATGTTGGTCATCCATCCGGACGAATGCATTGACTGCGCCCTTTGCGAACCGGAATGCCCGGCCGAGGCGATATTCTCCGAAGACGAACTCCCCGACAATCAGCAAACTTTCCTGGAGCTCAACGCGGAGCTTGCCGAGGTGTGGGCAAACATCACCGAAAAGAAAGACCCGCCGGACGACGCTGAAGATTGGGACGGCAAACCCGACAAGCTGGAGCTGCTCGAACGTTCCTAGCGTCAGTTCCAGGCCCAGTTCTAGGGCAGATACGACCGCGGGTTGACCGGCTGACCATTCTTGCGCAACTCGAAATGCAGCGCCACTTGCGCCGCTGAGCGCGAACTCAGATTCGCTAGCGGCGCTCCCGTTGCAACTTGTTCACCCTCTTTCACCCGCAACTGGCCATTGAAACCATATGCGCTCAACAAGGCGCTGGTGTGCTTGATGATCACGAGGCGCTCGAAACCGCCAATCCCGTTCGCGGCGTAGACGATTTCCCCAGCGCCAGCGGCGACCAGTTCAGCCCTCGCGCCCGGCTGCAGCCCGAAGTCGACACCCTTGCTGCGCGAAGAATACTCTGACGTGGGCCGCCCTGGCAGCGGCCACTTCCAACGCCCGGGACCCGCTTTCGATTTTATTGCGGGAGGTGTGGCTGGGGGCGCTTTTCCTGTTGCACGGGCAGACTTAGTTACGGCGCGTTGCGACACGGGCATCTGCGTAATCAAGCGCATCTTCTGACCCGGCCGTATGACATACGGGGCGGCGATGCCATTCGCTCTGGCCAGACCCTGGTAATCCATTTCGAAGCGCCAGGCAATAGAGTACAAGGTATCGCCCGCACGCACGGTGTATACGCGAACGCTGCTGGACGATGTGCGCGCAGGTGGCGCCTTCACTATCGGTGAACGATCCGCCACCACGGGCCTACCCGGCGCGAGGCAACCAACCAGGTGAGTAAGCAATGCTGCGCACACCAGCCATCGTAACGCGACCAGCATTTGCGCCCTTACTCGTGGTCGGCAAGCTTGGTCAGCATCCACAGGGCGGCCACGCCAATCAGGAAGAGGATACATGCCCACAAAACGTGCGCTTGCGAATCCATAACAATCGCGTACTGCGCTGGCGACAGCAGCCGGGCAAGAGCGTCAGGCGCGTCATTGGCTTGCCACGGCCATAGCTTGAATAGCGAACCAAGCATGAATCCAGTGAGGAAACTCAGCAATCTTTCGCCATGGTGGCGCAATAGCCAGGCCAGCACCCGGGCGAATACCAAAAGGCCTGTCGCGCAACCCGCCGCTAATACCAGCAACACGCTAAAGTCCAGGTTCGCGATGGCTTCGATCACAGGGTGATACACGCCTAACGTGAGCAGCACGTAGCTGCCGGAAATCGCCGGCAACAACCACGCGCAGACCGCGACCGCGCCCCCCAGAAAAATCTGCAGGGCGCTGGGGTCACCACCAATCTGAGGAATCCAGAGCAAGCTGATCCCTGCCAGCACGCCACCCGGGCCCCACTTCAAAAGTGCCCCGGGCGCTCGAGAGCGTCCAATTGCGACAACCGATGCGACGATCACGCCGCTGAAAAATGCCCATACGAGGGGTTGAAAGTGCAGGAGCAAGTAGTGCATGAGTTGAGCAAACAACAGTATGCCCGCCAGCATGCCCAGTCCCAACGCAAGCAAAAACCTCAAGTTGTGGTGAGTCGCGAATCGCATCGGGTCGAACACCATTGTCAAAGAGGCTGGCCCAAACGCTGCCAACGAGCCAACTAAGTCTCGATAAATACCGGTGATGAAGGCCATGGTTCCGCCGGATACCCCGGGCACGACCTCCGCCAGCCCCATCAGCACGCCCCGAGCGGCGACGCCTATGTCACCGGTCTTTGCGCTTGGTGTGCCGTCATCCGTGCGCATGTCAGTCTGGTGCAGTCCCACTCAAAAGCGGAACGAAGCGAACATACTCGTGGACGTTTTCCACGAGACCTTCGGCGGTGCGATCGATCACCCTGAGTTCCTGAACGCCTTCGCGCCCGACCGGTATGATCATGCGCCCACCTTCAGCGAGTTGTTCGAGTAGCTCGGGTGGCACTTCAGCGGGCGCAGCGGTAACGATGATCCCATCGAACGGGGCGTGCACTTTCCAGCCTTCGTAGCCATCGCCCAGCTTGCAGATCACATTGCGGATACCCAAGGCATCCAGGCGTTCTTTGGCCTTCACTGCCAACGCTTCAACCCGCTCTATGCTGAAAATCTTCTTACACAGGCCCGCCAGCACAACGGTCTGATAACCACAGCCGGTACCTATCTCCAGAATTCTTTGCGGCTTCACCTCAAGCAGCAATTGAGTCATCAGCGCCACCACGAACGGCTGGGATATGGTCTGCCCATGCCCGATCGGCAGGGCAGTATCTTCATACGCCCGGTGGGCAAGCGCTTCGTCAATGAATATATGCCGCGGAACCTCGGAGATCTGCGCTAATACACGTTCATTGTTGATCCCCTGCTCACGCAGACGTGTTACCAGACGATCGCGAGTGCGCTGGGAAGTCATGCCAATGCCACGCAGGTTGAAATCACTCATGGCGTTTACTGACGTCCACCAGATCGAGCTTATGCTCAAGCATAACTGTTGCATAGGCGCCAACAGGAAGCTGGAAACTCAGCTCGCAGCACTCCTCACTGGACTGCACAACTTCGAAATGTCGCGGCGTCACAACCAGCCGCCGGCGCGCCTGGTTCACCCCCGCATACTCGAGCGCATCGCATGTGTCGGCATGCACTGCCAACGCTCGTCGCTCAATTTCAGCGGCGTCACCAGTCACAGCTGACCGACCTCTCCCCCACAATGGGCCGGTGGGGACGCCCTCATCCAGCACATCACCGCTGATGCCATCGACGTAATTGCCCTGCGCTACGCGCAAACGGAGAACCTCGTTGAACAAAACGCTACGCAATACGGATATGTGCCAGCCTTTGCGGCCATTTTTTCTCGAGCGTCGATTACCACGCCGGCGCGAGCGCCCACTGCAGTCACTCCCCCACTTGCCGCCCCCGAGCCAGTCGAGGGCTTGCTCTACATTGCTGGGTGAAACCCGCTGGGGTCCGAAATAGTTCGGGTACGGTTCTGCTAATTTTTCGATAGCCGCATGTCCACCGTCGCCGAGTTCCCGCACGCACAAGTCAAAGTGATTGGCCGCATGCTGGCCCCTGCGCAACTTATGCGTGTGACGCTCGATTTGTATGCAATGTACGCCCAGCATTTCCAGGCGCCAGCAGTCATCGGGAGTAGGAATACTGAACCATTGGCGCGTGATCCCATGCTTGTCTTTGAGCCCACAGTAGCCGATCTGTACCAGCTCGACCCCGTAGGCGTGAGCCAGACCGCGAGCTACATCAGCTGTATTCAAATCATGCTTCTCGACATAAAAACAGGCGTGCTCACCGGTGCCGGCAAATTCAAAACCAAGGCGCTCTTGTACCCGCCAATCCTCCAGACTAGATTTGATCGAAGCCTTGGGACGAACGGCCGACAAACTACAGTTCGCTAGCGGGTATCAGGTAGAAGACCTCACCGGTCTTTACCATTCCCAGATCTCGCCGCGCACGGGCCTCCAGCACGCTGTGATCGGTTTTCAGCGCCACCACTTCTGCGGTGAGTATCCGGTTGCGCTGGGTAAGCACAGCCACGCGTTGTTGTTGCTGATCTAGCTGTCCGCGCATGCGCTCCTGTGCAAAATGGCCTGACTGGCCAAACCAGAGTCCATATTGCAGCCAGAGGAGGATACCGATGCACACGATCACCAGATATTTCATCGATATCAACTCGCACCTCCGGGAGTACGGGCTTTGATGGCGCGCAAGCCAGGATAAGTAGCAGCAGGCCCGAGCTCATCTTCAATGCGCAACAGCTGGTTGTATTTCGCGACGCGGTCGCTGCGGCACAAAGATCCGGTCTTGATCTGCCCTACGCCGGTGCCAACCGCCAGATCCGCAATGGTGGTGTCTTCCGTCTCCCCGGAACGATGGGATATCACGCTGGTATAGCCCGCAGCGGTGGCCATGGCGATTGCCTCAAGGGTTTCACTCAATGTGCCGATCTGATTGAACTTGATCAGAATTGAGTTGGCCACACCCTGCTCAATTCCCCGAGCGAGAATTTCTGTATTGGTGACAAACAGGTCGTCGCCAACAAGTTGGATGCGCCCTCCCAGTTTTTCTGTCAACAGCGCCCACCCGCTCCAATCAGCCTCGTCCAAACCGTCTTCGATGGACAGGATAGGATGTGTTTCGCACAGTTTCGCCAGGTAATCGGCAAAACCCGCGGCATCGAAGCTCGCGCCCTCACCGCTGAGTTGGTAACTGCCATCGACGTAAAACTCCGATGCCGCGCAATCCAGAGCCAGGGTAATGTCACGGCCCAACTCATATCCCGCCAGGGCCACAGCTTCGGCAATCACGTCCAGCGCCTGAGCGTTCGATTCCAGATTCGGCGCAAATCCCCCTTCGTCGCCCACTGCCGTGGACATGCCACGGCTACTGAGCACGGCTTTTAATTGATGAAAAATCTCCGCGCCCGCGCGCAATGCCTCGCGAAAGCTGGGCATGGACACCGGCTGCACCATAAACTCCTGGATGTCGACATTGTTATCCGCGTGCTCGCCGCCATTCAGAATATTCATCATGGGCACCGGCATACACATAGGCGGAGCGCCCGCTAACGTGTTGATGTGACGATACAACGGCATTTCCGCTGACGCCGCGGCAGCCTTGGCGGCTGCCAGGGATACGGCCAGCGTAGCGTTGGCGCCAAGGTTCGACTTGTTCTGGGTACCATCGAGCGCAAGCAGAGCATCATCCAGACCGCGCTGATCGTGGCAATCAAAGCCAATCAAAGTTTGCGCTATCGCATCGTTCACATGAGCAACGGCCCGGGTCACACCCTTGCCCAGATAGCGCGTCGCGTCGCCGTCGCGCAATTCCAGTGCTTCGCGACTACCGGTTGAGGCGCCAGACGGAGCCGCCGCGCGGCCTATCCATCCGCCCTGCGCTACTACGTCTGCTTCTATCGTAGGGTTGCCTCTAGAGTCGAGAATTTCCCTGGCAGTGATTGCTGTGATCTTCAAAGTTCGTCTTCCAGTCGTGCCTGGCTTTTCACCAGGTCGTCGATCGCTTTAAGCTGTGTGAGCAATACGCGCATCATGCCGAGCGGCCAGGAATTAGGGCCGTCGGATTGTGCCTCGTCGGGACGCGGGTGCGACTCCATGAACAGGCCGGAAACGCCTGCAGCCACCGCTGCACGCGCCAGCACGGGAACCATTTCCCGATTTCCTGACGAAGAGTGGCCCAGACCGCCAGGCATTTGCACCGAGTGGGTCGCGTCGTACACCACCGGACATTCGGTTTGCCGCATCCATGACAAGCTACGCATATCCGATACCAGATTGTTGTAGCCGAAGCTCGCGCCCCGCTCGCACACGGTTATCTGCTGATTGCCAGTGGATTTCGCCTTGTTTGCCACTTGCAGCATATCCAACGGCGCAAGGAACTGACCTTTCTTGATGTTAACCGGGCGCCCCTGGGCACAGACGTTGACGATGAAATTGGTCTGGCGGCACAGGAACGCAGGCGTCTGCAATACGTCGACGACGTCTGCGACTTCATCCAACGGGCTGTCCTCATGCACGTCGGTTAAGACCGGGACCTCAAACGCCGTGCGCACCTTGTCAAGAATGCGCAGTCCTTCTGCCATGCCTGGGCCCCGAAAACTGTCGATGGATGAGCGGTTGGCTTTGTCGAACGAACTTTTGTAAATGAAGGGAACGCCGACGTCGCGGGTAATCTCGCACAACGCTTCCGCGGTCTCCATGGCCAGCGCTTCTGACTCGATCACGCAGGGCCCAGCTATCACAAACAGGGGTTTGTCTTCGCCGATCTCAAAATCACAAAGTTGCATGATGGGGATCCCTACTTCGCGGTCGTTAGCCGATAGTGCCAGCAGGCTGTTGAAAAAGTCTCATGTGCTCAGCGTGCTAGTCGCGCGTGCCGTCTTTGAGTACACCCTGTTGCGCCCGTTCAAGTCCAGCCAACACGAACCCGGAAAACAGCGGATGCCCGTTGAGTGGCGAAGAGGTGAATTCTGGGTGAAACTGACACGCTAAGAACCAGGGGTGATCCGCCAATTCTATCATCTCGACCAGTTCACCGTCTTCGGATCTACCGCCTACCACCATGCCGCTCGCTTGCAGTTGTTCCACATAGCGATTGTTCACCTCATAGCGATGTCTGTGGCGTTCATAAATCACATCAGCGTCATATACACGCTGGGCCAGGGTGCCGTTATTAAGCACGCAAGGCTGCTCGCCAAGACGCATCGATCCGCCGAGATCAGTGTCTTCGTCGCGACGCTCCTCGCGACCGTCCGATTCTTTCCATTCAGTAATCAGCGCGATCACCGGGTGCGCAGCGGTTGCTTCGATTTCTGCACTATGCGCCCCTTCCAGACCGGCGCGGTGACGGGCCAGATCGATGATGGCCGCGTGCAGGCCATAGCAGATCCCGAGGTAAGGAACAGCCTGTTCCCGCGCATACTGGGCGGCAAGGATTTTCCCCTCGAAACCGCGGCGTCCAAACCCGCCGGCCACCAGTATCGCGTCCGCGTCGCGCAGGCGCGCGGCCCCTTCCCGCTCCAAATCTTCGGCGTCGATGTAATCGATATTGATTTTGGTGCGGGTATGGATCCCGGCATGCGTAATGGCTTCTATCAGTGATTTGTACGCGTCGAGCAGATCCAGGTACTTACCCACAAACGCCAGATTCAGTTCGTTCTCGGGATGCTGTTGTGCAGCCACCACATCGCGCCAGTCAGACAGATCACCCGCCGGGCAATCCAGACCTAGTTTCTCTACTACGTAATCGTCGAGTCCTTCATCGTGCAACATGAGCGGAGCCTGATAGATGGTGTCGACATCCCAACTGGATATGACCGCGCGTTCCTCAACGTTGGTAAACAGCGCGATTTTGCTGCGCGCGGATCGCGGCAGCGGCTGTTCGGAGCGGCACACCAATATGTCGGGCTGCAAACCGATGGAGCGGAACTCCTTCACGCTGTGCTGGGTCGGCTTGGTTTTGATCTCGCCCGCTTTGCTCAGAAACGGTACATAGGTCAGATGTATGTACAACGTCTGGGCACTGCCAACTTCCAGGCGCAATTGTCGAATGGCTTCTAAAAAGGGTTGCGACTCGATGTCGCCCACAGTGCCGCCGATCTCTACAATCAACACATCGTAGCCATCCGCGACCTTGCGAATGCGCCGCTTGATCTCGTCGGTGACATGCGGGATTACCTGCACTGTGCCACCGAGGTAATCGCCGCGCCGCTCCCGCCGTATTACTTCTGCATATATGCTGCCAGTGGTGAAATTATTGTCGCGGGTCAGCCTGACACTGGAGAAGCGTTCGTAATGACCCAGATCCAGATCAGTTTCGGCACCATCCTGAGTGACGAAAACTTCGCCGTGCTGAATCGGACTCATAGTGCCCGGATCCACATTGATATATGGATCCATTTTCAGGATATTGACTTTGAGTTGGCGGGCTTCGAGTTGGGTCGCAAGGGAAGCGGTGAGGATGCCTTTGCCTAAAGACGACACCACCCCACCCGTTACAAATATATATCTCGTCATGCGGACCCATCAGTGGCTTAAGCCGTGGCAGTTTTCCCCGCCAGAGACTTCATCAAGATGGGATTGCAAGATAGCAAAAGCAACTAACAAGCTCAATCGCGCATCGAATTTAATTGCGCCCGCGGCGGGTACTTCTCACGCGGTCGGCGTCCAGGTCGCCACCCACGCAGCTGCACCTTGCGGCTCTGCGGGCGTTTGGGTGTTGACCGCCAGACCGGGCACACAGACGAGTTCCTCATCGACGAACAGCAACGGGTAGCTGGCGCGCAGCCAGGGCGGCACCTTGTTCTCATTGAACAGTTGCTTCAGGGTTTTGCTGTGCCCTGAAGCGGCGACGTGCAGTCGTTCTGATCCACGGCGGTATCGCACGTTAAATGGCTTGTCGCAGAGCATAGCCAATGGCGCATCTGCAGGCGCAGGGACTATGCGCAGGCACCCGCCGGCTAAACGCAATTCCTCGTTGGCCCGAATAACCTGCCCAATAGTCTCCTGGGTTGGCTGTCTGCAAACGAAATACAAGTGTCCGGCATATCCGTACAAGGTCCCCTGGGCGCCACAATCGAGCTGCGGCGTACCCTCACCGGCAAGGGATTCACTGAACTGCGCCAGCGCCTTGTCGGTGGTCGCAAAGACCCCGTTAGCCGCCAGATAGGCTCGTAGCCAGGCAATCTTCGCAGGCGGATCCTCGGGCAGGTCGCGCACCGCGATCTCATCGCCACGCTCACCTAGCTTCATCCTCAGTTCATGCGCCAGCGCATCATGCGCGCCGGCTTGAGTATCAACTATGCGCTGTAGCGCATCGTGCAGGCCGTGCCAACGCGTAACCAGCGCCGGCACGATATCGTGGCGCAGAAAATTGCGCGCATAATTCGAATCTGCATTGGCGGCGTCCTCCATCCAGCGAAAGCCGCGGCTTTGCACGTAGGCTGCAAGTTGTTGCCGGCCCAACGGCAGCAAAGGTCGCGCGAAGCGCCCCTGGCCGACCTGTCCGCTGGCACGCATAGGCAGCAATCCGCGGCCGGAAAACAAGCGGTACAGGATGGTTTCCGTCTGATCGTATTGATGGTGGCCGAGCAGCAGCAGTTGTCCGGCCGCTACGCATTCAGCAAAGGCCGCATAGCGCTGTGCCCGGGCGTTGGCTTCCAAGTTGCCTTCGCCGCTCACCTTCACTTGACGGGTGACCAAATTAACGTCCAGCGCCGCGCAGAGTTGCGCGCAATGATCCTGCCATTGCCCGGCGTCACTTTGCAGACCGTGATTGATGTGCAAGGCACACAGCTCAAGATCGGGAAAGTTTGTCACCACCACACTCTGGCACGCCAGCAGCAGAGCAGTGGAGTCTACGCCTCCGCTAAATCCTACCCACAATCGCGTAGGCGCATGCGCGCGTAGGACTGCCAGCACCAGCGCGTCGATCCGATCGTCAATGTTCGAGGAGTGTTCGGCCATGGCGGCAATACATTCAGGCGCTTGAATATTCCAGGCGCACGCAGCCGGAAAATTCCTGCTTGAGTGTTCTTAACAGTTCATCATTGGCTTGCACCTGCCATTCCTGGCCCAGGGAGATTCGCGCCTGGGCATCGTCGCGGCTATACCAGATACAGATGGGGCACCCTTCATTGTTTGCGCGATGCGCCGCAATCGCATGTTTCAATCGCACGCTGAAATCGTCAGGCACGCTCGCCTCACGGAAGTCGATCACCACACCCTGACTGAAGCGCTGACGCGCTTGTGCGATGGAGAACACTTTCTCCGCACGCAACGCCAGACCCCCGGAAAAATCATCCGCCTGCACTTCCCCTTCGATGATCAGCAGCTCATCTTTGGCGACTTTGCGCCCATACTGCTCGTACGCCTCGGGAAACAGGGACACCTCGATACGCGCGCTGCGATCGTCCAACACCAGAAAACACATGGGCGCGCCCCGCCGGCTTTTCATTACCCGCGTGCTGACCACCATGCCGCTCACCCATTGAGTCTTTTTTTCGGCGCGCAAATCTACGATCTTGCGCTTACTGAAATATCGCAATTCCTGTTCATACTCTTCGATAGGGTGTCCGGTCAGGTAGAGTCCCAGCGATTCCTTTTCGCCCTGTAAACGGTCTCGATTCGACAGTGCCGGTACCGGCGCGTGTTGTTCGCACGCAACTGCCTGCTCGACATCCATGCCGCCAAACATATCGACGATGCCGGCCTCGGCATTGTGAGCCTGTTGCTCGGCGCTTTGTAGAGCCGGACCCAGGTTTGCGCGCAAGCGCGCTCGCGTTGCGTTGACATCTTCACCGGGCTGCGCAAATTCATCCATGGCGCCAGAGGAGATCAAAGCTTCATGCACCCTCTTATTGACTTTCTTCGCATCGACGCGCCGACAGAAGTCCTGCAAATCTGTAAACGCGCCGTCCGCCCGCGCGCGCACAATGGAGCCTACCGGGCCTTCACCCACGCCGCGTACAGCACCCAGGCCATACATAATGCACTCATTCTGCACAGAGAAGCGGAACTGGCTGAGATTCACGCTGGGTGGGAGAAGCGGTACCTGCATGCGGCGGACCTCATCAATCAACACCACAACGCGATCGATGTTCTGCATCTCTGCAGACAGGTTCGCCGCCATGAATTCCGCCGGGTAGTGAGCCTTGAGCCACGCAGTCTGGAAGCTCACCACTGCGTAGGTCGCAGAATGCGACTTGTTGAACGCGTAGCCGGCAAATTTCTCCATCAGATCGAAAATTTCGTTTGCGAGCTTGTGATCCACCGCGTTGCGGTCGGTACCAGTCAAAAATTGCTCGCGCACGCGCGCCATCTCTTCGGGCTTCTTCTTGCCCATGGCGCGGCGCAGTAGATCCGCCTGGCCCAGACTGAAGCCAGCCAGCTCCTGGGCGACCTGCATGACCTGCTCCTGGTATAAAACTACGCCATAGGTGCTTTCCAGCACGCCCTTGAGGCTTGCGTGGGGATACACCACAGGCTCTATCTTGTGCTTGCGATTAATGTAATCAGCATCCGCCCCTGACTGCAGCGGACCAGGACGGAACAGTGCAACCAAGGCGATGATGTCGTCGATGCTGTCGGGCTTGAGTTTACCGATGAGGTCTTTCATGCCACGAGATTCGAGCTGAAATACACCGGTGGTATTAGCACCCCGCAACAGATCGAATGTCTGCTCGTCATGCAACGGCAGCTCATCTATATTGAGCACCGGCTCGCTGTCAGTGCGACCGGCGTTAATGCTCTGCACCGTCCAGGCAATGATGGTCAGCGTTTTTAAGCCCAGGAAATCAAACTTCACCAACCCGGCGCGTTCGACGTCGTCTTTGTCATATTGCGCGACCAGGCTGCCGCCCAACTCCTCCGTGTAAAGCGGTACAAAGTCAGTGAGTGAGCTGGGAGCGATAACCACACCACCTGCATGGCGGCCGACGTTGCGCACAATGCCTTCGAGCTTGTAGGCCATATCCATGATCTCGCCGACTTCTTCAGCCCCTTCCACAAACTCCTTGAGCTCGGCACTCTCCTGCATCGCCTTGTTGAGCGTCATGCCCACTTCGAATGGGATGAGCTTGGACAGCTTGTCCGCCAATCCGTAAGGCTTGCCCTGAACCCGCGCGACGTCGCGCACCACCGCTTTGGCGGCCATGGTGCCAAACGTTATGATCTGGCTGACCGCATCGTGACCATACCGCTCACTGACATGCGCAATGACCCGATCGCGACCCTCCATGCAGAAATCCACGTCGAAATCCGGCATGGATACGCGCTCCGGATTCAGGAAGCGCTCGAACAGCAGATCGAATTCCAATGGATCCAGATCGGTAATGCCCAGACTGTACGCCACCAGGGATCCGGCACCGGATCCCCGACCTGGCCCCACTGGAATGCCGTTGTCCTTAGCCCACGCGATGAATTCCATGACGATCAGGAAATATCCCGCAAACCCCATTTGATTGATAACGTTCAGTTCGAACTCGAGGCGCTCGTCATAGGTCTGGCGAGTCGCGTCCTGGGCCAGGATGCCGCGCGTGTCGATACGATTTTGCAGTCCGGAATGTGCGCATGCCGCCAGATAGGATTCCAGGCTATCGCCATCGGGTACCGGGTAATCCGGCAGATAGTAAGTTCCAAGATCAACCGGTACAGAGCAGCGCTTAGCAATCTCTACCGTGTTTGCAATGGCCTGGGGCACGTCTTCGAACAGCGCACTCATTTCCGCAACGCTACGTAGATGTTGCTGCGCGGTGTAACGCCGCTCCCTGCGTGGATCATCGAGGGTCCGCCCTTCGTGTATGCACACCCGGGTCTCATGCGCTTCGAAATCTTCGCTGTCGGCAAAACATACATCGTTGGTGGCGACCACACCCACGTGCAGTTCGCTGGCAACACGCAGCAGGCGATCGTTTGCGTCGTCCTCACTGGCGCGACCTGTGCGCATCAGCTCAATGTAGTAGCGGTCGCCAAAGTGCTCGAGCCAGCGAGCAACCCGCCCTTGTATCGCCGCATCGTCTGCACTCGCCGCGAACTGCCAAAGATGCCCGAAAACGCCACCGGACAGCGCGATGAGGCCCTGACTATGGGCAAACACATCAGCTTCCGGGACTACGCCGCGTGAACTCACCGTGGTATAGGCAGCAGACACCAGCGCGATCAGATTCGCATAACCGGCGTCGTTCATGGCCAGCAGGACCACCCGCTCGGCGACCGCATCCTGGGCGTCGGATTCCACCACTCGCAGTTCTACGCCTAGAATCGGCTTAATGCCTTTGGCGATACAGGCTTCATAAAATTTCACCAACCCAAACAGGTTGCCCGCATCGGTCAGGGCTACCGCTGGCGCAGATTGCGCGGTTACCTGGGCCACCAGATCTTTGACCTTCAGCAAGCTGTCGGCGAGTGAAAATTCGCTGTGCACGTGCAGGTGTACAAAGCCGACGTCGAATTCGTTCATCCCTGGCGCACCTCGTTCACCACCGAGGGCGAATTGATCGCGTCGCGCTCGAGCACCTTGCGCACAGGTGCGTAGCTCGCGCGGTGCTCACATGTCGCGCCGAGTCGCGCGAGCGCACGCAAGTGCTGCGGGGTGGGATACCCTTTGTGCTGCGCGAATCCATAGCCTGGGAACCGCCCGTCCAGATCGATCATGGCCTGATCGCGTGCAACCTTGGCAAGGATCGAAGCCGCGCTGATCTGTGGAAGAAATTTGTCGCCCTTGACGATCGCCACACTGGGGGCTGAAAAATGTGGCGTCTTGTTACCATCGACCAATACCATTTCCGGACGAACCGATAACTTTCTGCATGCCCGCTGCATGGCAACGTGACTGGCGCGCAACACATTCAACTGATCCACCTCTGCAACGCTCGCCCACCCAAGCCCCCAGCTCAGCGCCTGAGCGCGTATAGCTACGGCTAACTCTTCCCGTCGGGCGGGCGACAATGCCTTCGAATCGTTAAGCTCATCGATGGGTTGATGCTGATCAAGGAGCACGGCCGCAGCGACCACGGGGCCCGCCAGCGGCCCTATACCGACCTCGTCAACGCCGGCGCGCAGACCGGACGCCCAGCGCAGGAGAGCGTCGCCGAACATTGCATGTTGGGCCGGGATATCGCCCGGGGATGATGTAAGGCCGGCTTGCACCGTCGCGTTCACAGCCTAGTGGAATTGCTGTAACAACCTTAACACGGCGGCCGCGGCCTTGGCATCAGCGCCGCATCTCAATTGCTCATGCAAACGGCAAAATTCATCGATGTACGTCGGACTCTCCAGCGCGTTGCGCAACTCGCGGTCCAAGGCATCAGCGAGCGCCGGCCCACTCGCCGCATCCTGTAACAGCTCGGGCATCAGTTCCCGCCCCGCCAGAATGTTAGGCAGTGCCACGTAGGGAGTCCGTACGACGCGTTTCGCCAACTGATAAGTCATCCGTCCTAATCGGTAGCTCACGACCGCCGGACGATGTAGCAACATCGCCTCCAGTGTACTCGTTCCGGATTTAACCAGCGCAATGTCGGCGGCTATCAGGGCCCGCCGCGCATCCCCATCGTAGAGGGTCACATTAGCGTTCGGATGTTTTTCCAGCGCCTGCTCCACCCGGGCCCTGATTGCTGGACGCAGGCAAGGAACTACCACCGACGCGGGCGCATGTCGCTGCGCAAAAAGCTCGGCCGCGCGGAGAAAATCGTCCACCATCAGCGCCACTTCGCTGTTGCGGCTGCCCGGCAGCACCGCCAGGACGGTGTTTGCAGACTTATCCAATCCGAGCGAATCACGGGCGGCGTCCCGCTGCGCCACAGCACCCGCATCCGGTGCGATCTCATCGGCGAGGGGGTGGCCGACAAACTCGGCGCGTACCGGCAACGCGTCATAAAATGCTGGCTCAAACGGATACAGGCACAGCACGAGATCCGCACTCTTGGCAACCCTCCGCGTGCGACCTGAGCGCCAGGCATAGACCGAAGGACTCACGTAGTGGGCAGTTTTGATGCCACGTCGCTTGAGCGCAGCCTCCAGCAGGAAATTGAACACGTTGAAGTCAACGCCCAGAAAACCATCGATGTTTGCGGCACTGAATTCTCTGATCAACCGGCGCAGCAGTCGTATCAATTGCGGAAGGCGTACTATCGGGTCGCGGAAACCATTGACGGAGAGTTCGTCGATGCTGGCCAGCGCATGCAACCCCTGTTCCCGCATGCGCGCACCACCGACTCCTACAAAACGCACCTCATCATGATCGCCTAGCCGTTCGCGCAGCGCCCGCATGACCCCCGCGCCCAGGTTGTCACCCGAGGCCTCACCCGCCAACACGCCCAAGGTCAGGACCACAGACCACCGCCGGTAGTAAGAGCGTTAGTCGCGGGCCGTACTACGGCCACGGATAATTCCCCACTCTGAAGATTCTATGGACTTGGCGAACATCTCTACTTGCGGGTACTTGGAGCGCAGCTCGGTTAATTCGCTCAACGCATCCCGCACCTTCAATCCATTGCGATAGACCAATCGATGCGCATCGCGCAATGCCTGCACCGTGTCCTTGTCGTAATTACGTCGCTTCATGCCTTCCAGATTCAAGCCGATAGCCACCGCCGGATTACCACTCACCGTCATGTACGCCGGAACGTCTTTGGTTACCAGGCTCATGCCGGCAATGTGTGTGTATGCGCCGATGCTGCGAAACTGCGGGATACCGCTGTAGCCACCGAAGTTCGCGTGATCGCCAACTTCAACGTGACCAGCCAAGGAGGCATTGTTAGCCATGATCACGTGGTCTCCGACCACGCAATCGTGCCCCACGTGTACGTAGGCCATCAGCAGGCAATTATTGCCCACGACGGTGCGGCCGATGCCGCCTTTCGCCATCCCACGGTGAATGGTCACCCCTTCTCGAATGACAGTGTTCTCACCTACTTCAAGAAAGGTCTCTTCCCCGGCAAATGCGAAGGCGGGAGTGTCTTCTCCGACCGTAGCGAACTGGAATATTTTGACGCCCGCACCGATCTTGGCCGGACCTTTGAGGACTACATGCGAGGCAATCTGTACACCGTCAGCGAGTTCGACATCAGGGCCAACAATACTCCAGGGCCCGATGGCAACGTTCTCGCCAAGAACAGCCGACGGGTCTACGATCGCACGCCCATCAATCATGCGGATTGCTCGACCACGGACAATGTCGCTGAACAGGCCAGCTCACCATCTACGAACGCTTCACAGTCGAATTTCATAACCTGGCGTCGGTCCGCGGCGATGACGCTGCGCATGTCCAGCCGGTCTCCCGGTATCACGGGTCGGCGAAAACGCGCTCGTTCCACTCCGCCAAACAGGTAATTCACGCCATCTGCGGGTCGTTTACCCTTGGTCTCGAACGCCAGCACTCCGGACAGCTGGGCCATGGCTTCTAGAATAATCACGCCAGGCAGTATCGGCTGACCCGGAAAGTGACCATTAAACATCTGTTCGTTGATGGTGATGTTCTTGAAGCCTTGAACCGATTCCCCGGCGACCAGATCAGTGACCCGGTCAACCAGTAGAAATGGATAGCGGTGAGGCAAGTATGAGAACAATTCGTTGATGTTCTTCTGTAGGCCCATAGATCCCCTCGTCGTATCCGCCATTCAGGCGGAAGTCATTTGTCGCGTTCGCTGCGGGCTTCTATTGCTTTGACCCGCTTGAACAATTCATCCAACGCAAGAAAACGCAGCGCGTTGCGCCGCCACTTGCCGTGCTCGTGAAACACAATACTACCGGAATACACGCCGGGTTTACTCACAGACTGGGTGATGGTCGTGCAGGCGGTGACGATCACGCCGTCGCACAGGGTGACGGGTTTGTCTCCTCCGACCCCCGCGCCCCCGGCTAGCACACAATGTTTGCCGATAACCGAACTGCCGGCGAGCCCCACACAACCACACAGCAAGCTGTGGGCTCCGACACGGCAGTTGTGTCCGATCTGCACCTGATTGTCGATTTTCACGCCGTCTTCGATGACGGTGTTTTCAATTGCCCCGCAGTCGATAGACGTACACGCCCCAACGCTCACGTCAGCACCAATCTCGACGCCGCCGAGTTGCGCGATCTCCACCAGATGCCCTGCGCTGTCCGGAGCGAACCCAAAGCCGTCAGCGCCAATCACGCAACCGCTATGCAATACGCTGCGCGGGCCGATAGAGACGTCGTTATAAACGGTCACATTGGCTCGCACAGTGACATCTTTCCCGAGACTACAGCGGTCACCCAACACACTGTGTGCAAATATCCTTGCGCCCGCCGCGACCTGTGTTGAATCTCCGATGACCACCCCAGGACCGATCGCCGCCGCCGCATCGATTTCGCAGCCCTGCCCGACAATTGCGCTCGGGTGAATCCCAGGCGCCAGTGATCCGGGATCGGCAAAGAGTTGTGAAGCCCTGGCGAACCCCAGGTAAGGGTTGTCGACGACCAGGGCACACACCGGGCACTGCTCCGCGTCTGCGGCGCTTAAGATCACCGCGCTGGCGTTAGTATCCGCCAGCTGGTTGCGGTAGTTTGAATTTGAAAGGTGGCTGAGCTGACCGACGTTGGCGGAACCAAGGCTGCCCAGACCGGTGATTTCCACCTGCCCATCACCGACTACTTCGGCGCCGATCCGCTGCGCGATCTCGGCAACAGAAAGCTTCATGCCTGCGGGTGAACGCTTAGTCGCGCTGTTCGTTGAGCTTCTCAGTGACCCGCCGCGTAATGTCATGCTTGGAGTTTGCGTACTGCAAAGCGTTGGGCGCCAAAATCAGGTCGACCTGATCCACTTGGATAATGTCCTTCAACACTTTGTCGAATTTGGGCGCCAACGCCTCCAGGATCTCCTGGCGTTTGTCCTGCACTTCTTTCTGAAGTTTCTGCGAGCGGAATTGCAGGTCGATCTGCATGTCTTCGATGTCTTTTTGAATCTTGCGTTTCTCGCTGGCGGCCATCACTTCGCCGTCGGTTTGCAGCTTGGTGTTCAACGCCTGCATTTCTTCTGCGATGCTACGCAGATCGTTCTGCTCGGTTTCCATTTCTTTGTTCGCGGCATCGGCCAGAACCTTAGCCTCGTCGCATTCTAAAATCGCGCGCACAGAATCCAGGACCACGATGTTCATTTCCGCGGCATGGGTGACGCCGGCGCACATCAATAGTCCGAACGCGGTTAGCTGCGCATACTTCTTAATCATTACCAACTCCTACTCTAGGCATAAGGCCCTAGGTGACCCCAGGGCGTTGAAGGCGCGCATTCTAACTCAGAATGTGCGCCCAAGTTCAAACTGAAAACTTTCTTCTTCGTCAAAATCTTCGGTCTGAAAGGCTTTTGCGATACTGAACGTCATGGGGCCGAGGCCAGTCAGCCAGCTGACCCCGAAGCCAACTGAATAACGCAGCGCATCCACGTCGAAGTCGAAACAATTTACCGCGACATCCGGGCAGTCGGTGTTGAACACGTTGCCTGCGTCAAGAAAGAACGCCGGTCTGAACTGGCGGTTGTCCTTCACGAAAGGGAACGGGAAAATAAGCTCGGCACTCGCCTCGACCAGTAGATTTCCGCCAAACGGGTCACCGTCCGCGTCATTGTTGAAGAATATCGGGTTACCATTGTCGTCCACCGGGGGCGTGGTACGCGGGCCCAGCGTCGAGTTCTCGAAGCCGCGGACGGAACCAAATCCACCAGCAAAGAAGTTCTCGTAGAACGGCAGCCCCGAAGTTGAACCATAACCGTCGCCATAACCAAACTCGGTACGTAGACGCAGCGTCCAACTCTGGGATATAGGAAAGTACCGTTCGGCCGCATAGTTGATCTTGTAAAACTGCAAGTCGCTGCCGGGCACGGCGATTTCAAAGGCGAGAGACTGCGATGCCCCCCGCGTCGCGAAGATCCCGCGGTTCAGGGTTGATTTACTCCAGGAAAGATTCGCCTTGAAGTTGATGGCCTCCTTACCATTCTTACGGATGAAATCAGTAATTTCCTGAGCCGCAAATACGCCTTCCGTAATTTCTGTCCAATCCGCAAGCACGCCGAAATTAATGCGCTGCACTTCGCCGATCGGGAATCCGAAATTGACGCCGACGCCGGCCGAATCCGTCGCGTACCTGGCGATGTTGCGTTCGTCAAAGTCCAGGCGCCGGAAGAAGACGTTGAAGCCACGGCTCACGCCATCGAGGGTAAAGTACGGGTTAAAGTAGTTGAAGCTGGCTGATTTCTGATAGGTCGAAGCACTGACCCCGAAACCCAGGCTGTTGCCGGTGCCCAACACATTGGATTGCTGGTAGTTGCCACCCAGGATCAAGCCGGTGCCCTGGGCATATCCCACCGTCGCAGAGATGCTGCCTGATGGTTGCTCCTCGACCGAGAAGTTCACATCAATCTGATCGTCAGTGCCGGGCACTTGCGGGGTTTCTACGTCAACGCCCTTGAAGTATCCGAGTCGTTCCAGGCGCACCTTGGACAGATCAATTTGCGCAGTGGACGCCCAACCGCCTTCCATCTGACGCATTTCCCGGCGCATTACCTCGTCCTGGGTCAACTGATTCCCACCAAACGACACTCGCCGCACGTACGCTCGTTTACCCGAATTGACGAAAAACTCTATATCCACGGTATCGTCTTCATTCAACTTGGGCACGCCGCTAGCGGTGGCAAAGGTGAATCCTGCGTTGCCAAGGGCGCCGGTAAGCCGCTCTTCCGTAGCGGTTATGCGCGCCTGATTGAAAGTTTGCCCTTCAGATACGATAAACAAGCGTTCCAGGTCTTCGGGCTCCACGTCACCCAGTTCGCCAATCAGATTTACTTCGTTGACGGTGTATATATGACCTTCTTCGATACCAATCGTGATATATACCTGGCGCCGGTCCGGAGTAATGCTCACCTGGGTCGAATAGATGTCGAAATCCGCATAGCCCCGATCTTTGTAGTACGCCTCGAGTTTCTCCAGATCGCCGGATAGTTTCTCGCGTGAGTACTTGTCATCGTTGCGATAGAACGACAAGAGACTGGGGTGTTTCAACTCCAGCTCGTCGAGCAGCGCTTCGTGGGTATACCTTTGCGCGCCGACGATATTGAGATGCCGTATCCCGGATGTCTTGCCCTCATCAACCACGATCTTTACATTCACTCGGTTACGCGGCAGGTCCTCGATATCCGTTTCGATAGCGGCGCCATAGCGCCCTTGCGACACATATTGCCGTTCCAGTTCGAGTCCGACACGCTCCAGGGTCGCCTGTTTGAAGATTTCGCCTTCACGCAAACCCTGCTGACTCAATCCGTCGAGTAACGCATCGGTCTGAATCGCCTTGTTGCCTTCGATCTCAATAGACTCGATAGCTGGCCTTTCCACCACGGTGACTATAAGCACACCATCGTCACGCCCAACCCGAATGTCCTTGAAAAAACCCGAGGCGAACAGCGCCCGCATAGTGGTGCGGATGGCGAGTTGATCGACCCGGTCGCCCACCGCCACCGGAATGAGGTTGAAAACGGTGCCTGCTGATACGCGCTGAAGTCCTTGCAGGCGCACATCGGTAATGACAAAGCCACCTGCATCCGCCGCGCGGGCTGACCCGCTCGCACAAAACAGGGCGACCAGCAGCAGGAGAAAATATCGGCGCATAAAACTCAAGATCCTTAGATTCCTAGAAGATGCGTAGCAGGTCATTGTACGTCGCAAAGATCATCAGGGCGCCAACCAGGAACAGGCCCACCTGCACGCCAACAATCTGCACGCGCTCCGGTACCGGTTTGCCCGTAAGCAATTCAGCACCATTGAACAACACGTGGCCACCATCAAGAATCGGGATGGGAAGCAGGTTAAACACGCCCAGCGACAGGCTCAGGAAAGCCAGAATGCCGACAAAAGAGCGCCAGCTGTAACGGGCTGAATCACCGGCAACCTGAGCAATACTGATGGGACCGGACAAGTTCTTTACCGACACCTGGCCAGTAACCATTTTGCCGACCACGGACAGGATCAGAATTGATTTGTCCCAGGTCTCGACGAGGGCAACGCCTACAGCCTGCAGCGGCGTGTGATCCACGATGATCTGGGATTGGTATACCCCAAGCAGGCCAACCTCGGTGCCATCTTCCAACGTACGGCTACCCGGCGTGACCGAAACCCTGCGTAAATGACCTTGTCGGTACAAGTCGAGGGTGATGGCCTCATTCGGGTGAGATTCTATCTGTTCGACCCATTCCGTCCACTGGCTAACAGGCTGGTCGTCCACGGCGGTAACGAAGTCGCCGGTCTGCAAGCCGTCGCGCTGCGCCGGAGAATCTGGCACCAGGTCGCCTACCAGACTCAACACCACAGGTTTGATACCCAGCGATCCGATGACGTCCGGTTCACCCACGCCTTCGTGCCAGGCACTGATAGGTATGTTCACGACTCGGTCGCGGTCGGTCTGCAAATCTTTCACGGTGAGCGCGACCATGCCGGTTTCGCCGAGTCGGTCGGTCAGCGCCAGGCCAATCTCCTGCCAACCGTTTATTTCTTTATCATCCACCGCCAGTAATCTGGCCGGGGCATTCAGACCGGCGATTGCCGCCGGGCTATCGGGATCCGCTGCGGCCACCATGGGTGTGATATTGAAGCTGCCTGCCACCGCCAGGATCCAATACACGACGATTGCCATCAAAAAGTTCGCGGCCGGCCCACCCAGTGCAATAGCGATGCGCCAGCCTGGATGCAAATCCATATACGCAATGGTGCCCGCTGGCTTTTCCACTGCCTCATCAACGTCACGATCGTCGAACATGCGCACATACCCGCCCAGGGGGAATATGCCCAGTGCAAACTCAGTGCCGCGCTTATCCACCCAGGACCACAGCGGTCGTCCAAAGCCGACCGAAAAACGTACGATGCGAACGCCTGAACCACGCGCGACCAGATAGTGGCCGAACTCATGGATCGTCACCAATACGCCTAAAGTGGCGATAAACGCTAGGGGGTAATGTAATAGGTCCACGTGCTGCTCTTATTTCGTTCCCAGTTTAGTCGTATCAGCCAATAATTTGGATCTCATTGTGTGGATTCAGTTCCACGTCAGTATGAGCGCAAAAACCGGGATCACCGCCAACAACGAATCAATGCGATCCAGGACACCGCCATGCCCCGGCAACAGGGAACCTGAGTCTTTCACGCCCGTAGCACGTTTCAGCACGCTCTCAAACAAATCTCCGAACACAGAAACGATGATCAACGCGGCCAGTATTGGCAACCAGAGCAACCATTGGTCACTCAGCCAGACCAGCCCAACACTACACACGCTCATGGCGAATATGAATCCCCCTGCCGCGCCCTCCCACGTTTTACCAGGGCTTACCTGGGGCGCGAGCTTGTGTTTTCCGAACGCCCGCCCCGCGAAGTACGCCCCGATGTCAGCACCCCACACGAGGAAAAACGCCCATATCAGCCACCAGCTGCCATGCGGTTGTTGCCGCACGACCACCAGTGCAATCCAGGCCGGCACCAGCACGGCCAGCCCCAGAAGCGCAGCGAACAAATGGTTCTGGAACAAGATCTGCCCCCTGGGGAAAACGAGCACTGCCACGACCGCGGCTAGCCAAACGCCGCAACCGAGAATCAATCCGACTTCGTACCACGCTCCATTCCCATAGCAGAGCCAGACAATCAAACTTAACAAGCCAGCGTATGCGACGCGCTGCACCGGCGTGTGCAGACCTGCAAATCCGGCCCACTCGTAGCATCCCGCAGCGGCAACTATCCAGAACACCACGGCCAGCCAGGGTTCCGGCAGGCCAATGACCGCACCAAGCGCAAACACCGCCAGGATGCACGCCGTTATAATACGCAGCCGCAACATGTTTACTCACGCCCGCCAAAACGTCGTGCGCGGCTGGCATACTCATCTACCGCGGCATGCAATTCTTCAGCAGAAAAATCCGGCCAGAAAGCCTCGGTGAAATACAGTTCGGTGTAGGCAACATCCCACAACAGGAAGTTGCTCACACGATGATCGCCACCGGTACGGATCAGCAGATCCGGATCCGGCAGCGCGCCTAAGGACAGGTGTGATCGAAAGAGGTCCTCATTGATGTCGCCGGGCTGAATCCCGCCCGCTTGCACGGCAACGGCAAGTTGCCGAGCTGCCTGCAGGATGTCCCATCGGCCGCCGAAATTGACCGCAACGGACAGGTTCAGCGCACAGTTGTTCGCCGTAAGCTCTTCGCAATCCGCCATTTTGTCCTGGATATCCGTGGCGAAACGGCTGCGGTCGCCGATGACCCGCAAGCGCACCTCCCGACGATGAAGTTCCGCCAGGTCGTTATCCATGACGTGGCGCATGAGGTCCATAAGCAGATTCACTTCACGGCTGGGACGCTGCCAGTTCTCCGTACTGAAGGCGAACAAGGTGAGATGGCGCACGCCTATGTCGGCGCAGGCTTCAGCTATCTCGCGCAAACGCTTGGCGCCGGCGCGATGACCTGCCGCTCCGGGCAATCTTCGACGCTTCGCCCAGCGGTGATTCCCGTCCATGATGATGGCGATGTGCTCGGGGACTTCGCCTGCAGTACTCACGTTGGTGCCTAAAATTCCATCAGATCTGATTCTTTGGCGGCCAGCGCGGCATCCACTTCCGCCACCCTGGAATCTGTCACGCCTTGAATTCGTTCTTCGGCCCGGCGTGCGTCATCTTCGGTGGCTTCTTTTTCCTTAACCAGCTCACGGATGTCAGCGATGGCGTCGCGGCGAATATTGCGGATAGCGATGCGGCCATTTTCCGCGTCGTGTTTGGCCAGGCGGGCCAGGGTCTTGCGATTCTCCTCCGTCAGCGGCGGTAACGGCACCCTGATAATGTCACCGTTTGACACCGGCGTAATGCCAATGTCACTTTTTAAAATGGCCTTCTCTATTTCCGGAACCAGCGGTTTTTCCCAGGGCGATACCGCCAGCGTTCGAGCGTCCTCCACGGATATGGACGCCACCTGATTTAATGGCGTTGGCGAGCCGTAGTATTCCACGGTCACCGCATCGAGCAACGACGGGTTGGCGCGTCCGGTGCGAATCTTTGCGAACGCCTGCTGCAGGGAATCCAGGGACTTTCCCATTCGCTCGTTAGCGTCTTCTACAATTTCATCGATCATAAGCGACCTTCCTTTGATAACCTGTCCGCCGCCGGCGGCTACTATGCGACCACTCGAGTCCCAACGCGTTCGCCGTCAGCAATCGCCTGCAACGCGCCCGGCGCGAGCATATCGAATACCACCAGCGGCATGTCGTTTTCCTTGCACAGAACGATGGCGGTCAAATCCATGACCCCCAAACCACGTTGCAACACCTCATCGTAACTGATCGTATCGAACTTGCTCGCGGACGCATCGTCGCGCGGATCGGCATCGTATACGCCGTCCACGTTGGTAGCCTTGAGAACCGCATCAACACCAAGCTCGACGCCACGCAAACAGGCAGCTGTATCGGTCGTAAAGAATGGGTTTCCGGTACCTCCACTGAGTAGGACAACCCTGCCGGAAGCCATTGCGCGGCGCGCAAGGTCTCGGTCGTATCCCACCGCGATACCGGCGATCGCGGTGCTGGCAAAAACCTGGTTGTCTATCGAAGCGCGACTGAGAAAGTCGCCCAGCGCCAGCGCGTTCATGACCGTCGCCAGCATCCCCATACGGTCGCCAACCACGCGGTCCATACCCGACGCAGCTAGCTGCTGACCTCGAAAAAGGTTACCGCCACCCACTACTACCGCCACTTCGATGCCGCGCTGCGCTAGTGCGCCGATATCGGCGCAAATGTCTTTGAGCACCGTCGGCGCGAGTCCTGAGCCAGTCTCGCCACCCAATGCCTCGCCACTGAGTTTGAGCAGTAGACGTTGCAACGCTATTCGCTATCGCCCAGCTGCGCGGCCACCTCAGCCGCAAAGTCGGCTTCCTCAACATCGATTCCCTCGCCAACCTCGTAGCGTATGAAGCTTTCCACGGAAACCCCACCCGCCTTCGCCAAAGCGCCGACCTTCTGGTTCGGGTCTTTGACGAACGGCTGATCCACCAAGCTCACTTCCGCCAGGTATTTTCTGACCCGGCCTTCAACCATCTTGGCGACGATATCGTCGGGCTTGCCGCTGTCCTGAGCCTGGGTGAGGTAAATCTCCCGTTCTTTGGCCAGCGTATCGGCAGGCACGTCCGTGCCGTTAACCACCAGCGGGTTGATGGCGGTTACATGCATGGCGATGTCGCGGCCAATTTGCTCGTCTTGGCCAGACAGTTGCACCAGCGCGGCCTTGCGGCTGTCACTATGCAGATAACTGCTGATGCCGCCGGCGGCAGAATCCAATACCGAGGCGCGCCGTACACTGATGTTTTCGCCTATCTCCTGCACCAGGGTTTCGCGCTCGGCGTCCAGCCCGGCTTCCATCAGGCTTGCCAGATTCCCGTCTGAAGACGTGAACATCTGATCCAGCACTTTGCCGACGAAGGCGATGAACTTTTCGTTCTTGGCGGCGAAGTCGGTTTCGATGTTCACCTCGATAATTGCGCCGCGGCTACCGTCGTCGGCGACCTTAACCGCCAACAATCCATTCGCCGTGGTGCGTCCGGCCTTTTTTGCCGCTTTCAACGCGCTTTTCTTGCGCAACTCTTCGATCGCTTTTTCCAGATCGCCATCGGTTTCTTCCAAGGCGCGTTTGCAATCCATCATGCCGAGACCGGTTCGCTCACGCAGCTCCTTTACTAAAGATGCGGTTATAGCCATGGCGTGCTACTCCTTGTTTTCTTCGCCAGCGTCTGCCGCTGGCTCCTGGGCAACTTCAGGGGCAGCTGGGGCAGCAGCTTCGGCATCGGCCGCTTGCTCCGGTTCGGCTGCTTGCTCAGGCTCCGCTTGTTTCGCCTCTTGTGCCTGTTCGGCTGCGAGCGCCCGCTCAGCTGCTTGCGCCTTTGCCGCCGCGGCTTCAGTCGCCTGCTCGGCTAGTTCCTCTTCCAAAGACGCGCGCACGCCCTCAGAGATTTCAGCAACCGGCGGGGCAACTTGCTGCTGCGCCGCATCTGTTTCCACAAACTCGTCTGGATCAACGTTCAATGACGCCTGAGATTGACCTGCCGCGACAGCATCGGCGACCGCGGTCACGTAGAGGCGGATCGCACGTATCGCGTCATCGTTCCCGGGAATTACGTAGTCCACGCCATCCGGATCACTGTTGCTGTCGACGATACCGAATACCGGTATACCCAGCTTGTTCGCTTCGCTCACTGCGATGTGTTCATGTTGCACGTCGACCACAAACAGCGCATCGGGCAATCCGCCCATTTCCTTTATGCCACCAAGACTCGAGTGCAGTTTCTGCATCATTCGGGTCCGTTGCAGAGCCTCTTTCTTTGGCAGCATCTCAAAGGTGCCATCTTCCGCCTGTTTTTCGAGTTCCTGCAGGCGGCGAATGGATTGACGGATGGTTTTGTAATTGGTGAGCATGCCGCCCAGCCAACGCTGATCCACAAACGGCATCGACACCCGCGCGGCTTGTTCATTTACCACCTTGGCGGCAGCTCGTTTGGTACCCACGAACAGAATCTTGTTGCCACGCCGGGCCAGATTCTGCACTTCGGTTAACGCATCGTTGAACGCCGGAAGTGTTTGTTCTAGATTGATGATGTGGATTTTGTTGCGCGCGCCAAAGATATAGGGCGCCATTTTCGGGTTCCAGAATCTGGTCTGATGGCCAAAATGCACGCCAGCAGCCAGCATATCCCGCATAGATACACTCATTGATTTGTCTCCGGGTTAGTTAACTCGGCCTGATCCCCACCTCCTAACCGGCATTTTTGACGGCACCCGAGAAGGTGTGATGAGAGCAGGCTGTATTTTGTTGCGCCAGAGAAACGTTCTTACTACAAATAGCTGCAGTAACCTTGCCCCGCGGCGGGGCGCTTTATACCATAGTTGATTACCCTTGAAAACGAGTCTATTGCATGGTGGCACGAGTCGCGGACGATACAGATCTGCAGGGCATGCGCGCCGCGGGCGCTGCAGCCGCGCGCGTGCTGGACATGATAGGCCAGCATGTCGTTGCCGGCGTCACCACCGACTACCTGGACGATCTATGTCACGAGTACATCGTAAACGATCTCAGCTGCATTCCGGCACCGTTGAACTACGGGGGCGGTGGCGGACAGATGCCCTTTCCAAAATCGATCTGTACGTCGGTTAATCATGTTGTGTGCCATGGCATACCGTCATCCGGGAAGAAACTGAAGGCCGGCGATGCATTGAACATCGACATAACGGTGATCAAGGACGGCTACCATGGTGACACCAGCAAGATGTTTTTCATTGGCCAACCTACGATCCTTGCAAAGCGTCTGGCTAAGGTGACACAGGAATGTCTGTATAAAGGTATTGAAGCAGTACACGCGGGCGCGCATTTGGGCGATATCGGCTATGCGATTCAACGACATGCTGAATCCCAGCGTTTCAGCGTGGTGCGCGAATTCTGTGGGCATGGCATCGGTAAAACGTTTCACGATGCGCCTCAGGTGCTGCACTACGGTCGCAAAGGGTCCGGCATCATGCTGGAAGAAGGCATGACTTTTACCATCGAACCCATGATCAATGCGGGTAAACGGCACATCAAGATTCTGCCTGATAAATGGACCGCTGTGACTAAAGACCACAAGATGTCTGCGCAATGGGAACACACGTTGATGGTCACCGCGCTCGGATGTGAGGTGTTTACCTGGCGCGCCGAAGAAGGGGTCAGACAGGAACCTCCTGGCATCGCCGTGCCCAAGTGAACATAGTGCGCAATCAGCTGCTGGATCTGCGGCAAACGCTGGCCCAACGATTCTGGCAAAACGATCCCATCGAAGACCTGATGGCCGAACTAAGTCAAGGCATTGACGACATCATCGTCGGCCTGTTCGACGCCCATTTATCACAAGTGAAGAGCGTGGCGCTGTTCGCTGTGGGCGGCTACGGCCGTCGCGAGGTACACCCTGGATCAGATATCGATCTGCTTGTACTTGTCGCCAAGCCGCAAAAATACCGCAGCGAGATTGCCACTTTCGTGCAGAGCGTTTTCGACCTCAATGTCGAAGTAGGACACAGCGTGCGTGACGTCAAAACCTGCCGCACCGAGGCCAGGGCAGACATCACCGTAGCCACGGCCATGTTTGAACGTCGCTTCATCACCGGTGACAAAAAAATCGCCGCGGAGCTGGACAAGGCCATGCAACACCCGCGCCTGTGGCCGTCGGACAAGTTTTTCAAGGCCAAGCACCAGGAGCAAACCCAGCGTCACAAAGACTACGACAACGTGGAGTACAACCTTGAGCCGAACATCAAGACTTCGCCGGGCGGATTGCGCGACATCCATACTGCTATGTGGATCTGCGCACGCAAATTTGGCACCACCGATCCGCATACGCTGGTGGACCTCGGCGTTCTGACCACAAGCGAAATGAACTGGCTGGTGGAGGGTCGGCGCTTTCTGTGGTGGGTGCGTTTCGGCCTGCACCTGTTGGCCGAGCGTAAGGAGGACCAACTACAGTTTTCGTACCAGCGCGAACTTGCGCAGAAGCTCGGGTTTGTCGATACCGATGCACAACGAGGTGTGGAGCGCTTTATGCACCACTACTATCGGCACGTTCTGGCCCTCACCGAAGTCAACGACATCCTGATCCAACATTTTGTCGAGTCGTCAGTCCCGCCCCGCAAGAACAAAACCGAATCGATCAACGATCGATTTCAGATTACCAACAACTATATCGAGGCGCGAGAAGACGGCATCTTCAGCGAATCTCCCGCGGCGCTTTTGGAAATGTTCGTGATCATGGCCAATCGCAATGACATCGCAGGCGTAAGAGCGGCGACCATCCGCCTGGTGCGCGATCACCTGCACTTGATCGACGACGCCTTTCGAAATAATCCAGCACACACGAAGCTGTTCCTGGACCTACTGAAAGCACCCTATACGCTGGTAAGTCAGCTTACGCGCATGCGCCGCTACGGCATTCTGGGCCGTTACATTCCGGAATTCGGCAGTGTCATTGGCCAGATGCAGCACGACCTGTTTCACATTTACACCGTGGACGCCCACACGATGATGGTGATTCGCAACATGCGTCGTTTCCGTTATCGAGCAAGCGTAGAAGCATTTCCCGTGGCCTATCACTGCGTACACACCATCCCCAAACCGGAGTTACTGTATGCCTCGGGCCTTTATCACGACATCGGCAAGGGCCGCGGCGGCGATCATTCGCAACTCGGAGCAGAAGACGCGGCCGCGTTCTGCAAAAGGCACGAACTCAGCGAGGCTGACACCCAGCTGGTGTGCTGGCTGGTGGAAAAGCATCTCTACATGTCATCCGTATCCCAGCGCGAAGACATTTACGACCCGGACGTCGTGCACGCGTTCGCTGCGGAAGTTAAGTCTGAAATGAGACTGGACTACTTGTATGCGCTCACCGTCGCTGACATTAACGCCACCAATCCCACGTTGTGGAACAGTTGGAAAGCGACGCTCTTGCGACACCTGTACAATGAGACCCGCAAGGCTTTACGCAGAGGGCTGGAATCTCCCGCGGACCGAAGCGCAACTATCGCTGCGTACCGCGAGCGGGCCATGGAACGTCTGCAAGGCTCCGACCCCGACCTCAGCGAAGCAGCCATAACGCAGATCTGGAACACCCTTGGCGCAGATTTTTTCCTGCGCCATACCCCGCCGCAAATCGCCACCCTAACCGTTGCCCTGGCGCAACACGATATCAGCGAAGGACCGTTCGTCGCTATCAAGGATACTCACGGTGACCTGCCCGGTGAGGGTGCAACCCAGGTTTACGTCTACTGCCGGGACCAACCGCGGCTGTTCGCCGCGACTGTCATCGGCCTGGATCAACACCAGTTGACCATCGTAGACGCTTCGATTTCCACGAGCACCGAGGGGATCTGTTTTGATTGCTACACGGTGCTGGACAGTGAGGCCAAGGCCCTGCCGCGAGATGCGACCTATCGCGAACGAATCCGTGAACACCTCATCGACACGATCCGAGCAGGCGCTGAAACGCAAAGACTGCCGAAGCGCCGGCTGCCAAGACGCCTGCGCGAGCTGCCGCGACCCACCCAGGTGCGGATATCTCCTACGCCCGACGGGCTTGCCTCCACCCTGACTGTACTCGCCAGCGACCGACCGGGCTTGCTCGCGACCATCGGGCTGCTGTTCGTCGACCTGGAGCTAGAGGTGCTATCGGCCAAGATCGCCACTTTGGGTGAACGCGTCGAAGACACGTTCATCATTCAAACCGCAGCAGGCACCGCAATCGGTATCGGTGAGCCCACCTATCTGCTGGAGAACACCCTGCGTCAACGTCTGGATCAGGAACTGGGGCTAAATAGCGCAAGCCGGATGCCATCATGACATTCAATCCACACTTCGCCGGCTTGCAGCAGTACCCGTTTGAGCGTCTCAGGGCGCTGCTGGATGGGGTGACTCCGCCTGCGCACCTGGCGCACATCAGTTTATCCCTGGGTGAACCCAAGCACGAGCCACCACCATTTGTGATCGAAGCCCTGAGCAACCCAGACGCACTGCGCCAGCACCTCGCCACCTACCCCGCCACCAGAGGGAGCGACGAGCTGCGCGCGGCGATCGCTGCCTGGCTAGGTCAACGCTTCGACGTACAGGTGTCACCAGACACCCAGATACTGCCGGTAAACGGCACGCGCGAAGCCCTGTTTTCGTTCGCTCAGGCAATGTTGAGCGGAGCGCCCGAATCTAAGGTTCTGATGCCGAACCCTTTCTATCAGATCTATGAAGGTGCTGCGTTGTTGGCAGGCGCGACTCCATATTTCATAAACAACGAACGCGGCCTCGGCTATCAACAGGACTACCGCACCGTTGGGGCCGACGTCTGGCGGCACACCGAGCTGGTTTACCTGTGTTCGCCAGGGAATCCAACGGGCCACATCATGACGATTGCTCAACAACAGGAATTGATCGAGCTTGCGCATCAGCATGATTTCATCATCGCCGCCGATGAATGCTATTCGGAGTTGTACTTCGATGACGAAGCAGCACCGTGCAGCCTGCTGCAAGCCAGCGACCTGGCAAGCAACGCTGACTTTGATCGATGCGTCGTGTTCCACAGCCTGTCGAAGCGTTCCAACCTGCCAGGGTTGCGCAGCGGTTTCGTGGCCGGGAGCGCCAAACTCCTGGCGGAGTACTTCCAGTACCGCACCTACCATGGCTGCGCGTTGAGCGCGCACCACCAGCAAGCTTCCGCGCTGGCCTGGGCAGACGAACGGCACGTGGTGGAAAATCGCGCATTGTACCGTGAGAAATTCGACGCCGTGAGCGCCATCCTTGCACCCCACTACACGCTCACGCAGCCGGACGGCGGTTTCTACCACTGGTTGCCCACGCCCATAAACGATGGCGAGTTTGCTCGCCAATTGCTTGGCCAGCAGAACGTTACCGTTATGCCCGGTTCTTTTCTGGCTCGCGACACTGCGGCTGGCAATCCTGGCACGAACCACGTGCGCCTGGCCTGGGTAGCCACTTTCGATGAGTGCGTGGAAGCAGCTGAAAGGCTCGCCGCTTTTGCCCAACACTTGGCGTAGCGCTCCGAAAATATGGCATGGTTTGAGCAGAACTAGGTAGACCAGTCAGGTAGAATGTCGCGTTCGTTTTAACCAACCGTTGAGATCGTCATGTCCGATGTTTTCGCATTTGGTGTGGGACTCGCCCACACGGGTTCTACAGGAGCGATATTGGATTGCCTGTTCCCGCAGCCATTGCTACGCCCTGAGGGCGACCACAAGGATGCTGCGCTACGATTTTCACCCGGCACCACCACTGTCCAGCCGGGGGAGATCGCGGTGGCAAACGACGCGGTCGACGGCCAGTTGGTGCCTGCTGCGCTACTGGAAGTCGACCAGCCTCTTACCGTTGTGAACCTGTCTGCAGACGACGCCATTGCTGATACCGCGTCGGCCTATCTCAAACTGCACCTGCTGTCACACAGGCTGACGCTGCCAAACACCATGAACCTCGACGGGATTTTCGCCCATCTCCCCAATCTGGCCTGGACCAGCGCGGGGCCCATAGAGGTCGATGCCCTCAACGACGCGGTGATTGCAGCGCGAGCCCGCGGCAGTCACCTGGAAATAATGAGCGTCGACAAGTTTCCTAAAATGGTGAACTACGTGGTCCCGCCTGGCGTACGTATCGCCGACGCCAGTCGCATACGCCTAGGCGCATATCTGGGCGACGGCACTACCGTTATGCATGAAGGCTTCGTCAATTTCAACGCCGGCGCGCTTGGTCCTAACATGGTCGAAGGCCGCATATCGCAAGGCGTCGTGATCGCTGGCGGGACCGATCTCGGCGGCAGCGCCAGCACTATGGGGACGTTGTCCGGCGGCGGTGAGATCACCATTACCCTGGGGGAGAACTGCCTGGTCGGAGCGAACGCGGGTACCGGCATCCCACTGGGTGACCGTTGCACCATTGAAGCCGGTTTGTACATTACCGCCGGCACGGTGGTCAGCGTGGTGGACGAAACCGGTGACGAGGTGCGCAAAGCTAAAGCCCGCGAGCTCGCGGGCGGTTCGGACATGCTGTTCATTCGCAACTCGCAAACCGGACAGGTGATCTGTCGCACCAATCGTCGCGCCATAGCGCTGAACGACACCCTACACGCACACAACTGACGCTTAGGACTTACCACGCGTGTCACATTCACAGGTCTATGAGCTGGCATGCCAGCTCATCGCGCGAGCGTCGGTAACGCCGGAAGATGCCGGCTGCCAGGATATTCTCGCCGCGCGCCTTGCACCCCTGGGCTTCGACATCGAATGGATTGATCGCGGCGACGTACGTAATTTGTGGGCCGTGCACGCTGGCGCGGGCCCGCACCTGATGTTCGCCGGACACACCGACGTGGTGCCCACAGGCCCAGCTGAACACTGGGCAACGCCCCCCTTCACTCCGACCGTAATCGACGGTCATTTATATGGAAGAGGTGCGGCCGACATGAAGGCCAGCCTGGCAGCCATGGTCGTTGCGGCGGAACAAGCCCTGGCAACACAATCGCACCTGCCGGGCACGCTCAGCCTGCTGATCACCAGCGACGAAGAAGGCGACGCCATCGATGGGACCCGATACGCCATCGAAGTGCTTAAAGCGCGCGGCGTGCAACCCGATTTTTGCGTGGTTGGTGAACCCAGCTCAACGGCGCAGCTCGGTGACGTTGTACGTTGCGGGCGGCGGGGATCCTTAAACGGCAATCTAATCGTCCATGGCGTGCAGGGACACGTCGCTTACCCGGCGGATGCGGTCAATCCCATTCACGAGGTTCTGGCCGCGTTGGATGAGCTGGCACATATCGAGTGGGATAACGGTAACGAGTATTACCCGCCGACCAGCTTGCAGATCAGCAACATCCATGCCGGCACCGGCGCCAGCAATGTCGTACCCGGATCGTTGCAGGCGCAATTCAATCTGCGCTTTTCTACCGAGCAAACCAGCCAGGGGTTGCAACGCGCGATTGAGCATCTGCTTGATCGCCACGGGCTCACCTACGATATCACCTGGCGCCTTTCCGGCGACCCGTTCATCACCCCGTCCGGCGCTCTAACCGATGCCGTTAGCCGCGCCATTGAAGCGGAAAGCGGTCGGCTGCCGCAACTTTCGACCTCCGGCGGGACTTCCGACGGTCGCTTCATCGCACCCTGGGGCAACCCCGGAGCAAGTACTGTGGAAGTGGTTGAACTCGGGCCAGTAAACGCGACGATACACAAGATCGACGAGAACGTGGCCGTCGCAGATCTGGAGCCGCTGGCCCGAATCTATGCGCGTATCATTGCAATGATGCTACTGCCTTGATTCGCTACGTCGTTATCGGCCTGCTGCTGTTTCTAGGTTTCATCCTGACGTTCGCTCCCGCCGGTATCCTCGCCAGCGCCATCAGCGCAAATTCACGTGCCGAAGTGCTCAATCCAGAGGGGACGCTGTGGAGTGGTCAGGGTCAACTCAACATCGACCATGTAGCCATCGGCGTCATCAACTGGAACTTCGATTTCAGCTCATTGGGCCGCGGCACCCCGGGCTACCGCTGGACGTTCAAACACAAGGATGACCTGATCAACGGCTTTACCGGCGTCGGGTTCTCATCGGTCGATGCTGCGCTCCAGGGACGCCTGGACGCGCGCTCGCTGAACCATTGGCTGCGCCGCTACGACATCGTCTTGAGCGGCACCATCGATGTCGCGCCTTCATCGGTTACGCTGGCCACAGACAGTGGCTTTCCCGTGGCGATGGAGGGTCAAATCAGTTGGGATGGAGGTGTGGTACGTTATGTTCTTTCCGGGTTGTTAAACCAAGTCACGCTGCCGCCAATGCAAGCATTTATCAACCTGTCTGAACAGGGTGTTGCCGAGGCGGTCGTGTACGCGCAAGATCAGCACAATCCGTTGTTGAAGGCCTCACTAGGCCAGAATGGGTACGTAAAGGTGGGAATTACCAAATTGTTTACAAAAATGCTGAACAACCCATGGCCAGGTAGTGAACCCGATCACGCAGTGGTTATAGAGGTTGAAGAGCAAATCTTTTAAAATCAGTTAGTTAGGTTACCGATGCGCAGGACTGGCAGAGGTTAGAATCAGAGGGACACGTTGTTCGAAACCATAATCAGCAAGGGCGCCGAACCCATGAAGTGGCTGTTCGTGGCGGGTATTGCATACACGCTGGCGACAGGCATCTGGTCGTTCTTCGAAACGCCGGTTTCGCCTGTGGCCGACCGACCTGCCACGTCGGTGGATACGAGCAAGTCCAGGGCGCCCGCCAACGTCAACTGGATACTGTCGAAACACCTGTTTGGCGAAGCCGGGTCTGCGCCCGTGGACCAGGGCGACAGCGGCGAACCCGCAGTACAGACACGGCTACCATTGGAGCTGCAAAGCGTGTTCGTAGCGGATGAAGCGAGCGCATCGGCGGCAATCGTGGCCCAGCGCGGAAAACCCGGCAAGCTGTATGCCATAGGCGACAATCTGCCTGGCAACGCTAAACTGGTTGAGGTGGCGACAGACAGAATTATTCTGCGCCGCGCCGGCGTACGAGAAACGCTGATGTTTCCCAAGGGTGGGACGCAGCTGGTCGCAAGCCCGGTGGAGCCGCGCCAGGATCAACCCACCACAGCGCCAGAGGTTCGATCCGATTCGCAGCAACGCCGACAAACGTCAGCCACCAGCCCTCGACGCGGTGAACCCCAGGAAGCAGCCGACGTCGTCGAACAATATCAATCCAGGTTGAGCGAAGACGCCCAGGGCACCCTCAACGAACTCGGTATCGAAAGCGTCGAGGCGACAGAAGCTGCTGGGTATCGCATCAGCGATGTCAGTTCCTCGCCCTATCTTCGCCAAACTGGTTTGCAACCCGGCGATGTGGTGCTGTCTGTCAACGGCCGGCCCGTGGGAGATATACAACAAGACCGCTTGGAACTGGAAAACATCATGGCGCAGGGTTCCGCCCGCATTGAAGTACAGCGCGGAACGCGCAGGTTTTTCATCACCGCGTCGTTGAAATAGGACGCCCGTGCTGAAGAAGCTGCGTTGATAAACGTAAAGAAGTAACGTATGAAACTAACTATGAATAAGAATCTGCTCCTCGCCGCGCTTACCTGCACGGTCCTGTTCATTGCCCCGCCCGGGGTTGCCCAGGAACAAACCTGGCGCATGACCGCGAAGAACGCAGACATTCACGAATTTGTCAGCCAGGTTGCGGAGATCACGGGCAAAACGTTCGTCATCGACCCGCGCTTGAAAGGCAGCGTGACGGTTATTTCCGACTCCCCAATGGACAAAGACGGCGTCTACGCTTTATTTCTGTCGGTTCTACGGCTGCACAACTTTACCGCGGTGCCATCCGGTGACGTTGTTCGGATACAGCAGAACGCTACCGGCAAGCAGACTCCAGGCACCGGCGGAGACTTAAGCGCGGTCGCGCCAGAAGAGCTGGTCACCCGGGTTATAGCCGCGCAGAATGTCGACTCCGCTGAGCTCGTGAAAATATTGCGGCCCCTGATTCCTCAATACGGTCACATCGCCTCGGTGGCCCAGCCCAATGTCGTCATCGTCAGCGATCACGCCGACAACATCATTCGACTCAAGTCTCTCATCCAGCAGATGGATGTTTCCGACGAAGAAGAGGTGGTCATGGTGCCCCTCAAAGACGCCTGGGTCGGCACCGTAGTGGCCATTTTAGAGAAAGTGGCGCCGGAACAGATCGGCCGCAACGCAAAGGGTCCGCAACGCATCCAGATTATCGCTAACGAACGTAACAATTCCCTTGTGCTGCGCGGCAAACCACGACCAATCGCAGAGGTACTGAAGATCGTCGACAAACTCGACCAACCTGCCACCACCACCGATGCAACTCAGGTTTTGATGCTGCGCCACGCCGATGCGGTCAATGTGGCAAATATCCTCGGCGGTATATTGAACAGCCGTAGTGCCAGCCAGGAAGAAGGTAATGTTCAGGAGACCACGCTGCAGGCAGACGAATCCCTCAATGCTATCGTGGTCCGAGCGGATCCCGGGTCGATGTCCGAGATCCTGGATATCGTCGAGAAACTCGATGTGCGACGTGCACAGGTTCTTATTGAAGCCGCCATCGTTGAAATTACGATCGACGATTCCCTAGCCTACGGCGTCGAGATGGCCGCGGTAGACAGGTCCGGTAGCGCCGTGCCGTTGGTGAGCACCAGCATGCAGGGAACCCTTTCTGCGCTGTTTAACAGCTTGCTCGACGACGAAGATCGGATCGACGTACTGCCCGCTTTGGGCAACATAACCACTCCCACGTTGGCCGCCGCCAAGATCGACGCCGACGGTATTTCATTCGCCGCCGTGGTCACGGCACTTGCCACTAACAGTGAAGCCAATCTGCTCTCCACGCCCAGCATCCTGACCCTGGACAATCAGGAGGCGCATATTCTTGTGGGCCGGGAAGTGCCGTTTCGCACCGGTTCGTTCACTACCAGCAGCGACAGCTCCAGCAATCCCTTCACGACCGTACAACGCGAAGACGTTGGTGTTGAACTGACGGTCACGCCGCACGTTCAGAGTGAATCGGCGGTCAGGCTGGAGGTTGCCCAACAGATTTCGAACGTGCTGGCGACTCCCGTGGGCGGCGAGGCGTTTGCAGATGTCGTGACCTCCAAACGCAGCATCGAAACCACCGTTCTCGCCGAGGATCGCCAGACCATCGTGCTGGGCGGATTGATCCAGGACGATATCAATGAAACTGAATCGCGGGTACCGTTGCTCGGTAGCATTCCCCTGTTCGGCAATCTCTTCAAAAATACCAGCAAGTCCAACGCCAAAACCAATCTGCTCGTGTTCTTACGCCCAACCGTTATTCGGACCAAGGAAGACGCGAACAACGCGACGGCCAAGAAATACAATGGTGTTTGGGAAGTCGAAATCAATTCCGTGCTGCCGGCGCTGGACAGTCTCATCGAGGGCAACCGGCCGGAATAAAGTCTACAATCACCTGCCCCATCCACCACAGCGACCGTTCATCGTGCGGCTATGAAAGCGCTGCTCTACAGATTTAACCGTTTTCTGCTTGGGGTCATCGCGCGCCCCAAGTTGGGCGGCGCTGATAACGTCCCAGAGTCGCCAGCCGACGTAGTCTACGTCCTGCATCATCGCTCTCTAACCGACCTTATGATGCTGGACCTGGCGTGCACCCACGCAGGTCTGGTATCACCTCTGCTGCAGATACAACATGACGACCGGTTTGCCGAGAAACACCGTTTTTTTTGCCTGTACCGCTCCAAGGGTGGGCGCATCACCATGGCGTCTCAGTCGGAGCGGATGCTACGCCTGTTACAGGCGCCGGGGGAGATCAGATCGAACATCTATCTGGTTCCCGTATCGGTGTTCTGGGGCCGAGCCATGTCAGGCGAAGGGTCGATCTGGAAAACCCTCACCTCCGAGCATTGGGCGGTAACGGGCCGCGTCAAGCGCTTGATCAACCTGATCATCAATCGGCGTAACATATTCGTTCATACCGGACATCCCATAAGCCTGGCCGATGTCGCGAGCCCCGACGAACCCTTGAGCATTACGTCGCGACGCACCGCGCGCCTGCTGCGGGTCACCCTACGGCGACAGAAGCTCACCACGCTAGGGCCCGATTTCAGCCATCGACGCACACTACTGGGCCAAGTGGTCAACGGACGCTCAGTCCGCGACGTGATTGAGGCCGAACAAGCGAAAGGCGTGCGCGCGGAAAAAACGCGGCGCCAGGCGCGCAAGTACGCACGCACGATTGCCTCGGATATGTCGCACCCGACCATCCGTATCTTAGCGCGCCTACTACGCTGGTTCTGGACTCGAATCTACGACGGTTTAGAGGTGAACGGCGTCGAAAATCTGGAGCCGGCGAGCGGTACGCATTGCCTGGTCTACGTGCCCTCGCACCGCAGCCACCTTGACTACCTGTTGTTGAGCTACCTGCTCTACTACCGCGGCCACATGATTCCTCACATCGCCGCCGGCGATAACCTCAACCTGCCGGTGATCGGCGGCATTCTACGGCGCGGCGGCGCGTTCTTCATGCGCCGAAGCTTTCGCGACGACCCTCTATACGCGGCGGTCTTCAGTGAATATCTGTATCAGGTATACCGTCGCGGGCACTGCGTGGAATTCTTTCCCGAAGGCGGCCGCACTCGCACCGGCCGCCTGCTGCCACCACGCCTTGGTCTTCTCAAGATGAGCGTCGAGCACCAGCAGCGCGGTTTACCCAAACCGCTGGCATTCGTGCCGGTGTATTTCGGATATGAAAAACTGGTGGAGGCGTCGAGCTATCTGTCCGAACTGCGCGGGGCAGACAAACGGGCTGAGTCCGTCGGCGATATTTTCCGTAACCTGAGACTGATCCGCCAACACTTCGGTAGCGTCAAAGTAAACATCGGCACACCCATCAAGCTCGATGAGTGGCTTACCGACCATGCCTGCGACGATGAGCCCGACGCTGTGGCAAAACTCAGCCGCACCATAATGCACAGCATCAACAGCCAGGCCAGCCTCAACGCAGTGAATCTGGTTGCCCTGGTAACCCTTGCAACCCCCAAAGTCGCCATCGAGCAGGCCAGGCTCGAACAGCAGATCGCGTGCTACCAGCAACTACTGGCTAAGCTGTCCCCCATCGCTTGCGTAGATGTCTGCAGCCAGCCGCCACAAGAGGTCATCGCGCATGTACGTAAACTGGGTCTGCTGACCTGTGATGAAGAGGAGTTCGGCCCGGTATATGGACACGACCCGTTTACCGCGGTGCTGATGACCTGGTACCGCAACAACGTCGTACACGCCTTCGCGCTGCCATCACTCATCGCCTGTTTGATGGTGAAACGCCGGCGCAGCGTGCCAGTCGATCGTCTCACCGCCATGATCGAACTGATCTATCCCTATCTCGCCACCGAATTGTCATGCGACCCGGAGGTGGAGCAAATCGACACATGCCTGGATGTTATGACGGAACTGGGTCTGCTGGAGCGCCATCAGGACCAGTTCGCGGCACCTGACCCGGCCAAACCGCAGCACCTGCGATTGACCCTGCTCGCCAATCTTGTCAGCCAGACGCTGGAACGCATGTTCATCGTGATTCACCTTCTTGCCCAGGCGCCAATTACCCGGGAAGCCCTGCTTTCTTCAAGCCAATTGGTGGCGCAGAAGATGTCTCGTCTCTACGGTATTAACGCCCCTGAGTTTTCTGATCAACAGCTGTTCAACCAGTTCGTAGACACGCTCATGAGCAAGGGGGTGCTGTGTGCAAACAAGGATGGTTTTCTCACCTACGATCATATCGTGCAGAACGTATTACGTGCTGCGGAATTCGTGATCGATCCGCAAATCCGCCACGGCGTGGTACTGGCGGCCAATCACACATAAACATCAAAGCGCACCGCTTTGCCACGGATTTGATGGGACGGAGCACCCTGGGTCGGATCTTTAGGTCGTCGTTTGAGCACAACCCGGCGCGCCGCACTGCTTAGCGCTTGCTCGAGACAAGCGCCGACATCCACTTCGTGCGGTCCGCAAAGCGCCTGCAGATGCTGCAGACCTCGATTAGGCAGGGCGCGCTTACGTCTAATGTCAAACATGGGATCCAGGTACACCACGTCCCATTGGGCCCGCGACTGCTGCAATATGGCCATGCCGTCGCCATGCAGGAGATCGACATCTGCACCAAGACGATTGTTGAAGTCGTCCAGCATCAGCCATACCAGTGGATGCGACTCTACCGCGGTGACGGCGCATCCCGCTCTAGCCAGCTGCAGTGCGTCCAGGCCAAACCCGGCGAATGGATCGAGCACCGAAAGCCGACCGCGGCCAACACCGCACGCCTGCAATAACAGCGACCTGCCCCGGCTGCGCGCGTCCAGCATGGAGGCGGAAAGACGAAAGACGCTGTTAAACCGCGCATCGATCAGCGCCAAGCCAGAGTCGTCGAGCCACAGCGCGTGGCCGGCGGCCACCCTGGGTGGCGCGGTAGCCACCCGCAACTGACACCACGGCGCAAGGGCAGAGGCCTCGCCTTCTACTTCGGGCGAGTGATACAGAATGACGCTGGCAGTCACCCGTCTAGCTCACTGTTTGCGCCACGGCGAATCGCCGGCCACGTAGTGCGGCAAGCCTGATTCAGGCGGCCCGCTTGCGCCGGCCTCGTGTAAATCCACGGCAACCCGTACCATGCACCGCGCGCGGGGATAGAGGTCGTCGACAAATTCCCCGCGCAGCGACGCCGGAAACCAGTCTGGCAAAGCGCCCACTACCACAATCGGTTCCGGCAGACGCGCAGACAGCCACGCGGGGGGAGCTTGGACCAATTCATCGGCACGCATCTCGTTGACCATGTTGGGTGTATCGAGCGCGCGGTCGAAGCACGACAGATAAAAAGCATTACCGCGGCTGGCAATACAACTCACAATGCAATTGGCCGCCTCGACCTCTACCGCCGCAGTTGTCGCGAGGGTAGTAGAGCTCGCCACAGGCAGAACCGCCGCATTCGCCGCCAGTGCAATCGCCTGGCTGACCGCAGCCGCGATGCGCACACCCGTGAACGATCCAGGACCGCAGCCAAACGCCACCAGCTCGACATCGGTGGCTCGCACACCGGCCTGTTCGAACAGTTCGTCTACCATCGGCAGCAGATGCAGGTTGTGGGTACGGTGCAGCTCGCGATCCGCCCCATATATCTGCTCATCTACGGCTAAGGCCAGGCTACAATGTGCGCCACTCGTTTCTATACAGAAGGTGATGGTCATTGGCGCAGAATAGCCAACCCTTGGACCTGGAGGAAGCACTGGAGCGCCTATATCAAGCGCTGCCAGTGATCTCAACTTCCGAAGTCATCCCATTGACCGAGGCCCGCTCCCGGATATTAGCCAAGGCAGTATCAGCGCCCGTCGACCTCCCGCCGTTCAGAGCCTCTGCCATGGACGGCTTCGCCGTGCGACGATCCGACTTCGACACAGATCCTACCGGTGCTCTGAAACTGATCGGCGAAAGCCTTGCAGGGCACCCATTTGAAGGCGACCTGGAAATCGGTGAGTGTGTGCGGGTATTCACCGGCGCCGTGGTCCCGGACAGTGCAGATCAGATTTTGCTGCAGGAAGAGTGTGCCTCCATCGCTAACGGCCAGGTGACGTTCAAGCCCCACGTCCCCAATGAATCCTACGTGCGCCCGGTTGGTCATGACGTTCACGCGGGGGCCGTACTGGCTGAACAAGGCGATTTACTCGATCCGTTCGCACTCGGTGGGTTGGCCGCAGCTGGCGTCGCCGAGGTGTGTGTGTACGCCAAACCCATCGTCGGCGTGTTCTCTACAGGCGACGAACTGGTGGATGCGGGCACACCACCGCGCGAGCTGGCGCCCGGCCAGATCTACGATTCCAACCGCTTCACCGTGTTGAGCCTGCTGCAGCACATGCCTTGCACATTGCGTGACCTCGGGCGCCTCGCCGATGACGCCCAGGCAGTACGCAGCGCACTGGCGCGAGCCGCTGACGAGTGCGCAATCCTGATTACCAGCGGCGGCGTTTCCGTGGGCGAAGCAGACCACATTACAGACAGCATCGAGAGCCTCGGGGAACTGAACTTCTGGCGCCTGAATCTGAAGCCCGGCAAACCGCTGGCGTTTGGCCGCATTAAGAAGTGTTTCGTGTTTGGCCTGCCGGGCAATCCCGTTTCCACCATCGTTACCCTGATGATGCTGGCAAAACCCGCCATTCGACACCATGCCGGCGCCCGCGCGCAAAGCCGCGTACGCATGCCCGTCTTGTTGGATGGCCAACTATCTCACGCACCAGGAAGAGTCGAGTATCAGCGCGGCATCCTGCGCCAAGCGCACGGCAAGGTCTACGTGTCTATCACCGGAGACCAAAGCTCGAACCGATTGAGCACCTTTCATCGCGCCAACTGCTTGATCGAAGTGCCCAAGGAAAGTTCAGATCTGCACCCAGGCGCCAAAGTTTTCGTGCTGCCATTTACCGGCCTATTGGATTAACAGTCTGCCAGGGCTCTACGCGGCCAAGCCATCCGCGATGGCCTGTTGTATGGCCACCACGTCGCCGCGCCCGTCCACGCAGACATAGCGCAAACCGGTGCTCTCCAACCCGTGGTAGTACTCGATCAGCGGTGAGGTTTGCTCATTGTAGATCGCCAGCCGCTCACGCACGGTTGCTTCCGTATCGTCCTCGCGCTGGATGAGTTCCTCACCGGTTACATCGTCCAGACCGGCTTGCTGCGGAGGGTTGAATTCAACATGGTAGACGCGGCCGGAGCCGGCATGCACTCTACGCCCCGTGATACGCCTGACTAACTCTTCATCATCCACTTGTATCTGCACGACAACATCGATTTCGACCGAAGCCGCGCGCATCGCCTCGGCCTGGGGAATGGTGCGTGGAAAACCGTCGAACAAAAATCCGTTAGCGCAGTCGGATTGCGCGATGCGATCCTTCACCAGATCAATGATGATTTCATCCGAAACCAGAGCACCCGAGTCCATCACCGATTGAACTCTGCGGCCCAGTTCACTGCCTGACGAAACCGCTGCGCGCAGCATGTCTCCAGTTGAGATCTGGGGTATATTCAGGCGCTCCTTGATAAACTGTGCCTGGGTCCCCTTACCCGCCCCAGGTGGGCCCAAGAGAATGATTCTCATTATTTTTATTCTCCAAAAACAACAACTTACACCGTATTTCTACGGACTTCGATAACGCCCTCTATTAGACCAAGCAAGCTTATGAACTTCACACATTGAAGCCAGCCGGAAATGGTCACATCCACGGTTATGATAGCTTGCTGAGGCGGATTACTCACCCGCGCTGTGGTCCCGGTCAATGGCAACTGAAGGTCGCCAATGAGCGCCGTTATGTCGCGCAGCATGCCATCCCGATTTTCCACTTCGATGCGATAGCGGATTGAAACCGGGAATTCATCGTCGTCGATCCCCGGCAGGTTCAGCTGCTCGTGGTTGGGACGCGCCGCCAGGAATTTCAACACCGCTGCCACGGCAGAACACTCGCCCGCGCCTACGGCTCGCCACATTGCATCCGAATCTTGTTTGCCTAGCTCGCTCGCTAGACCCTGCAACTCAGTATCACTTGTTTCACTCCAGCCCAGCGCGGCGAGCTTGTCCAGCAGCGCCCTTCGGCCGATCTCTATCTGCAGCGGCAGCGCCAGGTTGCGAAAGTGGGAATACAATTTGGCCCGTGCACGATCGGTCATAACGAAGCCCAGTTCCGGCTCCAGCCAATCCCGCTGTGGTTCCGCCCCATCGCGCGTGACGATCTCGACCTGTTGGCCGTTTTCCAGTACTCGATTCAACGGCGCTTCGACCCCGTTTACGCGCACGTGTCGGGCACTGTGACCAATGTCTGTATGTACTCGATAGGCAAAATCCAGTCCCGTGGCGCCCCTGGGTAAATCTATGACGTGTCCCTTGGGTGTGGATATATAAATGCGGTCTTCGCTCACGCGATGAGCCAGCAGCGCGCGTAAAGACTGGGTTCCACCCAAGTCGTCATGCCACTCCATGACCTGACGCAACCAGTCCATCTTCGCTGCAAAGCTGCCATCTTCCGCGGCGCCGTCTTTGTAAGACCAGTGTGCGCAAACGCCCAACTCTGCGTCCTCATGCATGGCAACCGTGCGAATCTGCACCTCCAGGGTGCGTCCGTCAGCGGCCGTAACTGCGGTATGAATGCTCTGATAGCCATTTTCCTTGGGATTCGCGATGTAGTCGTCGAATTCACTGGGAATGTGCTGCCACGCAGCGTGTAATACGCCCAGCGCGGCATAGCACTCGGCCAGGGTACCCACTACCACCCGCACCGCGCGCACGTCGTATACCTGATCAAAAGTGACACCCTTGCTCTGCATCTTTCGCCAGATGCTATAGATATGCTTGGCGCGACCGTATACAACAGCATCAATTCCGTGGCCCCGCAACAAACCGCGGACCTGGTCGATGATGTGCTCCATTTGCACTTCACGCTCGGTACGCTTGCCGCGCAGGTGTCTGGCAATGGACTGGTAAGCCTCCTCCTCGGTATAGCGGAGCGCCAGATCCTCCAGTTCCCACTTCAATTGCCAGATGCCGAGCCGACCCGCCAGCGGCGCAAAAATACCGCTGGCTTCCTGGGCGATTCGCATGCGTCGGGCAGGCTCGTAGGATTTAGCGCGACGCAGTGCAAGCACACGTTCGGCCAGCTTCAGCACCGCCACCCGCGGATCCTGAATCATTGAGACCAGCAAGCGCTTGACGTTCTCGACCTGATCACCCTGTTCCTTTTCGATCAACGGCGAATTCGACATTTCCAACAAGCTGGCAGTGGCCATTGCGGCAACCTGGTTGGCAATGTTGGCGGCGTCGTCACCCACCAGCTCGACCAGCTCAGCATGGCCAATGCGTTGCTCGCGAGCCGCACGATAGATCATCGCGGCCATCACCGCCGCTTGATCCATATTGAGATCCGCAACCATCTCAGCCAGTTCCACCCCGATCGGCAACAGGTCCGGATGACCGGCAGCGAGGGCGGATCCGGCAGCCTCGATCTGCGCCGACTGCAGATGATCGTGAGTGTCACACAGCTGATCCGCCCACAATGGCAGGTTAATGCGTCCATCATCATTGCGCGGCAACTCTGCGCTCACCTTAACCATCGCAACGCCTCCCCGTGCCCGGCTCGCGACAGAAATAGCCCAACGTCTCGACATGAGCTGTGTTCGGAAACATGTCGAAAATCCCAACGCGGTCTAGTCGATAGCCAGCGCCAATCAGACGCGCGGCGTCCGCGGCAAAGCTCAGCGGATTACACGAGACGTACACGACCTGGCTACCCCGAAACTGCTCCAGCCAACGATCGAGATGGACGCCTGCCCCACAACGTGGCGGATCCAACAACAGCACGTCTGCATGATCCATCGCGACCAGTGGGACGTCATCTACGCCATACAGGTCTACAAAATCGAATCTGGCCTGCCGGCTCAACCCATTGAGAGCCGCATTGTCGCGCGCCATCGCAACCGCACCCGCATCGCCTTCGTATCCAGTCACGTCAGCTCCGGCGCGCGCCAGTGGTAAGCTGAAATTTCCGATGCCGCAAAACAGATCCACCACCGCCTTGCCACGCAGATCTCCCAGGTAGGCAAGTGCATGGCGAATCAGCACCCTGTTCATGCACAGGTTCACCTGAGTGAACTGGTGGGGAAGAAAGCGCAGATACAGACCCCAATCCTGCAACTGATATCCAAGCGGCTCGATGCTACCCTGCGCAAGCGCTACCAGCGAATCCACCCCACCACTCTGCAGGTAGATGCGAACTCGGAAGCGCCGCTCAAATTCCCTGCATAGATGCAGATCTGTTTCATTCGCCGGCGCCAGGTGGCGCACCAGCAAGGCGCATGTCTGATCGCCTTGGGCCACTTCTATCTGCGGTATCCGGTCGGCTATCGATGTCTGTTCGAGCAGGGCTTTGAGCGGCGTTAGCAGGGACGAGATCTCCTTCGTTAACGTGACACAGCCGTCAATACGCGCCACCCGATTACTGAAGGATTCTCGAAACCCGACCAGCACACGACCGTCGACCATACGCACGCCAAAACGTGCCTTACGCCTATAGCCGAGACGCGTTGCACTCTGCGCAGGCAGCCATTCACCAGGCTCAACGTCGTGGGCACGCAATGCATCGGTGAGTTGCCGTTGCTTCAATTCAAGTTGTGCCGTATAGGCCAGGTGGTGCAACACACAACCGCCACAGCGGGGAAAGTAGCAACATGCATTGGGTTGGCGTTGCTCGCTGGCGTTGCTGATCGCTACGCCGTCAGCGAACAGGTTGCCCTTACGCTTACGCAATATACGCGCCTCAACCGTTTCGCCCGGCAACGCATTGCGGATGCGCAACGCACGACCGTCAACCTCAGCCACACCGAGCCCGTCGCTGTCCAGAGCAACGATCTCCGCCGTGACCTGTGGCGGCAGCTTAGCCACGTGGATTGCCGGTATACAACGAACGGCTGATCAGAGGCGCGGCGCCGATCAACGGCCGCAGCGCGAGCTGATTTAATCTCCGCGCAGTCTTGAGCACCCCAGGATCGTCAAACTGGCGCGCGCCGATGGCAAGCAGAGTAACGCCCGCTATCCCTTGGCACGAATCATCCGCCGCAACAAAGCCGCTTTCAGGCACACATTGATATTGCCTGTCGGGGTCGATCGGGGCACCGTTGTGCGCATCGTGCTGATAGTCAAACGCATAGCCAAGCTGTGACAACAGCACCATTTCGAAACGCCGTAAGCAATGTGCCAGCTTTGGCGTTGTTTGCAGAATGCGTAGCACCTCGACGCTGGCGTCGAATATTTCAGGCTCACTCTGCCGCTCGGCAAGGCTGCGGTTCAATAGTTCCAATACGTAGAAACCGGCGCTCAAGGCGTCGCCTTCGAATTGCAGACGTTGGGTCGCATCGAACTGGGTCACTGTCACCAACCCCTCGCGCCCGGTGCAACTGAGCGTGCCCAGGGTAAAGGGCTGCACGACGACTGGATTGCGTCCACGATGCATGCCCTTGATCACACCCACTATGCGGCCATGCTCCCGTGTGAAAAACTGAACCATGCCGCTGGATTCCCGATAAGGCCGTACGTGCAGAACCAACGCTTGCAGATCGCTGTAGCGCACGGTTACTCGTAACCGAGCCGGCTCAGTAGGCCTTCGCTTCGGGTCCACCCTTTGCGTACTTTGACGAACAAATGCAACATCACCTTGGTGTCCAGCAGGCGCTCAATGTCTTTGCGCGCCTCGGATCCTATTAATTTGAGACGCGCGCCCTGCTTGCCAATGACGATGCGCTTCTGTCCCTCGCGCTCGACGTATATATCCGCATATATCTCCGTCAGATCCGTGCCTGTCACGAACCGCTCTATCAACACCGCGCTGCTGTGGGGAATTTCATCACCCAGTTGTCGCATCAACTTTTCCCGTACGATCTCTTCGACCAGACGTCGCTCAGTCTGATCTGTGATCTCGTCGGCTGCAAACAAATGCGCGCCTCGGGGTAGCCGCGCAAATACCTCCTGGCGAAACGAATCCACACCATCCATGCGCAATGCGGACAGCGGAATGATCGCTTCGAACAATCCCGACTCAGAAAGTCGCTGCATTTCCGGCAGTAGTAGGTTTTTGTTCTCGAGCAAGTCCACTTTACTCAGCACGGCAATGTTTTTACCCGGCGCGGCTGCTAACAATTCGAGGACGTGCTCATCTTCGGGGGTGTACTTACCTGCCTCGATAATCACAACTCTCAAGTCTACATCCTTGAGCGCCGTCACGGCGTTGGACACCATGTAGCGATTCAGAGCCTTATCGATGTGCTGATGAATGCCCGGCGTGTCCACATAAATCGCCTGATGCGCTCCTTCGGTATCCACCCCCAACATGTTCTTGCGGGTGGTCTGCGGCTTGCGCGACGTTATGCTGATCTTCTGGCGCAGCACGTGATTGAGCAGCGTCGATTTGCCAACGTTCGGACGCCCCAGCAGCGCGATATACCCGCAGTAGCTCATCGCGCTCACTTGTGCGCCCAATCCAGCAAACCAGGATCCAACAGCATCCGGGCTGCTGCCGCCTGCTCAGCACGGCGACGGGACGAGTCAGTGGCAGCGATTTGCAAATCCAGTTCGGCGACCGTACACAGCACCGTATAGCGCCTCTGGTGGTCCGCGCCGCTGGTGTCCTGCACCGTGTATTCCGGGAGCTTGAGGTGTAGCCCCTGCAGAAGTTCCTGCAGGCGGGTCTTTGCGTCTTTGAGATCGAATGGGTCGAGTGCTGCGACCCGGGTCGCAAACAGATGTTCTACAACTGCCGCGCACGCCTGTATGCCGCCATCTTCATGCACGGCCCCAATCACTGCTTCGAAGGCGTCGGCAAGGATGGAGTCCCGCTGGCGTCCGCCGCTTTTCATCTCACCGCTGCCAAGGCGCAACTGCGGCGCAAGATCAACTTCGCGAGCAACTTCAGCCAGCGTAGTTCCACGCACCAATTTAGCGCGCATCAGCGAAAGTGCATCCTCCGCCAGCGACTCATCGTGCCGGTAGAGCATGACACCAACCAGATAACCCAGCACTGCATCACCGATGAACTCGAGACGTTCGTTGTTCTGGCGCGAGTGGCTTTTGTGGGTCAATGCCGCACGCAACAACGCCGAAGATTCGAATTGATAGCCGAGCTTGTTCTGCAGGGCGGCGAAATCATCGCCGCTCGCGCTAGTCGAACGTTCGCCGGTCACTGAATACCAGAACAACGTCTACGTTGTAGAAGAGGTGTTCTCTCACTTCATAGTTGATTGCAATAACTGTCTCATCCCGGGAACGATCTACTTTCATCATATCCTTTATCGGTATGCTGAAGTTCTCGACTCGAAACTGTTTTTTGAAGTGGTCGTTAATCTGCGCGCGGGACCATTGCGCGTGAACCTCATCCACAGGCAAACGATCTGCTACACCTTGAACTATTCGATAATCGAGATAGTGCGGTCCCAACCGCAAGGCGGAAGTGAGAATGAGCGCCATCATCGCCAGGAAAAACAACCATGCCCACATGGACATGCCCTGTTGCCGAAAACGCCCGGTAAAGCCGCGTCTTTGCATCACAATCTCCTTAGTCTATCCACCGATTGCGGGTAAATCCTGGCAGATGCCAGCCGGGTTCTTTATGTAGCCAGATCGCCACCGCCTTACCCACAATATTTTGTTCCTGCGCCAATCCCCAGAAGCGTGAATCCTGACTCTTGTCTCTATTATCCCCCATCATCAGGTAACTGCCGGGAGGAATCTCCCATTCCTGGGTACGCTCGAAACGGCCATTTTTGAATATTGAATGGCTGCGTCCATCGATGTTTTCTACATACTCGCGCATTTGCGTCACGTACGCGCGTCCATCCACCTCCCCCACCAACTCGTATTTCAGGCGCTCACCATTAATAAACAGCACTTTGTTCTCGTAACGCACCGTATCGCCGGGCAAGCCGATCACGCGCTTGATGAAATAACGGGGATCGTGGGGCGGTATGAATACCATTACGTCGCCACGCTGAGGATCGCCAATATCTGCCACCTTGGTACCAAATACCGGCAGACGCAGTCCATACGCATATTTATTGACAAGAATGAAATCCCCCACTTCTAACGTGGGCACCATGGATTCCGATGGGATCTGATAGGGTTCGGCTAGAAAACTACGCAGGACCAGCACCAGCAACAGCACCGGAAAGAACGAACGGGCATACTCGACCAGGGTAGGGTCTTCGGCCTCTGGATCGGCTGCGCGTCGCCGTTTGCGCAGCAGCAACACGTCACCCAACCAGATGAGCCCACATGCGAGCACGGCCCAGAACAGAATAAACGGTAGATCGATATCCACTTGCGTTAACGCTCTACCTTTAACGCAGCCAGAAACGCCTCTTGGGGAATCTCCACCTGGCCCAATTGTTTCATCCGTTTTTTGCCTTCCTTCTGCTTTTCGAGCAATTTTTTCTTGCGCGTTACATCGCCACCGTAGCATTTAGCCGTCACGTTTTTGCGTAACGCTTTCACAGTCTGACGCGCCACGATCTGCCCCCCGATTGCCGCCTGCACCGCGACGTCAAACATCTGTCTGGGGATGAGCTCCTTCATCTTTTCCGCTAACGCGCGCCCTCGAGCCTGCGCCTGATGACGGTGCACTATGCTGGTCAAGGCATCGACCTTGTCGCCATTTATGAGGATATCGAGTTTCACCAGATTGGCTGCCTCGAAGCGCAGAAAACTGTAGTCCAGCGAGGCAAAGCCCCGGCTGACGGATTTCAGGCGATCGAAGAAATCCAGAACGACTTCGTTCAGCGGCATTTCCCAATGCATGGCGACCTGCCCCTGGGAGAACTGCATGTTCTTCTGCACGCCGCGACGTTCTACGCATAGTGTCATCACGTTGCCCACATACTCCTGCGGCAACAGAATGTTTACCTCGGCGATGGGCTCACGCATTTCCTTGAAGTTCTCCGGCAACCGCGCAGGATTGTCCACCTGCACCAGGGATCCGTCGGCTTTCTCAATTTCATAGACCACGGTGGGCGCTGAGGTAATCAGATCCAAGCCGTATTCTCGTTCCAACCGCTCCTGCACGATCTCCATGTGCAGCATGCCAAGAAATCCACAGCGAAAACCAAAACCCAAAGCCTCGGATGACTCTGGTTCGTAGAACAGCGAAGCATCATTAAGAACGAGCTTTTCCAAGGCCTCTCGAAACGCCTCAAAGTCCTCGGAATTGACCGGAAACAAGCCCGCATATACCTGTGGCTTGACCCGCGCGAAACCCGGCAACTGGGCCACTTCCGGCGCCTTCGCCGAGACCAGCGTATCCCCCACCGGCGCGCCCTGGATTTCCTTGATCCCGGCTACCACATAGCCGACCTCGCCCGCGTGCAAAGCGTCATCGGGTGTCCGTTTGGGCGTAAATCGTCCAAGGTCGTCTACGACATGGGCTTTTCCGGTGGACTTGACGATGATGCGCGCGCCCTTTTCAAGTCGACCTTGCACGACACGTACCAATGACACTACGCCCAGGTAGTTGTCGAACCAGGAATCAATGATCAGCGCCTGTAGATCTGCGTCAACGTCACCTTGTGGGGGTGGAACCGCGTCCACGAGGTAGCGCAGCAGTTCATCCACGCCCTCGCCCGTCTTGGCGCTCACCTGACGTATGTCGGTCACATCCAGCCCGATGATATCTTCAATCTCACCTGCTACCCGTTCGGGCTCGGCTTGCGGCAGGTCGATTTTGTTCAACACCGGCAGAACTTCCAGACCTTGTTCTATCGCGGTGTAACAATTGGCGACGGATTGCGCCTCAACCCCTTGAGCCGCATCCACCACTAACAGTGCGCCTTCGCACGCCGATAAAGATCGCGACACCTCGTAGCTGAAATCAACGTGCCCTGGCGTATCGATGAAATTGAGCTGGTACTCTGGTCCTCCGGGGTATTGGTATTTCAAAGTAACGCATTGGGCCTTGATGGTAATGCCCCGCTCGCGTTCCAGGTCCATGGAATCCAGCACCTGCTCTGCCATCTCACGATCTGCCAGACCGCCGCACGTTTGTATAAAGCGATCGGCCAGGGTCGACTTACCATGGTCGATATGGGCGATAATGGAAAAGTTGCGGATGCTTTGAATATCGGGCACTAAAAAGTTCGCGGCCTGTTACGGCGCGCGAGTTTAGCTCATCGGCTTGATGCGTTGTAGGTAAAGATTATTCCGGTACACGCAAGGGCAGAAACACCGGGCTCGCATTTCGCAATACCAGCATCGGCACGGTACGCCCCGCCGGAAGCTCGTCAGCTATCTCGCCGAGCACGGCCGGATTGTCTACGCTGAGGTGGTTCAAGCGGGTAATGATATCACCCCGGCGGACCCCGGCTTCAGCCGCGGCGCCACTGGCCTCAACCACGCGCACCCCGGCACTGATATCCATGCGGCCCAGCTCTTCTTCAGACAGTGCAGCCACGGCAAGACCCAAACGGCCACCGCCGTTAGCGCCCGCGATCGCGCGAGTTCCGTCTTTGGACAAATCGGCCAGCTCACCCACCTTGACCTGTAGTTCCATGGCTTCGCCATCGCGCACGAGTTCGAGTTTGGCAACAGACCCGGCACGCACGCGGCCGACGAAATGCGGCAGCTCCGATGATCGTTCTATGGAACGGCCATTGAACTTTGTAATGACATCGCCCTCGCGCAAGCCTCCGGCTGCAGCAGGGGTATCGTCAAACACTTTGGAGATCAACGCACCGTGGGGGCGGTCCAGGCCAAAGCTCTCCGCTAGATCTCTGTTCACTTCCTGAATCATTACGCCAAGCCAACCCCGGGAGACTCGACCTTCCGTGCGCAGCTGGTCGGCAACTTCCATGGCAATGTCGATGGGGATGGCGAAGGACACACCCATAAAGCCACCCGAGTTTGAATAGATCTGCGAGTTGATGCCCACTACCTCGCCGTCGAGGTTAAACAACGGACCCCCCGAATTTCCCGGGTTGATGGCTACGTCCGTCTGCAGGTAGGGCACATAGTTTTCGTTCTGGGCGGTGGGTAAGCTACGGCCTTTCGCGCTTACAATGCCCGCGGTGACCGAGTAATCGAAGCCAAATGGCGAACCGATGGCCAGTACCCAGGCGCCAACTTTGAGCTTTTCACTTCTGCCCAGCTTCACCACCGGCAGATCTTCATCCGTTTCGACCTTCAACACCGCAAGGTCAGCGCGGGCGTCGCCGCCGACCAGCTCCGCGACCAGCTCCCGCCGGTCACTGAAGCGCACGACAATCTCGCGCGCGCCACTGACGACGTGATTGTTCGTCAGAATGTAGCCATCTGCGCTGATGATGAAGCCGCTGCCAAGCGACTGCGGAGGACGTCGGTTGCCGCGTCGTCCTGGCGGGCCGAAATAGCGGAAGAACTCCTCGAGCTCGTCGCTCTGGGGCCGTCGACTTTCACGACGCGCTTCTCCAACAGTGCTGATGTTCACCACGGCGGGCGCATTAGCCTCCACCAGGGCGGTAAAATCAGGGAGCTCCAGCGCCTGCACGTGTGCGCCTGCCACGAGGCCAATTATGATCGCGAAGATGCGGTAATACTTCATGTTGTCCACCTACCTGATGTGCGCACGGGCTATAAATACCGGAACTGCAAGCTATTCAGCAACCGTGTTCCCTGGGATGAAATCAACGCCATATATACGCCAATCGACAGCATTATTACGGCCAGACTGGACAGCGGCCGTTGTGCCAGACCGGTATTCTGCAAGCCGGCAGCGACCGCAACAAGCAGCACCAGGGGACCGGCAAACACCACAAATGCTACGCGAAGGAGTTGCCCGGCATGCACCGCGACCCGTCGAGAACGGCCATCCGGCGCTTCTGCCGCGCCTGCAACCTGACAGCCGAGCACGCACCCTGGGCACGTCTGCGCCCGCGCAGGTTCGCTATAGTGCTTTCCGGCAACGGTTTCCCGCTCTACTATTTCTTTAATAATCAAACGATTACATCTATTTTTGATAAACAGAGTTAACTATTGCCTGGGCTGTGTGCAAGGGTATCTCGCCGACCAGCGTAACCAGATAGTAACCTTTGGCGCCATCCACTTTGTGGGTAACCGCCACGGTGGCGCCGTTGCGCGATATCATGCTCGCAGCACCACGTTCCGGCATCGGTTCTACGAATATCGAGAACGCTGCCAGACCATCAGTATACATTAGGCTGCTAACATCCTGTCCGCTTACGCGCTTACGGTGCAGATCTGCAGTGGCCATGTTGAACCCGGCGGGTAGCCATGTCGTGGACCATGCAGATACTGCAGGATCTGTTTCATTGGCGCTTGGCGCCGGCCGCGGTGGCTCACGCGTAGCTTGCAACGTCAGGTGACTCACCATTGCGCCGGTGGTCTCCTCCGGCTCCAACGCCGCGTCACTCACTGCATCACCAAACAACACCTGATTGAACATGAAGATCTCTAGCTTGTTGCCTTCATGGTCGACTAATTCTGAGCGCAACAGCAGCGCAGTTTCGCGGTCCAGCCACAATCGATACCCGTAGCGGTGCTCGTCTTTAGGACTCACGGCCACCCGTATTGCAGGGCGTCCGGCAACCCGGCCTTCGCCCGATTCCACCACTGCATAGGTGTCGGCGATACGATCAAATTCGCGCACGAAAGCACGCGCAAACGGGCCCGACGGAATGCTGTTCTCCAGCGCAATCAAGTCGTCACCAGGCATGACGAGGCACGACACTTCTTCACCATGGCGCAGAATTTCGCGCGGCGCACCATTCAAATGGACGAGGCGCTCTCGCTGTACGCCATCGACCACCTTGTGCACTACCCGCAGGCTGACTAAATCACCGCCATACAAATAACTGAATACACCATCGTAGCTAAGGTGCGTAAACGCATGGTTCATGCGCATCATCAGATCGTCGGCGCTTTGCGCCATCGCCAGGGGCATGTGTGTCGCGCAAAGCAACAGCAAACCCCGCAACATGCCATGCAGCATGCTCATGGTGCAGGCGTGTCCTCCTCGGGAGCTGAGTCTGGTACTGGCGCCAGCCGCTGCGTATTGAACGTGGCAAGCTTAACAAACGACGCCACGCCAGCCTGATTCATGCCGCGCTGCTGTATATGATGCAACATGAGCGCATTCTGACGTTGTTGGTCTAGCGCCGTCGCCTGGCTGTACATGACCGGCTCGAGGCTTCCCCCGCCGGGTAACTGACCGGTGCCGACCAGTTCCTGTGACGGCGCCCGATCTTCGAACACGCCACCATTCAGCATAACGACCACCGCTACTGCCGCGGCAACCGCGGTGCCGGTGATACGACCCACCCAAGGTGAGCGCTTGTCGCCCTGGGCAATAGCTTCAGCCGCCAATACCAGCTCCGCATTGGAATCGGCGTCGTCGACAGTTTCATTCAAACCGCTCCAGATCCGCTCACGCAGATCTGGATGGTAGTGTTTTACGTTCGCGCACAGCACATCACGCACCAGGTGGAACCTGTGCCATTGTTCGCGCAACGCGTCATCCTGCTTGGCCTCGTCGAATACCCGGCGCAATTCAAACGCATCGGCCTCGCCATCCATGGCGGCAGACAAGGACTCTCTTAACTGTTCAGACATATTTGCTTGCTCTCTAGCTCCCTAATAGACCCGCAGCGCGCGATTTAGTTCGATTCCTCAGGCGTACCCTGCAGCAACGGTTGCATCCGCAGATCGACGAACTCTCTGGCACGGAAAATACGGCTGCGGACCGTTCCCACGGGACATTCCATGATCTGCGCGATCTGCTCATAGCTCAGACCATCGAACTCGCGTAACGTCAAAGCACTGCGCAGATCTTCCGGCAAATCTACCAGCGCCTGTTCAATGGTGGCCTGCAACTCATCCCGCGCGAGCGCTGATTCCGGATCTTCCGATTCACGTAGCATGTCGGCATCGTCTCTGAAGTCCGCATCGTCTACGTCCACGTCGGTACTTGGCGGGCGTCTGCTGCGCGCCACCAGGTGGTTTTTGGCGGTATTGATAGCGATGCGGTACAGCCAGGTGTAGAACGCGCTCTCACCGCGAAAGCGCGGCAATGCGCGATACGCCTTGATAAACGCTTCCTGGGCCACATCACGAACTTCCTCACTATCGCGGACGTAGCGAGAAATCAGGTTGAGGATTTTGACCTGATAACGAGCAAACAGCATATCAAATGCCGCGTGATCGCCTTTCTGGACCCTCTTGACGAGTTCCTTGTCGGTGTCTTCAGCCAACGCTGCTCCGGTCAGACCGTAAACGGCAGATATCCATGCCTTTGAAGCGGGCATATTCTGCCCATGTATACCGCGAGATACTAGCGCACCAGATCGGTATACTGATCTCACATTTGAACCGTCCACAAGATGACGCCAACATGTCGCAACGCTTCTCGACAGACATTCTCATCATCGGGGGCGGGGCGGCCGGATTGGCCACCGCCCTGCAACTGGCGGATCATGCGCGGGTAACGGTGTTGTGTAAAGGCGACATCACCAGCGCCTCCTCGCATTGGGCCCAGGGTGGAATAGCAGCGGTTACCACCCCGGACGACAGCTTTTCCGATCACATTCGCGATACGCTGGATGCCGGTGCGGGGTTGTGCGATGAGAACATCGTAAACATGGTGGTCGAAAATGCGCCCCAGACCATAGCGCGGCTTTCTTCCTGGGGCGTGCGCTTCGACCAGCAGGACAACGAATTTCACCTGACCCGCGAAGGCGGACACAGCCAGAGACGCGTACTGCATGTAGCCGACGCGACAGGCCGGGCACTAACCCAGACTCTCACCTCGCGCGTGCTCGATCATCCGAATATCGAACTGATCAACGATCGTCTGGCCATCGATATCATCAATCTGTCCAAGCTGGGGCGCTACCCGAGTCGCTGCGCCGGCGCCTACGTGCTCAACCGCACGACCGGACATGTGGAAGTGTTTCAGGCCCGTTTCGTGGTATTGGCAACAGGTGGCGCCAGCAAGGTGTACCTGTACACCAGCAACCCCGACAGTTCCACCGGTGACGGTATCGCCATGGCCTGGCGCGCAGGATGCAGGATCGCCAACATGGAATTCAATCAATTCCACCCAACCTGTCTGTACCACCCCCATGCCGGCAGTTATCTCATCTCCGAGGCAGTGCGTGGCGAAGGTGGGGTGCTGCGCCTGCCGAACGGCGAGCGTTTCATGCACAAGTTCGACCGGCGCGGCGAACTCGCGCCACGTGACATCGTCGCACGCGCCATCGACCATCAGATGAAGTCTCTCGGCGCGGACTGCGTTTACCTGGACATCAGTCACCGCTCCCCGGCCTTCATCGAAACGCACTTTCCCAATATTGCCGAGCACTGTTTGTCGTTCGGGATTGATATCTGCAACGAGCCCATCCCGGTGGTGCCCGCCGCGCACTACACCTGCGGAGGTGTGTTGGTGGACGACCATGGACGTACCGACCTGCCCAATCTTTTCGCGGCGGGCGAAGTGACCTACTCGGGATTGCATGGCGCCAATCGCCTGGCCAGCAACTCTTTGCTGGAATGTCTGGTGTACGCGCAGAGTGTTGCGGACAAGATACGCAGTCAGCTGGACCGCCCTTACGACATTCCCAAACTACCTCATTGGGACGAATCACAAGTCACCGACTCAGATGAATCAGTTGTGATCGCACACAACTGGGATGAGCTGCGGCGCTTCATGTGGGACTACGTTGGCATTGTTCGCACCAACAAACGGCTGCAACGTGCATTACACCGCATCGATATGCTCAAGCAGGAAATCAATGAGTACTACGCCAACTATCGGATTACCGACGATCTCATCGAGCTGCGAAACCTGGTGCATGTGGCTGAGTTAATCGTGCGCTCTGCCTTAAAACGGCACGAAAGCCGCGGCCTGCACTACACCCTGGATTATCCCGACACAGCAGCCGATGCCAAAGACACCATCATGTTCCCCGGCAGCATGGATCACCTGGACATGCTCAAACCTACCGCCTGACGCGGCCCATGCAGGCGCAGATAGCGCAGCAGCGCCGCCCATTGCGCCGGCGGACATTCATCACGACACAACCACTGTTTGCGGCCCCCAGCATGCACGCAGATGGCCAGTGGCACACACCACACCTCGCTCAGATCGTCAGCATCGCATGAGAAACTCCGGGGCGCCCGAGACCAGACGTCTTGTCGCAGCCAATTGCTCGCGGCGATGCAAGTAAGCCCTACTCCGATCAGGCCCAGCCAATGGATCGAAACCCACAGTATGAATGCCAACCACAAATAAGCCGCCGCGTGCCGCGTACGACCCGATACGAAATACAGCTTCACAACCTACCGCGACTGGCGACGATCTTGTCCACAACGTTTCTCACCGTAGCGTCTGTAGCGATCTCGCGGCCTTGCAGCCAGTCGTATAATTGCCAGTCTTCCTCTTCCAGCATGCGCTCGTAAGTGAGCTGCTCAATATCGCTCAACTGCGCGAAATGGTCTCGAACGAACGGTACGAGCTTAAGCTCCAGCTCCAGCATGCCACGCCGGCTGCGCCAGTAGATGTGCTTGAGATCTGTGGGTTCGCTCATAGTTACTGATTTATACTGCGCATACGTTAGGATGCGCACCAGTCTAACGCCATAGAACGTGCAAGATAAGGAGGCGCGATGGGCGAGCAACAAACGCAATCACAGGATCTTCTACCGCGCATATGGATGGACGCTCGTGTGATCATGGTTGAGGGGGCAAGCGCGATAGAGTTTCTGCAGGGTTATCTCACCAGCGACACCCAGCGCCTGCAGCCGAACAAGGCGTTGCCCATGGCGGTGTGTAACATCAAGGGGCGTGTTCTCGCCAACGGCTGGGCGCTGCCCGCGGAAGAGGGCGTCGGACTGCTGGTGCATCACTCAGTTGTAGCACCGCTGGAAGCGCTCCTGCAGCCCTTTCTGAACTTTTCCAGCGCCGCGTTTGCCGACGCCGGCGCGCAGTTTGTTCTCGTCGAGCGAACACGGGGGATTGCCTTGCTTGACGAATTGCATGTCACGCCGCTGACGGCTCTGCCAGACGGTTATCTCGACATTTCCGCTGAGCTCGCCCGCACGCTGATCGAACACAATCTCGCTCTGGTCAGTGCACCAGTGAGCGAGCGGTTTATGCCTCAGATGCTGGGTCTCGAGGAACATGGCGCAGTGGATTTCGACAAGGGATGCTACCTGGGTCAGGAAATAGTAGCCCGGGCACAACACCGTGGTGCGGTCAAACGCCGCCTGCAACAGGTCACGCTCGACGATATCCACGTCGAAATTGGTGATGCCTGGGGTAGCGATGCGACTGTGGTGAGCGTGGCCGCCAACCTCGCATTGGTGGTGGCAAAAGTAGCCGCTTAACAGCCTGTCAGTTGCTAGTCCTGTTGCTTCAGCTCAGGCTTGTACAACCACTGGATGCTGGAAAAATCCAGATGGCCAGCCTCATGAGTCTGCTTATGCACCTGATAGAGATTGTGGGCAAGCGCCCCAAGGGGAATCGCGCTGTCGGTTCCCTGGGCCGTCTGCAGCGCAAGACTCAAATCCTTGCGCATCAGATCTACCAGGAATCCGCCTTCATATCCCCGCGACGCTGGCGCCCCCTCCATCACTCCAGGGTATGGATTGTAAACATTGAGCGCCCAGTTTCCGCCAGAAGACACCTTCATAATCTCTGATAAGACCGACGGGTCCAGCCCGTTGTCGACCCCCAGAGACAGTGCTTCAGCGGTACCCGCCATGAGCACGGAGAGCAACATGTTGTTGCAGATTTTGGCGACCTGGCCCGCACCCGGACCACCGGCATGAAAAATGTTTGCGCCCATCAATTCCAGCACGGGTGTAGCGCGAGCAAACGCATCGGCCTCGCCGCCTACAATGAATGTCAATGTGCCGTTTTGCGCACCGGCCGTACCACCAGACACCGGCGCATCGATCATGGCAATGCCATTGTCTGCGGCAGCCGATGCCACCGCCTGTGCGCTGGCAGGATCGATAGTTGAGCAGTCAATCACCAGCGTGTGCGTTGACATCTGCGACAGCAATCCTGGCTCCCCGTCGCGACCCAGGTAAAGGCCGCGCACATGCTGGCCTGCTGGCAACATGCTGACAAACACATCGACATCCTGCACCGCATCTGCCGCAGAGCCGGCGGCCTCCGCTCCAGCCACCGATTCGATCAACGCTGGAACCAGGTCGAATACCTTAACCTGACACCCTCCGGCTATAAGATTGGTCGCCATCGGAGCGCCCATGTTTCCAAGCCCCACAAAACCTACTGTCGTCATGATTGCTTTCCTCCTACCCCAACGCTATGCGTCTAAGTCTGCTAACGGATTCTGAGCCCAAGGCTCGTCGAAGTGGCTGAGAACGTGACTCCACGGCAGCCCTTGCACGTCACCAAATTGCCAGCTCGGAGCATTGTCCTTATCGATCAGCAACGCGCGCACACCTTCGTGAAAATCTCTGTTGTGCGCACAGTGCGTTGCAACCGTCAGCTCCATACGGAAACTGTCAGCCAATGACATCGTCGCCACCCTGCGTAACTGTTCGAGCACAATCCCCGCGGTGGTAGGACAGCCGTTGTTCAGATTGGCGATGCCGCGGTCGATCCACTTCGATGTGCCCTGAAGGGCATTTATCGCCTGCACTTCAGCTGACAGATCGTCGTACAGAATGGTTCGTTCGGGCACCTGCGACAGCTCGCTGTCAGGCATTTCAGGCTGCGGTTGATCACGCAACCAGGCGCTCAGATTGACTTCATTGGTGCGGTTGTCTTCGGCCCATGGCAATTGCAGAAGATCCAGCAGCCAAGCCTCGCGCTCATCGTGCGCCGTGACGTGGGTCCCCATACCTGTCAGCAGGGCATCGGCCGCATTTACCTGACTGCCCGTGAGACCGAGGAAAACCGCGTGATGCGGCGCCATGTTGCGTAACGTCCAGCTCGCCCCGGCATCCGGAAACAAGCCGATGGTGATCTCTGGCATTGCCAGACGCGAGCGTTCGGTCAGCACCCGGTATTGTGATGCGCCAAATATACCCAGACCACCGCCCATGACGATACCGTGGCCAAGGGTCACCACGGGCTTCGTGTAAGTGTGTATCAGGTAATCAAGACGATACTCTTCTTCGAAGAAGTTGAAGGGATAGTCGTCTACCACTTCTCCCGCTTCGTGGTTGGCACCAATCGCATGGTATAACGCCTGGATATCGCCACCTGCGCAGAACGCCCGATCACCGGCCGCGGTGATCGCCACAGCTATAACATCCGCGCGGGATGCCCAGCCCTGTAACGCCGAAATCAATGCGCGGATCATCTCGAGGCTCAAAGAGTTCAAGGAAGCCTCGGCGTTCAGCATGGCGTGACCGACCACGAAACCGGCGGTGTTGGCATGCTCACGGATCAGCACACTCGAGGTGGGTTGGTCTGGCACGTGTGCTCCTTGTTGGTTTAGCTGTTAGTCCACTGTGGAGCGCGCTTCTCTAAGAATGCGTTTACTCCTTCGCGCTGGTCGTTGGTTGCAAACAAGCCAACAAATGAATCTCTTTCCACCGCATATGCTGAGGCAATATTTCCCGCCCGGGCCTGCTGGATCAAACGCTTGCTCGCCGCGACGGCAGGCGGGCTCTGTTTACCTACAGCTTCAGCGAGCTCCAGAGCACGGCCTTTGGCCTGGCCGGTATCTACTACTTCCTCGACCAGACCAATACTGCGAGCGGTCTGAGCATCAACGCGCTCTCCACACAGGATCATGCGCTTTGCCCACCCCTCACCCACCATCCAGGCCAGATTCTGGGTGCCGCCGCCGCACGGCAATAAGCCAACGGTTGCTTCTGGCAGCGCCAATTGCGCTTGCTGTTCTACTACACGTATATCGCAAGCCAGCGCGCACTCAAGGCCACCCCCCATGGCAAACCCGTTCACCGCAGCTATGCTGACGCCGCGAAAGTTGGACAGTGTTTCAAACGCGTGACCAAAGTGATTCGCCATGGACCGCGCCACATCTTCATCTGAATCGGCAAACAATTTGAGATCCGCGCCCGCCGAAAAAAACTTCTCACCCTCACCCACCAACACCATCGCATAGATGGATCCATCTGCTTCGCAATCCGCAACGAGTTGAGCGAGCCCCTGCAGACTTTCCGGATCCCAGGTGTTAGCCGGTGGATTGCTAATGGTAATGACGGCGGTGTTACCCCTTACCTCCAGGTTGAGTTTGTCCGTAACGGAATCCACCATCGTTGTGTCCTCTATTTGATCATGAAACATGGTACTGGTTTTAGGCACCCAACTCGACTGCGGGCGTGGCTAATCAATCGCCAACCAATCTATCGGCTCCGCACCGCGGTCGGCAAGATAAGCGTTGGCTTTGGAAAAATGACGGCAGCCGAAAAAGCCGCGATGGGCGGATAGCGGCGACGGGTGCGGAGAGGTCAACACGCAGTGTTCCCGGGCATCTACAATCGCTCCCTTTTTCTGCGCGTAACTGCCCCACAGCATAAACACCAGGCCTTTGCGCTGGGCGCATAGGTTCGTGACCACCGCGTCAGTAAATCGCTCCCACCCTTTTCCCTGATGGGATCCGGCCCGGCCGTGCTCGACGCTGAGCACTGCGTTTAACAGCAGCACGCCCTGACGCGCCCACGCGGTCAGGCAACCATGTTGCAGGTCAAGTGTCCGATCACCGCCCACATCGTCATTGATCTCCTGAAAGATATTGACCAGGGAAGGTGGGAGCTGTGTGCCCGGCTGCACGGAAAAACACAAACCATGGGCCTGGCCTGCGCCGTGATATGGGTCCTGCCCGATGACCACGACCTTAACCTGGTCGACGGGCGTCAGATCCAGAGCGGCGAACATCTGCCCGCCAGGTGGATATATCCGTTTGCCAGTTTGTTTCTCCCGTCGCAGAAAGCGGCTCAACTCGAGCATGTAATCTCGTTCGAACTCACTGCCTACGAGTGCCCGCCAGCTTTCGTGCAACGCCAAGCGCGATTGGTCAGCCATATGATTTCGCCGCTCTTGGGCTACGCCGGCCGCATGAGCGGAAACAACAGGACGTCGCGAATGGAAGGCGAATCCGTCAGCATCATTACCAGCCGGTCGACGCCAATGCCCTCGCCCGCAGTCGGTGGCAGGCCAAACTCCAGCGCGTCTACATAGTCCTGATCGAAATGCATCGCTTCGTCATCGCCGAGGCTCTTCAGCTCCGCCTGCTGGCGGAATCGTTGCGCTTGGTCGATGGGATCGTTTAGCTCGGAGAAGCCATTGGCATATTCCCGCCCGCCAATGAACAGCTCGAATCGATCAGTTACCGCGTCGTTGTGTTCACAACGGCGAGCCAGGGGAGATATCTCCGCAGGATATTCGGTTATGTAGGTGGGCTGCGCCAAACGATCCTCTACCGCCGCTTCAAACAATTCCAGGTGCAACCTGCCTTCTCCCCAGCCTTCCTCGACGTTCAGGTTCATGCGCTTCAAACGTTCACGCAGTGCCGCTTCGTTATGAATATCCGATTCGCTGATATCGGTGTAATGACAGACCGATTCAGCCATCGTCATGCGGGTCGGCGATTGGCCCATATCCAGTTCCAAGCCCTGATAGACAATCTTTTCAGTACCCAGAATGTCTCTGCACAGCACCGCCAACAGCTCGTCCGTAAGCACCATCAGATCCTTGTAGTCGGCATAGGCCTGGTAGAACTCGAGCATGGTGAACTCTGGATTATGTCGGGTAGACAGACCTTCATTACGAAAGTTTCTGTTGATCTCGTATACCCGCTCGAAACCCCCGACCACCAGGCGCTTGAGGAACAGTTCAGGTGCAATTCGCAGGTACAGATCCATATCCAACGCGTTGTGGTGCGTGATGAACGGTCTGGCCGTAGCGCCACCGGGGATGCTGTGCATCATCGGAGTTTCTACCTCCAGATAATCTCGGGCATTGAAAAATTCCCGCATGCGCTGCACCACCTGCGATCGGGTGCGGAACACGGTCCGGGAATCTTCATTCATCATCAGGTCTAAGTAGCGCTGTCGATAACGAATCTCCTGATCGGTAACGCCGTGGAACTTTTCCGGCAAAGGCCGCAGAGTTTTATTCAACAGGTGGATTTCCGCTGCCTGCACCGTCAACTCGCCCTTATTCGTGCGCATCAACTTGCCACGAATGCCTACGATATCGCCAATGTCCCACAACGAAGTGAAGGATTCGTACACTTCTTCCGAGAGATCCGACTTCGACAGGTAGCACTGGATCTGGCCAGACACGTCCTGCAGCGTTATGA
>Ga0315336_1000802_pt1 | contig 74686 bp, 67 predicted proteins | sample ASW5metaG_FD_204512 | JGI IMG/M metagenome (GOLD analysis project Ga0315336, IMG submission 204512) | Ammonia-oxidizing marine archaeal communities from Monterey Bay, California, United States - ASW #5 | ecosystem: Environmental > Aquatic > Marine > Intertidal zone | place: USA: California... | reverse complement strand
GGCGCCGCATCCTGCTCCGCTTCAAAGCGCCCTCGAGAAGCGCCCCTCACAAACAGGACGTGACGAACATACGAGCGGTTCAGAGCGCGGGGATTGCTGTCCCCATCACGAAATGTTTCGTAGCCCGGATGAAGCGCAGCGAAATCCGGGATGAAACAGCGCGCGTGGCCCCGGATTGCGCTGCGCTTCATCCGGGCTACCCACACTACGCACACTTACAAAATCACCGTCGTCATTTCGGGGCGCGCAGCTTCGCGCGAGCCCGGAATCGCGTGGCGTCGGTCATCAGCCGTGGGTAAACCGGGTCGGCCCTTGACAGCGCGATGTCGTAAAGAACAAATAGAGAACATAAAGCTACGCCGCGACTCGCCGGGCATGTCTGTCCGGCTTGGCGGAATCTCTGACAGCATCGGGGAGCCATCATGTTTACACCGGCCACGCAGACCGACATGGATCGTTACGACCGCGCCGTCGACGGCGCGATTGCGACCTGCGGCGGCGATCTTCGCGGCGCGCTCAAGGCGCTGATCATCGCCAACGAATATCTGGAGGAGGAGTTGCGGCAGGTGCTGGACGAGGTGTCTGCGCACGCCGTGATGGCGCCGCCGTGCCGGGATGTGGCTTAGGAAATTCAGCAACCCACGATCGTGCGTGATCTCTCGCCACGTCGTCCCCCCAGCGATCGATTTTGCCGCGCTGGCGGGCCGGTTCTTTTCGTCATCATCACGACGAACGGTGGTTACGGATCCCCGCCTTCGCGGGGACGCCGCCAATGCTTCATGCGCGCCTCGCGCGGCACCGACGTTTAGGTGCGGTACTTCAACGCCGTGCCACGTGCGAGCGATCGTCGTTTTACTTCATCAACTCTTTCGCCAGCGCCATGTACATCGGCAGCGAGACCGGATCGTTGGCGGCGTTGGCCGCCATCGGATGCGAGGCATAGCGGGCGATCACCATCTCCGCGGTGGGATCGACATAGATACTCTGGCCGTAGATGCCACGCGCTGTATAGGCGTTGTGCTCGTTGTGGGTGATCCACCACATGTCGCGATAGGACCAGCCCTTCAGCAGCGCGTAGCCGGCCTTGGCGAAGTCGTCCTTCTTGCCGCCCTGCGTCACGTCGGCGACGGCGGCTTCGGGAATGATCTGCTGGCCGTTGAACTTGCCCTTGTTGCGCATCATTTCGCCGAATCGCGCGAGATCGCGCAGCGCGGTGTTATAGCCGCCGCCGCCGGATTCGGTGCCGATGCTGTCGACCATGAAGTAGCCGTCCTGCTCCGCGCCGAGCTTCGACCAGATTTCCGACGACAGCAGCGCGGCCAGCGACTGGTTTGAGGCGCGCTTGACGATCCAGGCCAGCACTTCCGCGTTCGCCGTCTTGTAGGCGAAGGCCTGGCCGTGCTCGCCTTCCTTCTGCAGCTTGACGAGGAAAGCGTAGAAGCTGCGCGGTCCCTGATAGCCGGGAGCGATGGGCATCATGCCGCCGGCGCGGGCATAGTCGAACACTTCGGCATTCGGATCGGAGTATTTTTCCGAGAACTTCACGCCGATGGTCATGTCCATCACCTGGCGCACGGTGGCGTCGCCATAGGCGGTGTCCTTCAGCTCGGGCACGTATTTGGTCACGGGAGCCGCGGGATCGAGCTTGCCGTTGGCCGCGAGCACCGCCGCCAGCGTGCCGACGAACGACTTCGTCACCGAGAACGCGATGTGCGGCAGCTGCGGGCTGCCTTCGCCGAAATACTTTTCATAGACGATCTTGCCCTTGTGCAGCACCACGATGCCGTCGGTATAGGTCAGCTGCATCGCGTCGTTGAAGGTGATTGCCTTGCCGTCCATCGTGGTGATGGCGACGCCGCCGAGGTCCTTCTCGGCGCGCGGTAGCGGCACCACCGGGCCTTCGCCGCGCGATACGGTCGCGGTCGGCACCAGTTCGCGGAAGTGGCTGAACGACCAGCGCGTGTTCGGAAAGCGCGCCGACGAACCGTCGATGAATCGGATGGTCTTGTCGGGCGGCGGCGGAAAGCCCTGCATCAGGCCGAGCGTTTTCGGATCGGTCTGCGCCGCCGTCGGAAGCGGCTGGGCGGTTTGCGCATCCAGTCCGGTGGAAGACAGCATGTTCACTCCCGTGAGGGTGAGCAGGGCGAGCGCATATCGTGCGGCGTGTGTGTGGACGGCCGTGGCAATCATCATGGCGTTTCCCTTTGTTGTTTTTTGTTCGCCTCAGCCTAGCCGAGCGCCCCATCCCAAACCATCGCTATTGCAGCGCTGCGCCAACAAAAAACCGCGAGACATGCGTCTCGCGGTTTTCGTATCGTGATCGCTCTGGATTGCAGGCGAAGCCTTACGGGCAAGGATAGCGGTTGCCGTCGTTGTTCAGGTAAGTGCCCGATGCGGGATCGTAGGAGCGATAGCGCTGCGAGCAATAGGCTTGGTTCTGCTGGGCCTGTGCGGAGGACGCTGCGATCGCGCCGCCGAGGATCGCGCCAGCGGCAAGGCCGATGCCGACGCCGGCAGCGGTGCCGCCGTAACCGCGGCGATGATAGCCGCCATGATAGTGGTGACGATGACCGTAACCGCGACGATAGTACTGCACATTGGTGACATCGCCGGCCGGCGCAGTCCTGCTCAGCGCCGCATCGCTCATCAGCGGCGCCGCGGTTGCGGGCTGCGAGACGGTGAGGGCGGTGGCGCCGGCAAGCAGAACGGCCGCGAGAAGTTTTGCAGTTCGCATATCTATTCCTTTAGTTGAGATCGAACATTTTGGGCGATTGATCATAACCTATCGCAGCGCGAAAAGTTCCCTACAATCGCTTACACTTTCCCAAAACTTAATGCCGGTATCTTGGTGAGGGAAATCTCTCGCAGCCGTGCATGCTGCGAGTCATTTTCGCGCTGCAGGTCATTCTTCGCGCTCTCGCACCGCGCGGCGATCCTTGATGACGCCAATGGTTACGCCCAGACGCTCGATTCTGCCGACGACCTTTCCGGCAAGGATGCGGTCGCAGTTCATGTGCGTCGGCGCAATGTAGAAATCGGCGTAGCCCCAGTCATACATCCTGAGCCATTGCAGGTTCGGTCGTGCGTACTCTTCATAAGAGACGCGCTCGCCGCAAACAGCGACACGATAGATTTTGGTTTTCGCGGTGGCGGGCTCGGTGCGATCGAGAAAGTCATGCAACTCCTCGACTGCCTCGGGCATGATGTTGACCCAGTAATCGGTCACAAAGCGCCGCGATGCGCCTTCCAGTCCGCCGACAAGCTGATTGTAGTAGAGATACTCATAGGGATGCAGGTGATACAGCTTGCCGGCCGTCCAGGTGTACGCCGTGGTGATGATGGCGAGCCAGACGATCATGGTGCCGCGATGCAGCCGCGCCAGTGCGCCGATCGAGGCGCTGAGGCCGACGCCGGCGAGAATTGCGATCGGCGGAAACACGAACAGGAAATGACGGCAGCCGTCGAACGCCGGTCCCTCCGTAATGACCTGACACGCCACCGGAAAAATCGCGGCGAAACCGATCAGCCCGAGTTCGCGGCGCCGGATGCCGCTGAAGCCGCCGACACGCGCCGGCAGCAGGATCAGCGCCAGCGCGAGCAGCGTTCCGCCCAGCGTCAGCAGCGGCAGCCGGATCGCGATGTAGGTCGGCACGTAATAGCGCGGCACGTCGGCCATTTCGTAGACCTTGCCGAACAGGATCGTGCGGATGTGATAGTGGAAGTCGTTGAATGACAGCAGCCCGCGGATCGGATTGAGCGGCGACAGCGCCGACCATGGCCACGCCGCGATCATGATGACATAGGCGATCACCAGTGCGGGCATGCACCACAGGGCCGATCGCATCACGAAGCGCGTGCGCTCCTGCCAGTGGCCGGCCACCGGGCTGGGCACGCTCATCAGGATGGCGAGGCCGGCATATCCGATCAGCAGCAGGCTCAGCGATTTGATGCCGAGCGCAGCGCCGGTCATGACGCCGAATCCGATGATGTCGCGCATGCGCGGCACCGGGAGGTCGCGGCTGGCGCGGATCAGGAAATACATCGCGCCGGCCATGAAGGTGGCCAGCGGAATGCCTTTGGTGTGGTTGAACATGCCGCCGTACCACGAGCCGCACAGCACCAGCGCCACGATGGTGAAGAACGCGGCGCGCGCGTCAACGATCAGCCGCGCCGTGGCGGCCGCCGCGCCGATGCCGCCGATGCCGATCAGCGCGCACAGCAGATGGCGCAGTTCGTACTGATCGACCGGCAGGATCTGCGCCAGACCCAGTGCGGCGATGTCGAACAGTCCCCCGTAGAGATAGAGATTGTCGAGCTTGAACAGCGACTGGTCGGTGAAGCCGCTCTTGTAGTAGGCGATGATCAGTTCGCCATAGCGGTGCTGCACGCCCTCGTCGTTGGAAATCGCGTAATTCTGGAAGGTCCATACCGCGATCACGACAAGCGCGGTCAGCACGGCGCAGGAGGCAAGGTCGAACGGGTTGCGACGGCTCAGCCACTGCGCGCGATGCTTCAGCCAACCGCCGAGACCGGCGCCAGCGAGATCGCGGCCGGAGATATCCAGCCCCCCACTTATTGAATCGGTCATCCTCCGGCGGTCCCCAGCCCTTATCTGGCGCGTGCCGACCGTTGCGGCTGCACGCTCGCCATGCCCCCACGGCGAAGCCGGCCTTTTCGGCCGGCTTGGATCGACCATAGGTGTGGAAAAGGCACCTGCTCAAGAAAATTGCATTTTGCGATGCAAAAAGGCATACGTTGGTAGTATTAAATTACCACTGTCAGCCGTTTAGCCGCCCGGGTGATGCCGGTGTAGAGCCAGCGGGCGCGGCTGTCCTGAAAAGCGAAGCTCTCGTCGAACAGCACGACGTCGTTCCACTGCGATCCTTGCGACTTGTGCACGGTCAGGACGTAGCCGTAGTCGAATTCGTCATAGGGCCGACGCTGCTCCCACGGAATGTCCTCGATCCCGCCGCTAAAACAGTCCTGTCGCACCGAGACCTTGGTGACCTTGGCGCTGCTGACCTCTTCGTCGGGAGACAGTCTCATGGTGATGATCCGGGACTTCGACGGCGTGCGCGATTTCACCCGCCACAGCCCGCCATTGAACAGGACCTTCTTGCGGTTGTTGCGCAGGCAGACCAGCTTGTCGCCGGCGACGGGCAACGGGTCGTCGATATTCTGCTTCTGCCGCACCCGCATGTTGTAGGCGCGGCGGGTGTTATTGCGGCCGACCAGCACCTGATCGGCCGCCATGACGCGATCCGGATCGAGCGCATCGCGCCGCACGACTTCGCTTTCGCCAAAAGTGCCGAGGTCGAGCGAACGGCCTTCGCGCACCGCCATCGACATTCGCACGATCGGATCGTCCTGCGCCTGACGGTGAACTTCCGTCAGCATCGCGTCGGGTTCGGCATCGGTGAAGAAGCCACCGCCCTGGATCGGCGGCAACTGCGCCGGATCGCCCAGCACCAGCAGCGGGCAATCGAACGACATCAGGTCGCGGCCCAGCTCCGCGTCCACCATCGAACATTCGTCAATTACGATCAGTTTGGCCTTGGAGGCGGGGGCGTCGTCCCACAACTCAAAGTTCGGCTGCTCCTCCCCGGATTCGCGGGTCCGATAAATCAGCGAGTGAATGGTCGACGCGTTGTCGCAACCCTTGTTGCGCATCACCAGCGCCGCCTTGCCGGTGAACGCGGCGAACTTCACATTGCCGTTGACGCTGTCGGCGACATGACGTGCCAGCGTTGTCTTGCCGGTTCCGGCATAGCCGAACAGCCGGAACACCGGCGGCGTACCGTTCTTGCCCGGCCTGGCCTTGAGCCAGTCGGCGACGGCGCGGAGCGCCTGATCCTGATGCGGTGTGAAGCTGGTCATCGTGGGGTGCTGGATACTTGATATGAGATGCGACGCAAGCGGATAAGTGAGCCGCAAGCGGTGCCGCCTGTATACCTGACTCGGGGCTCGTGCGGTGGGTCGCAAACTCGCAACATTGAATTCGAAGTTCGCTGCGGAAGACGCAGCAAAATGGGGCGAATTTCGGATTCAGGACGCGACCTGCGACAACAGCAACAGGGCCGATCGCGACGAAACATCCGTCGCAACCGCCGGCGTTTCCCGTATATGTTGGGTCTGCAACGTACAAAGAACCCGCGCATCATGGATAAATGTTCGATCGTCCGATCAATGTTTCGTCACCTCCCGCCGTTGGGGCGAGGCGAACAGGAACGTGCACGATGATCGTGCTCAAGCGCATTGCCGTGGCCGTCGTGGTGGTCTTCATCGTCGTGGTGTTCGGCCTGTCCGCATATAATGTCTATCAGCGTTTCACCGCGGGCGGCGATCCGCCGCCGCCTGTCATCTATGAGCGCTCGGATCGGCCCTCCCGCGCATGAGCATGCGGCGCGATGCCGGTTGCGTGACGACAGCCCGCTTCTGTAAGTTGAGACCGAGACAGCCTGCACAATGCAGGCGATGAGGGTGTCCCTCATATAAAACAACAATAAACGGGGAGACGCCGTGATGACTTCCGCTTCAGGTTCGTTCGATTTCACACCGCTGCTGGCCAAGGGACTGCCGCCTGCGGCTGCGAAATGGAACGGTTTCCCCAAATACAATTTTGTCGGTGGCAACAACGACGCCGATCAGGTCCCGGTTGAACGGTTGCTGGCGGCGTCGACGGCGGTGCTGACGCGGGAAGGCGCGACGCTTGCGACCTACGGCCTCAACAGCGGGCCGCTCGGCTATCGTCCGCTGCGCGAATTTCTCGTCGGCAAGCTGAAGCGCGATGCGGGCATCACCTGCACCGCCGATGAAATCCTCATCACGTCGGGCTCGCTGCAAGGTCTCGATCTGGTCAACGGTCTTCTCACGTCGCCGGGCGACACCGTGCTGATCGAGCAGGAATGTTATCAGGGATCGATCACGCGGCTGGTGCGGCGCGGAGTCAATATCGTCGGCATCCCGCTCGACGGCGACGGGATGCGGGCCGATGCGGTGGCGTCCGCGCTCGCGGACCTCAAGAGCAAGGGCATCCGGCCGAAATACATCTACACCATTCCGACGGTGCAGAATCCGACCGGCACCATCATGAGCGAACAGCGCCGCGCCGAACTGCTGAAGCTGTCGGAAGAGTACGGCGTGCCGATTTTCGAGGACGATTGCTACGCCGACCTGATCTGGAGCGGCCAGCGCCCGCCCGCGCTTTATGCGATGAGCAAGGCAGGCGGCGTGATCCATATCGGCTCGTTCTCCAAGTCGGTCGCGCCGGCCTTGCGCGTCGGCTATATCGTGGCGCCGTGGGAGGTGCTGTCGCGCATCCTGCCGATCAAGACCGATGCGGGCTCCGGCGCGCTGGAACAGATGGTGCTGGCGGAATTCTGCGCTGCGCATTTCAACGACCACGTGCCGAAGCTGGCGCGCGGGCTGCGCCTGAAGCTTGAAGTGATGATGGAAGCACTGGCCGAGCAGTTCGGTACCGCGGCGGAATTCGACGATCCGCCGGGCGGGATTTTCCTTTGGGTCAAGCTGCCGGACAATGTTGATACGTTGAAGCTGTATCAGGCGGCATTGGCGTCAGGCATTGCGATCAATCCGGGGACGGAATGGTCGGTCAATGCCGCGTACAGCAAGAGCCGGTTGCGGCTGTGTTTCGCCAGTCCGTCGGTGCAGGAGATTCGCGACGGCGTCGCCGCGCTGGCGGAAGTCTGCCGCAAGGAGTTCGGCGTGCCCAGCCGCAGCGCGAACGTGGAGCGGAGCAAGAACGCGTGATCCGGTTCTGACATTCGTGTCGTGCTTTTCGCGGACACTTTTACGAATGTTAGAACCGCAGGATCACTGGATTCATAATTACTGGTGTCCTTTCGTATCCGACGTTGGTCCGGAAGGTGCTGCGAGTGAAGCGAACGTCGGATACGGAACACCAGCTGTCATGATGCAGAAGATTTTCATCGGCCTGATCGCCACCATCGGCTCGCTCATCGCACTGGTCCTGCTGCAACCGTCCGACTATCGCGTTTCGCGAACCATGGTCATGTCCGCGCCTGCGCCGGATATTTTTGCGCAGATCGACGATTTGCGCCGGTGGCAGGCATGGTCGCCGTGGGCGACGCGCGATCCGAAGGCGAAAGCATCGTTCGATGGACCTGCGAGCGGCAAGGGCGCGGTGTTCGCGTGGTCGGGTAACAACGAGGTGGGCGAGGGACGCATGACGCTGACCGAAAGCCGTCCCGCCGAGGCGGTGAGGATCAGGACCGATTTCGTGAAGCCGTTTGTCGGCACCAGCTATTCGGATTTTTCATTGAAACCCGAAGGCGGCGGCACAGCCGTGTCCTGGACGATTTCCGGGGAGAACGATTTCATCGCCAAGGCGATCTGCCTGTTCGTCAGCATGGACAAGGTGCTGGGCGGCGAGATGGAAAAGGGTCTCGCCAGCATGAAGCAACTGGTGGAAGCAGACACGAAAAAGCCGGCGCAAAACTAGGTTTCACGCCGGCTTGTTTTTGTCGCGGTTAACGCTCAGGCCGCAGCCACGCCGCGCAATTCGCCCGAGCCCGGCGGCGGGATCGGCTGGCCGTCATCGGCATACTCGTTGAGCTTGTTGCGCAGGGTTCGGATCGAGATGCCGAGAATGTTCGCGGCATGGGTCCGGTTGCCGAGGCAATGCTTCAACGTCTCGAGGATCAGATCGCGTTCGACATCGGCAACGGTGCGGCCGACCAGCGCGCGCGTCACCTGCTCTGCGGCGAAGGTCGCATGCGCCACGGCGGGCGGCGTCCTCGTCAGGTCGAGGCGGTCGCCATCGGGCGAGAGAATGGCGTCCGCGCCGATTTCATCGCCGCTCGCCATCAGCACCGCGCGGTGCATGGTGTTCTCAAGCTCGCGGACGTTGCCCTGCCAGCGGTTGGTGGTGAGCACGCGGCGCGCGTCGGTGGAAATCGGCCGCAGCGGCACGCCGTTGGCGTCGGCATACTTCTTGGCGAAATGCTGCGCCAGTTCGAGAATGTCGGCGGGACGGTCGCGCAGCGCCGGGATTTTCAAGTTCACGACGTTCAAGCGAAACAGCAAATCTTCGCGGAACTTGCCTTCCTTGACGGCGTCGGCGAGGTTGCGGTTCGAGGTCGCGATGATGCGGATGTCCACCGGCACCGGACGGGTGCCGCCGACGCGGTCGATCACACGCTCCTGAATTGCGCGCAGCAGCTTCGATTGCAGCCGCACATCCATTTCCGAGACTTCGTCCAGCAGCAGCGTGCCGCCGGTGGCTTCCTCGAACTTGCCGATGCGGCGGGCGATGGCGCCGGTGAACGACCCCTTCTCGTGGCCGAACAGTTCGGACTCCAGAAGATGTTCCGGGATCGCGGCACAGTTGATCGAGATGAACGGCTTCCTCGCCCGGTTTGAGCGGGTGTGGACGTAACGCGCCAGCACTTCCTTGCCGGTGCCGGATTCACCGGTGATCATCACGGAGGCGTCGGAGCCCGCGATCTGCTGCGCCAGCTTGACCACGCGGGCCATGGCGTCGTCGCGGTAGATCAGGTCGCGCGAGTCGTTGGCGACGGCGGCCAGCACGGCTGCGATCAGTTCAGGATCGGGCGGCAGCGGGATGTATTCTTTCGCGCCGGCGTGAATGGCGGCGACCGCGGCGCGCGCATCGGTGGTGATGCCGCAGGCGACGATGGGGACATGGATGTGTTCGGCTTCCAGCCGGATCACCAGATCGCGGATGTCGAGGGCGACATCGACCAGCAGCAGGTCGGCGCCCTTGCCGCCGCGGACCACGCGCATCGCCTGTTCCGAGTCCTCGGCGTGGGTCACCGTCGCGCCATTCTCCATGGCGATCTTGGTGGCGGTGGTGAGCTGGCCCTTGAGGGTGCCAACGATGAGAAGCCGCATGGTGGTCTCCTGTTATTCTGTCTTGTTCGCTGTCTTGTCAGTTACCCTGGCCGTTTCCGGCTCCGGGTTGCCGCGTCGGTTTAGGAACGTTCGGCCTTGATGATTTCGGTCATGGTGACGCCGAGCTTGTCCTCGACGAGCACGACTTCGCCGCGCGCCACCAGCCGGTTGTTGACGTAGATGTCGATCGCCTCGCCGACGCGGCGGTCCAGTTCGAGCACCGTGCCGGGCCCGAGCTTCAGCAGTTCGGACACATCCATCTTGGAACGGCCGAGCACCGCAGAGACCTGCACCGGAACGTCGAACACGGCTTCGAGATCGGACGCGATGCGTCCGACATAGTCGTTATCGTCGAACAGGGAATGATCGTCCGGCAATGCGTCGGCGGCGTTGAGGTCGGGCAGCGGGACGTTGGTGTCTGTGTCGCTCATGGTCGGTCCTCATGGCCGGGAATCCCGGCCTGATTGCGGGACGCCAGATAGCGCCCGACAAGTTCGTTGATTTTCGCTTCGATGGTGGCGCGGTCGAGCGTGACGCCGCCGTCGGCCCATTCGATCCTGCAGTCACCGGCCGCGATGTCCGGCTCGGCCAGCATCACCAGCTTGCCCTCGAAGCCGCTGCGTTTGGCGAGCTGCTCGATCTGAGCGCGCGCGGCATCGTAGAGGGTGTCGTTGATCCGCACCACGATGTGCGGGGTCGAGGTCAGATGCCGGAAGCAATCGCTGACCAGCGCCATCATCTCGGTGAGCGGCTCCGCCGCGACCAGTTCGGTGCAAATCTTGCGGGCAACCGCGAGCGCCACATCGACCGCCTCGGTTTCCATCCGCTCCTCGATGGTCGAGAAGCGCTCGGCGATGGCCCTGATCGAAATTCCGATTTCCTCCAACGCCAGCGCGGCGCGCCGGTCGCTCTCGGCCTTGGCTTCGTTCCGCGCGGCGTCGAACCCGGCGCGATAGGCCCGTGCTTCCGCTTCCGCGATCTGCTGGGCGACCTCGACGGCGCTCGCGGCGCGCTCCTTGGCGACGTCCGGCTCCGCGAAATCGTGATCGAACAGGAATTTTGCGGGTGCGCCCATCAGTACACCAGCTCGTCGTCAGCGCGGTTTTTCTGCAGCATGATTTCGCCCTTGGCCGCGAGATCCTTGGCGAGATTGACCAGCAATGCCTGGGCCTCATCGACGTCGCGCAGCCGCACCGGTCCGGCCGCCGCCATGTCGTCCAGCAGCATCTTGGCGGCGCGGCTCGACATGTTGCCCATGAAGAAGTCGCGCACGCTCTCGTTGGCGCCCTTCAGCGCGATGCCCAGCTTGTCCTTGTCGACGTGGCGCATCAGCGTCTGCGCCGATCCGGCATCGAGCTTGACGAGATCGTCGAAGGTGAACATCAGCGCCTTGATCCGCTCGGCCGCCTCGCGGTTGTCTTCTTCCAGCGAGGTGATGAAACGGGTTTCGGTCTGGCGGTCGAAATTGTTGAAGATTTCCGCCATCACCTCGTGGGCGTCGCGGCGGCGGGTCTGCGACAGGTTCGACATGAATTCGACGCGCAGGGTCTGCTCGACGCGCTCGATGACTTCCTTCTGCACCGCTTCCATCTTCAGCATGCGGTTGACGACGTCGAGCGCCATGTCCTCGGGCAGGATCGCCAGCACGCGCGCGGCATGCTCGGGCTTCAGCTTCGACAGCACCACGGCGATGGTCTGCGGATATTCGTTCTTGAGATAGTTGGCGAGAACCTCTTCCTGCACGTTGGAGAGCTTCTCCCACATGTTGCGGCCGGCGGGGCCGCGGATTTCATCCATGATGCCGTTGACGCGGTCCGAGGGCAGATACTGCTGCAGCAGCCGCTCGGTGGCGTCGAATGTGCCCATCAGCGCGCCGGACGCGGACATCCGCGACACGAATTCGAGCATCAGGTCCTCGACGACGTCAGCCTCGACGGTGCCGAGCGACGACATCACCACCGACAACTCCCGCACTTCGTCATCGTCCAGCATGGACCAGACCTTGCCGCCATACTGTTCGCCCAGCGCCAGCATCATGATGGCCGCGCGCTTCGGGCCCGACATCGGCTTGGTCTTGGCGCGACCGCTCTGGCGGCTGGCCAGCGTCGCGACGACACCCGCGATGTCGTTGGTGTTCTGGTTGTTGTTATTGGTGAGCGCGGGTGCGTTTGCCATGTCGGATCAAGCCGGTTCGGAAAGCCACTGACGAATGATCGTGGCGGTCTCATTGGGGTTGCGGTCGGCAAGCTCGCCGACGCGATGCACGGACTGGGCATGGACCTGGCCCTGCACCTGGGCGACGTCGATCATCGAGGTCGCGGCGATCTGCGGCTGGGCGGGTGCAACCGGAACCTCAGGCAGCGCCGGGAGCGGCGCGGGGATCGCGGCGGCCGGATCGGCGGCCAGCACGCGCTTCAGCAGCGGGCGGACCACCATGAACACGACGATGATGCCGAGGATCAGCATCACGCCGAGCTCGACGAAATACATGATGTCGTCCTTGGTGAACTGGAACATGCCGAGGAATCCCTTTGGCGCATCGGCCGGGATCACCGATGGCGATTCCGCGAATTTCAGGTTCACAACCTCGACCTGATCGCCGCGCTTCTGGTCGAAGCCGATCGCCGAGCGGACCAGCGTACCGATACGGTCGAGATCTTCCTTCGAGCGCGCCGCGTAGACGACCTCGCCCTTGTCGTTCTTGCTGTAGCTGCCGTCGACCAGCACGGCGACCGAGATACGGTTGACGCGGCCAGCCTCGGTCACTTCGGTCTTGGTCACGCGGGAAATCTCGTAATTGTTGATTTCCTCGCTCTTCTTGCTCTGGTCCTTCGCAGTGGCGCCGCCGCCCTGGCCCTGCGCGCCGGGCAACTCGTTGTTGACGGTGACCTGGCCGTCATTGGCATTGGCGGTCGCCGCGGATTCTTCACGCGACTGGCTGGAGCGCAGCACGCGTCCCTCGGGGTCGAACTTGTCCGAGGTCTGGGTGATCTTGTTGTAGTCGAAGTCGGCGGTGAGCTGGACGCGGGCCCGGCCGGAGCCTACCACCGAGGAGACGATGGTCTCGACCTGGTCGCGCATGCGCTTTTCGAACGAGGCGCGGCGCTCGTCGCCGCTGCCGCCGTCGCCCGCGCCGTCGCCGGCGGCGCCGTTGGCCAGCAACTGGCCGCTTTCATCGACGATCGACACGCGCTGCGCTTTCATGCCGTTGACGGCGGAAGCGACGATATGACGGATGGCGCGGACCTGCTGCGGCTCGAGCGCGCCGCGCACCCGCAGCACGATAGAGGCCGAAGGCTCCGGGGTTTCGCGGGAAAACAGCGGCCGTTCCGGCAGAACCAGGTGCACGCGCGCGGCCTGGATGCGGTCGATGGCCTTGATGGTACGGGCCAGTTCGCCTTCGAGGGCGCGCAGGTGATTGATGTTCTGGACGAAGCTGGTGGAGCCGAGCGCATCGGACTTGTCGAAGATCTCGTAGCCGATGCCGCCGCCCTTGGGCAGGCCGCCTTCGGCGAGCTTCATGCGCAGCCGGGTGATCTTGTCCTTCGGCACCTGGATGACGGCGCCGTCGTTCTTCATCTCGTAGGGAATGCCCTGGCGTTCCAGATCCTTGATGATTGCCGAGGAGTCTTCATAGCTGAGATCGGTGAACAGGGTCGCCATCGGCGGCGTGGTGACCCGCATGATGACGAAACCGAAGAAACCGACGAGCGCCAGCGTTACGGCGGCCATAGCCGCCATCCGCGCCGCACCCAGACCCTTCAGAAAGGAAAACAGACCCTGCAAAACCAGCCCCACAGATTCGGCGCCACTCACCGACTGGGCAGAATTTGCCTATCTATGGTTTCGATATGGTTAACGCCGGTTAACGGGTGAGGAGAAAAAGCGGAAATGCCAAAAACCGGCCTCTCGGAAAGAGGCAGGTTTTCGGAAAATTGCAGGAAGTTTTGTAAAAACGGATCGGCGCGAGCGCCGGAAGCTTACTGGCGGTACTGCTGGATGCGGGTGGTGCGCAATCCGGCCAGACCGTGCTGGTCGATGGAGAACTGCCAGGACAGGAATTCATCAACCGTCAGGGTGTAACGGCTGCATGCTTCCTCAAGGGAGAGCAGACCACCGCGGACGGCGGCCACGACCTCGGCCTTACGGCGGATAACCCACCGTTTGGTACCGGGCGCCGGCAGATCCGCGATCGTCAGCGGACTGCCATCTGGCCCGATGACGTACTTCACCCTCGGGCGGTGGGGTTCTGTCATGGTGTACTCACAAACTCGAAACAACTGAACTCGTGGGAACAAGGTACCCCCGCCGGCTTAAAATTTACCTAAACCCAAGCCTCCAATACGATTCTCCTTCGATCTGCCCAAAACGGGACAGGCCGGTTTCAAAGAAACCGGCCTGCGGAACGTGAAATGTGTGAGTCCGGATCGCGCCGTGTCAGCGGATCGTCACATCGTCAGCTTGATACGGCGGGCCGCACGACACGCTTGATCTGATCGAGGGTGTAGTTCTTGCCGCCGATCGACAGCAGCGCCGGACTTGCGGTGAGATCGACGGAATCCACCGTGCCCTGAATCTCGGTGGAGATCGCAACGTCCTTGCCGTTGGTGTCTTTCGCGGTGACTGTCATCTTGTAGTCACCGGCCGGCCAACTGGTACCGTCGTTGCCCTTGCCGTCCCATACGAAGCTGGAATTTCCCGAGCCGATGGCGAAGCTGCCCGTGTAAGCGGTCTGGCCCGCTGAGTTGGTGATGCTGATGGTCGCGCTCGAGTTTTGCGGCGCGCTGAAATTCCAGGTGGCATTGCCATCGAAGTGCGCGGTGCTGCCGTCAACAGCTACGGTCTGGCCGACGAACACCAGCGCCTGGGTCGACTGCGCGGTCTTTTCGATGTTGACCAGCGCTTCCAGCTGGCTGTTCGACTTCAATTGCTGTTCGACCTGCGCGAACTGCACCAGCTGCTGGGTGAACTGGTTGGTATCCAGCGGATCGAGCGGGTTCTGGTTCTGCAACTGCGTGGTCAGCAGCATCAGAAAAGATTGAAAATTATCCGCAATACCGGTGGTAGCGCTGCTGCTGCTCGAACTGGAGCCGGAAGAAGTATTTGTCGCTACCCCCGACGTCGGTACCGGCGCTGTGGTTGCATCAACCGCCATGATGATCTCCTCAGATCCTGATATCGACGCCGCTGCTCGCTCCGAGCATGCGGCCGTAAGTTCGCCCGGCGACCTGCGCGGGCACGGTGTCTTCTTCGCCGATCACGACACGCCGGGAATTGCGGCCCGAGCCGTTGTCGTTGTTCTGTCCGCTGGACGACTGATCACGCAGGCTGAACTGCAATCCGGAATCACCGGTCTTCAGGCCTGCGTCTTCCAGCGCCTGCTGCAATTGCGGTGCGTCCCGGCGCAGCATGTCCAGCGTCGCGGGGCGCTCCACCGTCAGATGCGAGGTGACGTTGCCGTGCTTGTCGACGTCGAGGCGCACATCGATGCGGCCCAGTTCGGCGGGATCGAGACGGATTTCGAATCGGCTGTTGCCGCCGGCTGCGCGCAGCGCGATGTCCGCGGCAAGGCCGTTCAACGGCACCGGCACGCTGTCCGCGAGGGCGGTATTTGCCGCCGGCACCGCGACCGCGGTCAGATTGGCGGCATGGGTCTGGATCGGTTGCGGCTGAATGCCGCCGGGAGGCTGCAAGCCCGGATCGGTCAGCACTTGCGGCGCGGGAGCCGCAGTGTGGTGTTCGGACTTCGGCGCAGCCTTGCCGGTGTGCTTCTCGGTCTCTGTCTTGCCGGATTCCGAAGATGCCTGCTGGTGCTCCGCCGGCTTGTCGTCGGCATTCGCTGCGCCGGTTTCCGGCTTGATGGCCTGATCCGATACCGGCTTGGCGGATGCGTCGGTCGCCTGCTTGCTGTCCTTGGCGTCTTTGGCGTGCGCAGCCTCGCCATCCTTTGCGACGACTTCGGTCTTGCCGCTGTCGGACTTGATGACGGTCGCAGCAGCGGAGATCGTCGCGGCGGCGGTTTCCGGCGCGGGGGTGTCAGCTGCCGGAGGTGTCGCCGCGGTCGTCACAGTCGCGCCGGAAGCGGCTTCCTCCGCAACGCCGGGCGTTTTCGTGGCCGAAGCGTCGACAGGCGCGGTGACGACGGAGGCGCTGGCAACGGCGGCCGCCGCAACGGTTGTCGTGGACGCCGTGTCATCGCCCGTTGCAACCGGCGCTGCCGCCGCGGCGATCACGACCGCGACCGGATCGGTCACGATGGCGGGAATCGCCAGCGTCACAGCGGTCGCGGCTGCGTCGTCCTCACCGTTGTCATTCTGCGGCTTGTCATCGGCTTTTGAGTCGCCTGACGCGGTCTTGGTCTTGCCGGACTTGTCGCCAGCGGCGGTCGCGTCACTTGCCGTGGAGGAATCGGCGTCCTTCTTGGCCGGGCCGGACTCGTTATTGGAGGATGCATCGGCCTGCGGCCGGTCGTTGCCCGGAGGAGGTGCATCGGTCGCGCGCGCTTCGCGGCGGGGCGCATCCGGGGCCGGACGAGCCGGCGGGCGGTCTGTCTCGGAACTGTCCACCATCGCGGCGAAATCGTCCGAAGGCGGCTGATCGGCGCGCGCCTGTCTGGCCTGCGGATCGTAGGCGGGCTTGGATATGGCTGGTTCCGGGGTGACGCTGAACACGGGCGGCCTTTCAGAGTGATTGCCTGCTCTGATCAGCAAGGACCGGGCCACCGGGAACGATTTAAAAATATTAGTAAATTCAATGCCTTGCGTCTATCGAGCGCCGCCGCCACGCGATGCGGAGCCGGGGTCTTTCTGCCCGGCGGCAAGAATTTCCCCCTCAAAAAGGCTGGGTTTCATTGGAATAGATCAACGCGGCTCGCGATTGCCTCAGGTACGGTCGGACTATAGATAAAGAGCCTCCTGAAACGATGGTTGCGGCGGCCGAGTGGTCCAAGCAACAGCAAGATCGGCCCCTGCCATGCTCAACAGCCTCGACCTTGAAGGTCGCCCGGAAAACACCCGGGTCGTCGTCGCCATGTCCGGCGGTGTCGATTCCTCGGCGACGGCTGCGCTGCTGAAGGCCGAAGGCTACGACGTGGTCGGCATCACCCTGCAGCTTTACGATCATGGCGCCGCGACCCACCGCAAGGGCGCGTGCTGCGCCGGTCAGGACATTCACGACGCGCGCGATGTCGCGGCGCGCCTCGGCATTCCGCATTACGTGCTCGACTACGAAAGCCGCTTCCGCGAGTCGGTGATCGAGAGCTTTGCCGAGAGCTATGTGCACGGCGAGACGCCGGTGCCGTGCATCGAGTGCAATCGTTCGATCAAGTTTCGCGACCTGCTCAGCACCGCGCGCGAACTCGGCGCCAAGGCGCTCGCCACCGGGCACTATGTCGCGTCGCGCCGTCAGCCCGACGGATCGCGCGCGCTGGTCTGCGCCGCCGATGCCGACCGCGACCAGAGCTACTTCCTGTTCGCGACCACGCAGGATCAGCTGGCCGACGTACGTTTTCCGCTCGGCGACATGACCAAGGCGCAGACCCGCGAACTGGCGCGCCGGTTCGGGCTGTCGGTGGCCGACAAGCACGACAGCCAGGACATCTGTTTCGTGCCGACCGGCCGCTACACCGACGTGATCGAACGGCTGAAGCCGAATGCGATGGAGCCCGGCGACATTGTCGATCTTCATGGCCATGTGCTCGGCCGCCATCAGGGCATCGTCGGCTTCACCATCGGCCAGCGCCGTGGCCTCGGTATCGCGGCAAGCGCGCCGCTGTATGTGGTGCAACTCGACGCGGAGACCCGCCGCGTTGTGGTCGGGCCGCGCGAAGCGCTGAACGTGCGCAAGATCATGCTGCGCGACGTCAACTGGATCGGCGACGGCGAAATCGACCGCGCGGTCGGTGACGGCCTCGAACTGTTCGTGAAGGTGCGCTCCACCCGTCCGGCGCAACCGGCGTGGCTGCGCAAGGTGGGCGGGACTTACGAGGTCGAACTGGTCGACGGCGAGGAAGGTGTCTCGCCGGGACAGGCCTGCGTGTTCTACGATGCGCCTGCAGGACAGGCCCGTGTGCTCGGCGGCGGCTTCATCAGCGCCGCACCGCGCATGGTCCGGCCCGCGCCGGGTCTGCGCGAAGCGGTCGCAGGATAACATCATTGGGCGTGGGGCAATGAGCAGCAACGACATCGATCGCGCTGGAGTGGCGAAGGCTTACGCTGCGTGGGCGCCGGTCTATGACATGGTGTTCGGCAAGGTGTTCGATGAGGGCCGCAAGTCGACCATCGCGGTGGCCGACGCGATCGGCGGACGTGTGCTCGATGTCGGCGTCGGCACCGGACTGTCGCTGTCGGATTATTCGCGCAGCACCAGGCTGCACGGCGTCGATATTTCCGAACCGATGCTGCGCAAGGCGCAGGAGCGGGTGCGCGCGCAGAACCTCACCAATGTCGAAACCCTGTCGGTGATGGACGCGAAGAATCTCGCGTTTCCGGACGAGACGTTCGATGCGGTGGTGGCGCAATATGTGATTACCGCGGTGCCCGATCCCGAAGCGACGCTCGACGATTTCATGCGCGTGCTGAAGCCGGGCGGCGAACTTGTGCTGGTCAACCACATCGGCGCGGAAAGCGGTCCGCGCAAAATCTTTGAGATCTGCTTCGCGCCGCTGGCGCGCAGGCTCGGCTGGCGGCCTGAATTTCCGTGGGGGCGGCTGGTGAACTGGGCCGCACAACATGCCGGCGTCACGCTGGTCGAACGCCGTCCGATGCCGCCGATGGGACACTTTTCGCTGATCCGGTACCGGAAGGGCTGAAGACGCGCGTTTGTCGCGGGAACATCGGCGCCGCTGCGCCGTTTTATCCACCATGACAAGCAAACTCCCGATTTCGATAGGTATGATGCTGGCGCTACTGCCTGCCGCGAGTTTTGCGCAGGCGCCGCCCGCGCCATCGACGCCGCAGGCGCAAACCGCGCCGCCAAATCCCGCGCGCGCATCGACAAATTGCGTGCCCACCGAAACGGTTCCGCACGAAGGGACGGTCGCTCCGCGCGGCGCCACCACCGGCAGCGCACCGGAATCGCTCGGCGACCGGCTGGCAAAATCCGATGGCGTGCTGTGCCCGCCGCCCGGCGTCGATCCCGAGATGCATGCACCGACCCCGCAAGGCGGGGCGATGCAGGTGATTCCGCCGCCCGGCAGCCCCGGCGGCGATCCCTCAGTACGGCCAAAATGAGGTTTTCCCGGCTCGCGAAGCTCTCTTTGCGGGTGATTGCGCGTGAAAAACCAATTAGATGGGGCAGGGAGCGCTCATTGCTTGACAGGCATTTGGGTGACTTCTTATATGCCGCCGTTCGCGACCGCGAAGGTGGTCCGAACGTGTGGCGAGGTAGCTCAGCTGGTTAGAGCACGGGAATCATAATCCTGGGGTCGGGGGTTCGAGTCCCTCTCTCGCTACCAAAAATCTCTCCGATGAATCGCAGCAAGAAGTCGGGAATTCGTCACCGATATCTGGTGGTCAGGAACTCGACCGGTGACGTATCCATGGTGTCAGGATTGCGGCCATGCCCGCCCGCGAGGTGCTCTTGCGGCTTATGATGCGTTTGCGACGCTACCGTTTCGCCCCCACAATTGCCTGACCAGAATGCCCGCTCTTTGCTCGATCACCTCGGCCGCATCGAGGCAGAGGTCCTCGCGATAGCGCGAGCCAACGATCTGGACACCGACGGGCAGGCCATTATGCAGGCCGACGGGCACAACGGCGGCCGGCAATCCCAGCACGTTCATGGACGAGATGAAGCGCAGATCATTCCGGATCAGTTCTTTCACTCGCTTGTCGCCGCCGAGGTCGGCGTTGACTTCCGGCGTTGCTCTCACCGTTGTCGGCGTCAAGAGGAGCGGATAGGTCTCGAGCAAGGTCATCCAGTTGCGGATGTGGCGCGACCTGTCGCTGATCGCCTTCATGTAACCGGCCTGATCGAGGCGCGTCGAAAACGCCAGAACTCCGTCGAGCGTCCTGTTGAAATCGCCACTGGTCGCCGCGCGCATCTGATCTTCCTGCAGGACCTGAAGCTCGGTCATGATCAGATCGCACCAGAGCTGCCAGACGCCGTTGAGATCGGGCAATTCGACCTCGCTCACCTTGTATCCGGCATCGTCGAGATAGTCGGCTGCCTTTCGCAGCTGTGCGATCACGCCGGGATCGGTGTCCATGTCGGCCGGAATTTTAGCGAGCGCGACGTTGATCGGCCCCTTCAGCTCAGGCCCTTTCAACGGCGCCGGGACCCACCACGGGTCGCGAGGATCGCGCTGCGCCATCACCTCCAGGCCGAGGCGCACGTCGCGGATTTCGCGCGCAATCGGTCCTTGCGACGACATGAACTGCGCCATCAGCGGACGTTCCGCGGTTGCACTCGGGTTGAAGGCTGGAACGCGTCCCTGTGTCGGCTTGATGGTGGCGACGCCGTTGCACTGTGCCGGCCAGCGCAGCGAGCCGCCGATATCGTTGCCATGAGCGATGGTGCCGATACCTGCCGCGATGGAGGCGCCGGCACCGCCGGAAGACCCGCCGCAGGTGACCCCGGGGTCCCAGGGATTCAGCGTCAGCCCGTGCAGCGGGTTGTCGGTGCAGACGCGCAGCGAGAATTCAGGTGTATTGGTCAGGCCGAGGATGATCGCTCCGGCCTTCTTCAAATTGCTGGTGACCGGCGAGTCGCCCGGCGCGATATTGTCCCTGAAGGCGACGACGCCGTTTGAATTGGCCTGACCCTCGACATCGATATTGATCTTGATCGTGACCGGCACGCCGTGCAGCGGTCCGACGTCAATGCCCTGCCCCTTGCTTTTCGCCAGCGCCTCGTCCGCGGCCTCCGCCGCCCGCAGCGCGGCGTCGCTCATATCGACCACAACCGCATTGAGCGCGGGATTGACCTTGTGCATGCGCTCGATGTGGGCGCGGATCACATCTTTCGACGTCGCCTCGCCGGTCCTGATTGCTGCAGCCGTTTCCACGGCGGACCACTGCCAGATCGGTGCTGTCGTCACGCTCTTCTCCCGTTGACCCGGTGGTTCGCTGGTTGCGATCAATGTTGCAAGGCTGTTGCCGCGTGGTGAAGGCGGCGTCGCTCAGCCTGCCGCCTCCCTGAGCCCGCCATAGGTGCTCCACGACGTTCCCGCGAGCCAGCCGCAGTCGACGGGGAGGTTTATGCCGGTAATAGCCGACGCCGAGTCCGATGCGAGAAACGCGACCGCCCGTCCAATCTCATCAGGATCCACCAGCCGCCGCAGCGCCGCATTGACCGTCAGCGACGAGACATCGCGTTCACCGCGATCGATCGCGCTTTTCAACGCCGGGGTCAGGGTGTAACCCGGCGACACGGCATTGACGCGGATTCCGGATGGTCCCCATTCCGCGGCGAGGCATTCGGTGATCGCAATCACCGCAGCCTTCGCCGGGGCATACGCGTGCAGCGGCATCGAGCGCATGCCGGCGACCGATGCGATGTTGACGATATTGCCCCGCCGCCGCTCGATCATACGCCGCGCGAATGCCGTGCAGGCAACATAGGTGCCGCGCTGGTCGACGCGCACGACGTCGTCCCATACGGACATTTGCATGTCATGCGGCCGTACCGGAATCTGGATGATGCCAGCGCTGTTGACGAGCACATCGACAGCGCCGCAATCGCGCTCGATCTGCGCGGCGCAAGCCTCAACCGCGATCTCGTCGCCGACGTCGATGCTGTAAGCCCGGCCACCGATCGAATCCGCGACGGATCGCGCCCGCTCCAGATCGCGGTCCGCAACAATCACGAGATCGCCGGACGAGGCGAGCTGCCGCGCGCATGCGGCGCCGATGCCGCTGGCGCCACCGGTCACCACGCTGACGCGGCGTCTGGAATCCATAGTCATAACGGGTGCTCCTTGAATCTTTCACTGCGCGATTGAACGATGTCCCCGCGGAAAATTCACTGCGACAGGCGCAGGCCGTGATCACACCGCAAGGTACCGCTGCTTGATGGCCTCGTTATGCCGCAGGTCATCGATCGTCGCGCGATAGACGATCTGCCCCTTGTCGACGATGGCGGCATGGGTGGCGATGCCAAGACAGAAATGCATGTTCTGTTCGGCCAGTAGGATGGTCACGCCCATGTTGCGTAACGTCCGGATCAGTTCGCCGATGGCTTGAACGATGATCGGCGCAAGACCTTCGCTCGGTTCATCGAGCAGGACGATGTCGGGATTGCCCATCAGCGTACGGGCCAGTGTCAGCATCTGCTGCTCTCCGCCCGACAATCGGCCGGCCATGCGCGTCTTCATTCCCGCAAGGAGGGGAAAAACGTCGTAGATGCGTTTGGTGTTCCAGTAGTCCTCGCCGCATGGGCCTTTCTTCGCGCCGACGATCAGGTTGTCGTCGACGGTGTGTTCGGGAAAGACCTGCCGGTCTTCCGGCACATAGCCGATACCAGCCTTTGCGATACGGTACGGCGGCTGGCCGGTGACGAGTTTTCCGGCGAGGATCACCTGACCGCGTTTTGGCGGAGCGATGCCCGCGATGGTTTTGAACGTCGTGGATTTACCGGCCCCGTTGCGGCCGAGAAGGGCCATGGTCTGGCCCTTTTCCACCTCGAGGTCGATGCCGAACAGGATCTGACTGGCACCGTAGAAAACTTCCGCGCCTTCGATTCTGAGGAGTGGTTCAGCCATCATTGTTCTCCCGCCGCCTGAGCGAGATGATGATCCGTTCCGAGATAGGCATCGATAACATCCTGATTGCTGCGGATCTCGGCGGCGGTGCCTTGCGCCAGGATCGCTCCGTACTTGAGGACGTGAATCGTCTGGGCAATCTTGAACACGATATCCATGTCATGCTCGATGAAAAGCACGGTCATCTTCTTGGCTTCCCACAGATGCTGCACCTTGCCGATCATCCGCCAGCGCTCGTCCGGCCCCATGCCCGCAGTCGGTTCGTCGAGCAAAAGCACCTTCGGGTCCATCGCCAGAGCGAGCCCGATATCGAGAAGCTTCTGGTCGCCATGACTGAGATTGCGCGACAGCGTCGTGGCCTTCGATGTCAGACCCAGCAGTTCCAGGATTTCCTCCACACGGGCCTCGGTTCCCTCCAGAGGGAAGCTGCGAAACAAGGCCGAGGAACGGCGTTGATGCGATGTGACGGCAGCCGTGAGGGCATCCATCACGCTGAGGCTGGGAAACAGCGCGGCAACCTGGAAGGCTCGGACCATGCCGAGCCGCACGACCTCGAGGCTGGATTTTCCGACAATGTCCTGACCGTCGAAAATCACACGGCCCGAATCCGCAGTCAGCGCGCCCGAGACCAGGTTGAAGAAAGTTGTCTTGCCGGCGCCATTCGGACCGATGATGGCGGTTAGCGAGCCATCCGGAAAATCGATAGAGATGTCGCGGCTTGCCTGCACGCCGCCAAAGCTTTTTGTGAGGTTCTTGACGCTCAGCATCATGCGCCCTCCTTGCCTGGAAGCGCGCTCTCCTGGGCTGCCGCGGATCTGGTGGTATGCCGTCGTCCGAGCCAGTCGGCGATGAAGTCCGCAATGCCCTGTCGCAGCCCCAGCACGATCGCGAGGATGACCACGCCGAGGACGAGGCCGTGATACTCGGTGTAGACGGTGACGAAATGCTCCAGCATACGAAGGAGAACGGCGCCGATCATGGGGCCGATAAACAGCTGGCTTCCGCCGAGCATGATCATGAAGATGGCTTCGCCCGAGGTCGTCCAGAAGCCGAATTCCGGATAGGCACCGGAAACGAAAAGCGCGAGCATGATGCCGGCGACGCCCGCCATCGATCCTGCGATGACAAAAATTCCGAGCTTCATTCGGATGATGTCGACGCCGACGAAAGTGGCGCGGGTGGGATTATCCCGGATCAGCCGCAGCGTGTAGCCGAACGGCGATTGCCAGACCTGCCGCATGATCGCGATGCAGATGATGAACAGGACGACGCAAAAGATGTAAAGCGTCATTCCGTCGTTCAGATCGATGCCCAGAAAGGTCGGGCGCGGGATTCCGCCGCGAAGGCCCTGATCACCACCGGTCAGGTTCACCCAGGTCAGAATGATCGAGTGAATGAACATCTGAAACGCCAGCGTGATGAAAGAGAAATAAATCTCCTTCAACCGGACGCAGATCGCTCCAATGACGAGAGCAAGGAGGGCCGTGCCGGCAATGGTCGCCACGATCGCGGCCGGGATCGACACTTTCCCGGTCTGCATCAGCAGGCCGAACATATAGGCGCCGGACGCGAAATAGGCCGCGTGACCGAACGACACGAGGCCGGTCAGGCCGACCAGCAGGTTGAGAGAGGTCGCCAGCAGGCCATAAGCCATCACGTAAATGAGAAAATCTCTCAGGGCGGGTTTGGTAAAGATGAAGGGCAGAACAAGTAGGACCAGCAGAAGCGCCAGCCCTGCCGCGAAGTCGCGCAGAAGGCCGGGCCTCATCGTGCCGCCTCCCGGCCCAAAAGGCCGCTCGGTTTGAAGATCAGCACGAGCGCCATCATTCCAAACATCAGGCCATCCACGAACAGGGGAAACCCGATCGCTCCGAACGCTCGCGTGAAACCGATCAGAAGCGCGGCAATCAGCGCGCCCGCGATCGACCCCATGCCGCCGATGATCGTGACGATGAAGCTTTCGATCAGGATCGAGAGGCCCATTCCGGGTGTCAGCGTGCGCGTCGGAGCCGCGAGGGCGCCGGCGATGCCGGCCAGCGAACTTCCGACGGCGAAGACTCCGGCGTAGAGCAGCGTGGTATTGATGCCGAGCGCGCCGACCATTTGCGGATTGACCGCGAGCGCGCGCACGATCTTGCCGACGCGGGTCTTGTTGATGCCGAGCCATAGAATGGCGCCGATGGAAAGGCTCGCGCCGATCATGAACACGTAGTAGGCGGGTATAAAGCCGCCCAGGAATTCAATCGGCGGCAATGCGAATACGTCCGGCATCCCCATCATCTTGTATTCCGGACCCGCCAGCATTTTTACGAGGTCGTCGAAAATGAGAATGATCGCGTAACAGACGAGCAACTGCATGAGAATGTTGCTGCCGTAGACTTTACTCATCGCGAAGCGTTCGAAGATGACGCCGATGATGCCCACCCCGATCGCGCCAGCCAGAAATGCCAGAGTGAAGCTCGATGTCACCTGATAAGCCGCGTACGCGAGATAGGCGCCGACCATGTAGAATGCGCCGTGCGCGAAATTGATAACGCCGAGCACGCCGAAGATCAGCGACAGCCCGGACGCAACCATGAAAAGCAGCATGCCGACAATGAGCGCCGTCGACAGCTGAGTAACGACGCAAGCGCTCGACGAGAAGCAGCCAGCCAAAGCCTCGAGATTCACGATACCCCTCCAGATTCTGTTTTTGCGGTCACTTCCGCAAATCGCTCATGGCCGGGCTCGCGCCCGGCCACAATGTGCATCAAGGCAGGACTGCCCTGAACTGGAGGAGATCAGGCGTATCCCTTCTTTTTCTTCCACTGCTGCTCGTGCTCGAGGATCTTCGACCATTCCATGTTGACGTAATCGATGACCCAGGGGTCCTTCGGAATGGTTTTGCCCCAGGCGACCGGATAATTGATGATCGTATGATCCTCGGCGCGCATCGTGATCGTGCCATCAACGCCGAGCGGCGTTTTCAGCTTCATGCCCTCGACCTCGCCGGCGAGCGCAGCGCCATCGGTCTTGCCGTTGGTCCGGCGCAACGCCTCGATGATGAAATTGGCGCCGACGAAATTCTGCCAGCTCCAGTTGGTCGGCTCCTGCTTGGCGAGCTTTACGTAGGCATCGTAAAACGCCTTGTTCCCAGGATTTGCGGGGTATTCCTTGCTGTAGCGATAGACAGTGTTGAGGCCCGGTGGCAGCTGCTTGATCGCGGTCAGAAGCGGCGGGTCGCCGAGACCGCCGGAGAAGAAGGCGGTGTTCTGGAACAGACGGTAAAGATTCGACTGCTCGATGAATGCGACGAGATCGCCGCCCCATAGCGCCGAATAGATCGCCTGCGGCTTTGTCTGCAGCAGCTTGGTGATGCTTTCAGTGTAGTCCGGCGCAAACAGTTTCGGCCAAAGCTGATCCACCACCTCGATCGAAGGTTCGAAAAGCTTGGCGTATTCGATGAACTCGCCCGTGTTGTCGCGGCCGTAAGCGTAGTCGGGCGAGCAGGTGGCCCAGCGCTTCAGGCCCTTTTCCTTGGCGATCTTGGCTGCGTAAGAGCCGCCCGCCACCGCGTCATGAATGCCCTGGCGCGCGCAACGGAATGCGGTCTTCACGAGTTGCTTCGGGTCGGCCGTGAGAGTCGAGGACTCCGAGCAGGTGTGAAGGCACAGGACGCCGAGGTCGCGGATAACTTCATGCACGGCGAACGATCCCGAGGATGCCTCGCCGTCGATAATGATTTCGCAGCCGTCGTTGTTGATCAGATCGCGCGTGACTTTCGCGGCTTCGTCCGGGCGTCCCTTTGAATCGCGGTCAACCAGTTCCAGCTTTCGGCCATTGATGCCGCCGGCTTCGTTGATCTGGTTGAAGGCGACCTGCACGGCGGTTCGGCTCGATGTGCCCAGAAGGGCCACACGTCCGGACAGGATGGTCGGCATGCCGACTTTGATGGTTTTGGCCTGTGCGCGGGCTACATGAGGAAAGCCGGTAATCGCCACACCGGCGCTCGCAATGGTTCCTCCGATGAAAGTACGTCGTCCGATACCACCTGTTGTCTTACTCATTATTATATCCCTCCCTTTTTGTTTTATTGACCGGATCAGGCCCGGCCTGTGGTTTCACGCCTCGTCAACACCTCGTACGTTCTGATCAGCAACGTTGAATACATCGCGAAGGTGAGCGCCGATGAACGCGAGAACTCCCGCGCTTGCTGAAATCACCTTGCTCAAGGTCAACATGCCATGAGTATGCGCACTCATATGGAGTGTTGTCACGGGGACACCCTCATGTTCGAGGCGTTGGGCATAGGCTCGCCCTTCCTCGCGCAACGGATCGTGCCCGCAGGTCAAGACCAGCGCCGCCGGTGCCCCCGCAAGCGACAACGACCGGAGGGGCGATGAGCGCCAGTCTTCGCGGCTTGCCGGGTCCGGCGCATAGTGGTCTATGAAATAGCGCATTGTCGCTGGCGTGATCGTCATCCCAGCCGTGGTCGTCTTGTAGCTCTCTCCCTCGATACTCAGATCGACAGCAGGATAGAGCAGGATCTGGTGGAGCACTTGCGGCAACTGTCCGTCCCGGGCCATCAGCGACAACACGGCGGCGAGGTTGCCGCCGGCGCTGTCGCCGCCCACTGCGATCCGCGAAGGATCGATGCGGAGCACCTTTGCCTGTTGCGAGACATAGTTGAGAGCGGCCGCGCAATCCTCGACAGCCGCGGGGAAGCGATGCTCGGGAGCGAGGCGATAGTCGACCGCAACGACGCAGCACTGCGCTTCGTTGGCAAGCCGGCAACAAATTCCATCGTGAGAATCGAGATTGCCGAGGACCCAGCCGCCGCCATGCAGATAGATCAGGCAAGGGAGCGCTGCGTCGCGATCCGTGCCGGTGCCGCGATAGAAGCGCAAGGAAAGCGGACCGCCCGGACCATCGATGGTGAGATTTCCAAGTTCGGCGACCTGATCGGGCGGCTCCTGCACCAGCGGACGGCGCGCCGCATAGGCCTGTCTTGCCTGCTCGGGCACCATTGCCTCGAACGGCAGGCTACCGGCCGCGCGACCTGCGGCGATCAAGGCAAGAACGTCAGGATGTGCCGCGATCATCGCTTCTCCCATCCGAGCTTAGGCTCGATCAATCCTGATACTGCGGTCACACTGTTGACGGTGTCCAGCCTCCACCGGATCAGCCTCACCGGACGTCGAACCCCCTGTAGCCAGCGCCCGCAACCTCGTTGCAGATGGTTGTGTAGCGCGCGAAGCCGCCCGCGTAAGGCATGAACACCCGCGGTTTTCCGGGCACATTCGCGCCGAGATACCAGGAACTGCTCGCCATCGGCAGCAACGTCGCGTTGGCGGCTTCGTTGACGTGCTCGACCCATTTCTCGGCAGCATCCGGTTGCGCCTCGATGCGGGCGAAATCCTTCTCGCGCAAATGCCGGATGCAGTCCGTGATCCAGTCGACGTGTTGCTCGATCGCGACGGGCATGTTGCAGAGTACGGACGGACTGCCCGGGCCGGTGATTGTGAAGAGGTTGGGAAAGCCGGGTGTCTGTAGGCCGAGATAGGTGCGTGGCCCGGATGCCCATGCTTTGCTGAGCGGTTGATCGTTGGAGCCCATGATGTTGAGAGCGAGCAGGGGGCCTGTCAGCGCATCGAATCCCGTCGCGAACACAATGATGTCGAGTTCGTATTCACCTGCGCTGGTCTTGATGCCGTTCCTGGTCACCTCGACGATGGGTTCTTTCTTGAGGTCGACCAGCAAGACGTTGTCTCTGTTAAACGTCTCGAAATATTCGGTATCGATCGGTGGGCGTTTTGTCGCAAATCCATGATCGTGCGGCGTCAGGCGTTCCGCCAGTTCGGGATCTTTCACGACTTCGCGGATTTTCCTGCGGATGAAATCGGAAGCGGTTTCGTTTGCCGCAGCGTTGGTGAGGACGTCGCTGAATGCGGCGCGGAAGCGAAGTCCGCCTGTTTGCCAGGCTTTCTCATAAGCAACCTGCCGTTCTGCGTCCGAGACCGACATCGCGGACTGCGGCGAGATTTCGAAGGGATGGCCATTCGTCCCGGAACGGGCCTTTTGCCAGATCTCGGGATAGTTCGCTTTGACCGAACGCTGATCCTCAGCAGACAGCGGGCCATTGCGGGCCGGAACGCTGTAGTTCGCGGTGCGCTGAAAGATCGTCAGATGCTGTGATGCAGCAGCAATAACGGGGGCTGCCTGGATACCCGTCGACCCTGTTCCGATCTGGCCGACGCGCTTGCCGGTGAAGTCGACGCCATCGTGCGGCCATGCGCCTGTATGATACCACTGGCCTCCAAACGTCTCTAAGCCCTTAAGTTTGGGCACGTTCGCGGTCGAGAGACATCCGACCGCTGTAATGAGGAAGGAAGCCACGAAGGTCTCGCCGCCTTCCGTTTCCACGATCCAGCGGTTTGTTGCGTCGTCAAAGCGCGCACGCGTCACCTTCGTATCGAGCTGGATGTCGCGTTTGAGGTCGAGCTTGTCGGCAACAAAATTCAGGTACTTGCGGATTTCCCAGTGCTCGGGATACCGCTCGGTCCATTCCCATTCCTGTTCGATCTCTTTCGAGAAAGAGTAGCAATAGTAATAGCTCTCACTGTCGCAGCGTGCGCCCGGATAACGATTCCAGTACCACGTTCCGCCGATGCCCCCGCCTTTTTCGAGAACGCGAACGTTCAGGCCAAGCTCGTCGCGCAACTTGTGCAACTGATAAAGCCCGGAGAAACCCGCGCCGATGATGATGGCATCGTACGATCGTTCCGATCGAAGGATGGCAGTGGGATTCGTCGATGCGACCGGCAATATCCGCTCCTCCCTGTCAGGGACGCGCAAGACCGATGCTACGTTCCATGACGACGCGTTTCTTGTTTCATTGCGAGAGCTGGTCTTGTGACTATTCAAGCCGTTCCCGCGTGTTGCGTCCACGCTAACGTCTTGCGCGGGCGCATTCTATTTCCTAAAATTCACAACAGGTGTGAATTTTGGTCATGCGAGCAAATGAACCGTTTTGCTGAAATGACCGCGTTCGTGAGGACTGTCGAAGACGGGAGCTTCACGGCAGCGGCCCGCAATCTGGCGCTGACGCCGTCGGCGGTCAGCAAACTGATCGCGCGCATCGAAGACCGGTTGGGAGTCATTCTTTTTCGTCGCACCCACCGGGAGAATGTACTCACGCCCGAAGGCGAGGCGTTTTACCGCGCTGCAATAGATGCAATCGAGGCCGTGGAAGCCGCCGATGCGGCGGCTTTCGCCGGCAAGGCCATACAAGACACCCTGCGTGTGAGGTGCATTCCCATTTTCGCAACCGCTGCCTTGGCGCCGCAGTTGACCGCATTCTGTCGCCTTCACCCCGCACTTCAGGTCGAAGTCCAGCTTCGGATCGATCCCGGAAATCTTCTCGACGACGGAATGGATGTTGCGATCCATGTCGGCCACCTGAAGGATTCGTCCTATGTCGCGCGTCGCTTTTCGAGCACGCGATGGATCATTTGTGCAGCACCGGCCTACATCGCCGAGCACGGCAAGCCGGCGCATCCGAATGACCTTGTGCACCGCAACTGCATTAATTTTCTTCCCAGCATCAGCGCCAGCACCTGGTTCGTGAAAGACGGTGTCCGCTCATCGCGGCAGTTGCCGGTACAGGGCAACGTTGTGACCAATCAGGCATCGATGGTGCGAGAGCTGGCTCGGGCAGGGCTCGGTATTGTTCGGCTTACGGAGATGCAGATCGCCGACGACCTGAGAAGCGGTCAATTGATTGAGCTTTTTCCGCGCCATCAATGTCCGGACGAAGACCCGATCTATGCGGTGTATCAAAGCCGGCGGCACCTCAGCTCTCGTGTCCGCGCGTTCCTTGATTTCCTCGACAGCACCTTCTCCAATCCGCCGCCGTGGAAGCGCAGGCAGCGCTGAACAACACAGGTCCGCTTTCCGGCTTTGGGCGGCCTGCGGCGGCGCGACGTGATGTTCCGGCTGAGACCGTGGTTCCCGGTTGACGCGCCGTTGGGAAGCCAATATTAATTAAGCGATAGTTTAATTAAGTGGGGCTGCATGCCGACGACCGCCATTCCGAAGCTGGGACGACCCAAGCACGTAAAGGACACGGATCTGCGATGTCTCGCGGCGGCCGAAGAGTTGTTTGCCGTCCGTGGCTTCGAAGGCACGAGTCTGCGCGAGGTGTCGGCTGCGGTGGGAATTACCAGCGCGGCGCTCATTCATCATTTTGGAACGAAGGAGCGGCTTTACGGGCTGGTGCTCGAGCGCCTCGCCAAAAGCCTCGATAGCTACATCATGGAAGTTTCCGAGCCCGCCTCGGTCGAGACGGTGGTTCGGATGTTCGAGCGGTTCCTTGCCTGGAGCTTCGACCATCAGCATCTCGCGCAATTGCTGCTGCGCGAACTGATGGAAAATCGCACCCGCGTTTCGCGTGCGCGGCGCATGCATCTTTTGTCGCTGACCACGAACTATGTCGAGCAGATCTGTCGTGGCCAGAAATCCGGCGTGTTCCGGCAGTTCGATGCCGAACTGTTCGTCTACTACACCCTCGGCGCGATCACGCATTTCAGCGCCGCGGCTCCGACCATCGACCGGATGTTGCGGGTCGATATGGGAGACGCCATTTCGAGATTCCGTCTGACATTGAGCGATAATGTCACGGCGATGCTGACGATCAGTCCGGGCGTCCGATCTTCGTCCAAGAGCAAGACGCCTGCGCGGCGGCTGCGGGGCTGACATGGAGGATCGCAACAGCTCATCGAGAGGCGTTGGACCGGCTGGCGTTCTGCCGCGGGACACCTGTGTTCTGCGCTACGCCCTGGACCGCCACGCGTCGGAGCGCGGCGATGCTGTGTATGCTGTATTTCAGGATGGAACGGAGTGGACCTTCCGCGAGCTTCGGCGGCGGGTGCGGACCTGCGCGGCCGGCTTCCATGCCGCCGGCGTGAAGCAGGGCGACCGCGTTATTATTATGATGCCGAATGGGCCGCTGGGTGTGCTGGCGCTGTTTGCAGCGAGTTATTTGGGCGCGGTGTTTGTCCCCATCAATCCCGCATTGAAAGGCAATCTCCTCGAACACGTTTTTGCCGATTCCGGCGCGGCATTCGCGGTTGTGCATGAGGATCTGCTCGGTCAGGTCGCAGCCTTGAAGGCGCCCGCGCTGAACACCGTCTTCTCGTCCGGTAGCGTGCCGAACGAGTTCGCTTGCTCAGGCCGGACGGTGCTGACGGTCAGCCATCTCGATCGAGATCCGGCCGGCCTGCCGGAGCCGGTCGATCCGATCGAGCCGTGGCATACCCAGTCGATCATCTACACCTCCGGAACAACCGGCCGGTCGAAGGGCGTGCTGTCCTCGTACATGCACAGCTATTCGGCGATGAGTCCCGAGACGTGGACCTGTACGCGGGCCGGTGATCGTCACCTGCTGCATATGCCGATCTTTCATATCGGCGGCGCCTTCGTTGCCAGCACCTGCCTTTGCACCGGGAGTTCGATCGCGGTCGTGCCGGCATTCAAGACCGGTACGTTCTGGCAGACCGTTCGCGATATGAAGGTGAACGTGGTTTTCCTGCTGGGGGCGATGGCAACCTTTCTGCTCAAGGCGCCGCCTCAGAGCGACGATAAGGACCATCCGTTACGTATGGTTTTCATCGTTCCGCTCGGTCAGAGCGGCCCTGACTTCCAGAGGAGGTTTGGCGTCGAGGTCTTCACGTTGTTCAACATGACGGAGATCAGCACGCCGCTTCTCTCGCGTGCAAATCCCGTCAAGCCGAGCACCTGCGGCCGCCCGCGACCCGGCGTGGACGTCAGGCTCGTCGATGAAAATGACTGCGAGGTGCCACGAGGTACGGTAGGCCAGCTTGTTGTCAGGACCGAGCAGCCGTGGGCGATGAATCACGGGTACAACGGCAATCCGCAAGCCACCGCCGATGCGTGGCGCAACGGATGGTTTCACACCGGCGATGCCTTCATCTGCGACGACGATGGCGATTTCTTCTTTGTCGATCGTCTCAAGGACACGATCCGCCGTCGCGGAGAGAACATCTCGTCGTATGAAATCGAGGTCGAGTTGCTGACGCATCCCGATATCCGTGAAGCCGCGGCGGTCCCCGTTCCAAGCGAATTCACCGAGGATGAAGTGCTGGTGGTCATCGCGCCGGTGGCCGGTCGTTCAATCGAACCGCAGGCCATCGTTGAGTTCCTCCGCGTGCGCCTGCCGCGTCACATGATTCCACGTTATGTGCGGATTGTGGAGGAGCTTCCGAAAACGCCGACCGAGAAGGTCCAGAAACACGTCCTGCGCGAACAAGGCACCACGGCCGATACCTGGGATCGCGAAGCGATGGCGCATACACGAATCAAAACTCTCTAATTGAAGGTAGATGAAACGATGAAAACGCGGGTGCGTGTCTATACCGACTACAAAAGTCCGTATGCCTATGTCACAAACAAGCCTCTGTTCGATCTCGAAAAGTCACACGACGTCGAGCTCGAGTGGCTGCCATATACATTGCGCATCGCCGAGTATCTGGGATCGGTCGATGACCGGTCGGCGCATTACTGGCGCAAGGTCAGGTACGCGTACATGGACGCGCGGCGCTATGCCAACGAACAGGGTCTTGTCCTGAAGGGGCCGAAGCGGATCTACGACGCGACGTATGCGAGCGCCGGCATGCTGTTCGCGCAGCGAAACGGCTTCTTCCGCGCCTACCACGATACGGTGTTCGAGATGTTCTGGACCCATCAGCTCGATCTCGACGTTCTCGATCAGATGAAGGCCGTCATCGAAAAGCTCGGCGGTTCCGCCGATGCATTCGAAGCTTATGCGAGCGGCCCGGCGCAAAAGGAAGTCGATGCAATCACCACAGAGGCCGAGAGCCTCGGTGTGTTCGGCGTGCCAAGCATGTTGCTGGACGGTGAACTGTTCTGGGGCGGTGACCGCGTCGATATGCTGACGCGAAGGCTCGAACAGCGCGCCAAGGGCATTTCTCCTCCGAGCATGGTGGTGGCGCGTTGAGCGGTTCGAAGTCTGCCCTCACGATCTACAGTGTGGCGGCGTGTCCCTATGCGCAGCGCACCCGCATTCTGCTCCATCTCAAGGGATTGCAGGCGGATCTGGTCGAGCTCGATCTCTCAAAACCGAGGCCCTCGTGGTTTCTGGACATCAACCCGGCAGGGAAGGTGCCTGCGCTGGTCCACGGCGGTCGGGCGTTGAACGAATCGAGCGTCATCAATGAGTACCTGGAAGATGTCTTTCCGGATCGGGCTGTCTTTCCTTCCGATCCCTACCTGAAGGCTCAATCGCGCAACCTGATCGAGTTCTGCAATGCGCAGTTCACGACCAATCTCTATCGCGTGCTGATGGAACAGGACTCTGTCAGGCGCGCGCGTGCCGAAGCTGCGGCTAGAAAGGACTGGGAATGGCTTGAAGCCTTCCTCATGCGCGTCAGCCCCGATGCCGATTTCGCGTTTGCGGAGTTTGGAATGGCGGATCTGACCTACGCACCGTTCTTCCAGCGCTACGAACTCAATGAGTACTTCTGGGGTTTCAGAATTCCGGACGGTCTGAAGCGTGTCGCGCGATGGCGCCGTGCGCTGGCGGATCACCCGTCCGTCGGAGTTACAAGTTTGCCGATGGAAGATTACGCCAAGCTCTATGCCGACTACTCGCTCGGCTTTTCCAATGGAGCGATTCCGCCGGGTCACGAGAGAAGCGCGCTCGACCCGACGGTGCCTCTGAGCGAGCGGCCGATGCCGCCGCGCCGTGTCGCATAACTCAAAAAATCAAAGCCAAAAAGGAGAACGAAAATGAAGAACCGTTTGACGGGAGCCGTTGTCGCGATATGCAGCTCGTTGTTTCTGCAGGGTGCTGTCGCTGGTGAAGGCAAGATCAAGATCGGAGTGCTCACGGATCTCAGCGGTCCGGCGGCGGATATCGGCAAGGGAAGCGTCGCGTCGGCGCAGATTGCGGTCGAGGAGTTCGGCGGCAAGCTGCTTGGCAAGGATATCGAGGTTATCTTCGGCGACACCGGCAACAAGGCCGACATCGCAGCGGGCGTGGCGCGGCAGTGGATCGATGTCGAGAAAGTCGATGTTCTCGTGGATCTCGGGCTGACCAACACGGCTCTGGCCGTGCTGCCGATCGCGGCGGACAAGAACAAGATCGCTATCGCCGTTGCCCCCGCGGGAACCGCCATCACCAACGAAGCCTGCACGGCGACCAGCATCCACTGGATGTACGACACTTACGCGCTGGCTGCGGGAACGTCGAAGGTCCTGATCGATAAGGGGTTCAAGGACTGGTATTTCGTCACGACGGACTATTCGTTCGGTCACGCACTTGAGAAAGATGCGTCCGAGTTCATCAACGGCAACGGCGGCAAGGTGCTGGGGTCGGTACGGCACCCGTTCAACGTCAGCGACATGTCCAGCTTCATGCTGACCGCGCAGGCTTCGAAAGCGCAGGTTATCGCGTTGGCCAACTCGAACAATGACGCCGTCAACGCAATCAAGGCCGCGCGGGAATATGGCATCACGCCGAAGCAGTATATCGCGCCGCTGGTGGTCTATCTCAGCACGGTTCACGGCATGGGCCTGGATCTGGCCCAAGGCCTGGATCTGGCCCAAGGCCTGTATCTGACGGAGGGCTTCTACTGGGATCAGGACGAGCGCGCTCGCGCCTTCGCGGAGAAATTCAAGGCAAAGATGAAGGCCATGCCCGGTTCACTTCCCGCGGGTACTTACTCCGCCGTTCTTAATTACCTGAAAGCCGTCCAGGCCGCAGGCAGCGACGACACGGCGGCGGTGCTGAAGCAACTGAGGTCTGCCAAGATCGACGACGCCGTGATCCGTAACGGCCGCATTCGGGAAGACGGGCGTCTCGTCCACGACATGTACGTCTTCCAGGTGAAGACACCGGCTGAATCCAAAGCGCCATACGACTATTACAAAACGGTCGGAATCGTGAAGGGGGACGATGCGTTCCAGCCGATCGCCAAATCGCGATGTCCGCTCCTGAAGAAGCCCGGTTGATAAGAGGCTGGGGTAGCCCGCCTGATCTGGCTCGGCTACCCCGTCGCCGCAAGTCTTCCGCGATCGCGCGATCAGGATGACCAATTCAGGACGATGAATTGCCCTTGATCTTCCGGCACGATGTCGCGCCGGTCGATGACATTTTCACAATACGGGAGACGGAGGTCGCCTGAAGCAGATCCTTGCGGCTGAGAAATCGAAGGGTGCTGCGAGGATATGCGTCGCAGAATTTCGAAAGTGTCGCCGCAGTTGCGGCCACGGTGTCCTGCTTTGGAATGACGGCGATCCCGCCGTCCCTCAGAACGAAAGCGTCCTTGACGTTCGTGATGGACATGGTTGCAAGGCAAATCCTGAACAGTCCCTGATAGGCCTGCGGTGGCTGTATCAGTTCGCCGCCGAGCCCCCCGAGCAGGTGATCGCGGCTTTTGGTGCAGCTTTCGGCCTGCGCAGAACCCGCTGCAATCGACATCATAATGACGCCCGCAGCGAGCGCCTTCATCATCTGCGGCCCGCGGTCGCCGCGCGCCGCATGATGTCGCTCGGATTGGTCTGCTCTCGTGTCGGCCGATTATCCGTTGTCGTGACGTCCTTCCGTTCGCTGGCGCGGGGCAGGCGGTAGGTTTCGGCCGCGCACCGCTCCCAGGATAAAGAGCGTGCATGGGCAGCGGCACCCGCGGCCAAAATCGAACGGGTATTGCTGTCTTCGGTGATTTCCGTGATGGCCTGCGCGATAGCCTGAACGTCAGGCTCGACGAGCAGTCCGGTCTCGTCCGCCAGAACGGCATCGGGAACACCGCCGACCGCCGTCGCGACGCTGGGAAGGCCACCGGCAGCGGCCTCGAGATAGACCAGACCGAACCCTTCCACGCGTCCCGACGATTCCGGAATGCCGGTCAGACAGAAGAAATCGCTGGCGCCGTAAATGTCGCGGATCTCTTCGTTGGGCAGCGATCCGAGCAGATGAACCTCGCAATCGGTGGTATCGACCATATCGCGAAACTCGTCGACGAAATCAGCTTCGCCGTTCGGACCGATCACGAGCCATGCAAGCCGTCTGCGCAAGTCGTCCGGCAGGCTCGCGAGCGCAGCGAGGGTCTTGAGATGACCCTTGCGCCGGGTGAGCCGCGCAACCGTGACCATCACGATCTTGTCCGTATCGACGCCATACGCCCGGCGCGTCACCTTGCGGCCTTTGCGCGGGCCAAACCAGAAATCCGAGACGCCAAGCGGGATGGCGACAACGCGGTCGCTTTCGATGGAGAAACGCTCCCGGAAAAGCTCGCGCGTGAACCGGCTGTTGGCGGCGACTTCGACGCGCGGGCCGAAAACGCCGGCCGCCTGGATCGCAAACCTCTTGAGCGGCGTCTGGGTTTCATTGATTTCCGTGCCGTGCACGGTCATCAGCAGCCGCGCCTGAGTCCGGTGTCGTGATAGCGCCAGCGGAATAAAGAACGGCCAGTCCGCCGCATGGATCACATCGTAGTCGTCGATCCGCACCTGATGCCGCGCGAGCAGAATTTTCGAGGGAAGACTCCGCATGGAATGCAGTCCGCCGTGAAAGCGGTGCAGTTCAAAGGGGAGCGACTTGTCTTCATCCAGCGAGTTTGCCGCATAGTCGGGAGCCAGAACCGTGACACGGGCGCCGAGTTCGGTGGCTGCCGTCGCGATTTCCCGCGCGTAGGTCCCGATGCCGCCGGTGGCGGGTGCGAATTCGCTTGTCAGCATGAGAATGTTCATGGCGGTGCGTCCTCAGGAGGCAAGCGGATCGGCCATCTGGCCACGGGTATTCTGGATTTCCTGGTGATAGCGGAAGACGCGCGCGAGCTGTGTGCCCGGCGTGAAGCTCCGGATGCTGGCGGAAATCCGCGACGAATCCATCTCGCCACGGGCGATCGCGTCGCGCACATCGATGAAGCGATGCACCAGCCGTTCGACCATGTCGGCGCGCGAGTCGCTTCGCGGAATCAGATAGCCCGACTCGCCGTCGCGAATAACGGCTTCAAGCTGCGGCAGATGCGTTGAGACGACGGGGCGGCCGACCGCCAGCGTCTCGAGTACGCATCTCGGCATGCCTTCAAATTCGGATGTCAGGATTCCGGCATGGGCTGATGCAAGAGTCGCGGCCATTCCAGCAGCATCCTTAAAGCCGTGGCGGACGGTGATCGCCTCGATCCCCGCGAACTCAGCGTATCTGTGCGGGTCGCTGGTCCCGATGTAGTGAAACTCGACCTTCTCCTGCATGACTTGGCGCAGGCGATTGATCGTCTGAAACATCAATGGCGGATCCTTGAACTCGTCGAGCCGTCCCGCAAAGGCAATTCGGAATGGCGCGATATCGCGAGGCAAGGGCTGTGGCTGGAAAATCTCGGTATTGACCCAGGTCCAGAGCGTGTCGATCTTGTCGCGTTGCCGCGGGTATTCTCTCTGGAGGCGCTCGGTGATGTACGGATTCACGCACAGAAATTTTGCGCTGGTCGCCATGGCGAAGCGTTCGCCCGCGTTGTGAACGAACGAATATCTGCGGAGCAGCGAGTCCATCTGCAATTTCGGCACGCCTTCGCCGTGAAGCATCTGGATGAAGGGAAGACGAAGGACGGCCGGCAGCCACGAAAATTCCACCCGGCGAAGATCGATCGAACATCGCCTTGAGCGGATATGTTTCGAGACGAGACCGAAGTTGCGCAGAAGCGCCACGAAAAACTGTCCGGTGAGCGACGCGGCGATCGAACGGGCGGCCTCGCGCGCCTGACTGTCCGAGTAGCGCAGGATCGGAAGAAAATCGAACGTACGCCCCCTGAAGGTGAGTTTGTGAATTTTTCCGAGTTCAAGATCGCCGACGGAATCGACGCCGATGAAAAGAAGATCGGTATCGGTGGGGTGGAAGGTGATGAAGTCCCGGATGTAGGTTTCCAGCCCGCCAACTTTCTCGCCGCGCGGATCGAACGGATGAATCAGGCAGATCTGATATCGCGCGGGCCTGTGGTGAGCGTTGCGGGCCCGCTGAGCCAGCGTAACGGTGGATGTCATGCCGCTTTCCTTGTCCGGGCGTTTACAATCTGCGGGATGCTGCTTGCGACCAGACGCGGAACGATCGACATGCACCGTGCGTAGCGCGGGCCCAGCCGACGCGGGTCGCGCAGCATTCGCCACGCCCATTCGAGGCCAATCCTCTGCGTGATGAGCGGCGCGCGATTTTGCGTATGGGCGATGAAGTCCAGAGCGGCTCCGATGCAGAGCAATCCGACGCCGGGAAGCCTGTCGAGACAGCGCGCGGCGAAGATTTCCTGCCGTGGTGCGCCGAGTGCGACGAAGCAAAGTCTGGCGCCCGATTTGCGTATGCCGTCAATCGCGCGGTCGGCTTCATCCGAATAGGGATCGAAGTTGCCGCCGGGCGCATCGTAGCCGACGATCTGAAGTCCCTTGAACCGGCTCGCCAGCCGCCGCGCCGTACGATGGAGCGTCAGGCGGTTGGAACCAAGCAGGTAGACGGGAATATTCTTGCTGCCGGCCTGCTCGCAAAGCGGCTCGACCAGATCGGCTCCGGTTGTTCGTTCGATTTTCGTGCCGGCGAGACGTCCAAGCGCGACAATCGGAAAGCCATCGGCGGTGACAAAGCGGGCGCGGCGATAGGCTGCCCGGAAGTCAGGCCGCTGTTGCAGTTGCGCAACGTGATCGAGGTTGAGCGTACAAACGCTGAAGCTGTCGCCGGTCTGCGCTGCTGACACGATCGACGACACGGCGTCCGGCATTGAGAGAATATTGATGGCGATGCCATCGACAGTCATGTCGCGCGATTCGTGCGCCTGCGATTCCATCATGTCGAGTCCCCCATGACACTGTGATCGAGTAACGCTTGCTCATAACGCCGACGTCATTCGCGGTGACGATCTCAACTTTGAGTAAAAGTTTCTCTCTTCACCAACACAGTCACGAAATCGCACCATTGCGTCGCAACGATGGCGTCGCGTTCTCGAAACGCAACGACGATGAAACAAAATCATTCTCGTAATGGAGATCTGCCATGCATGTGAAGATTTCGCGGCGACAGATGGTGTCGTTACTCGCTGGCGCAGGAGTTGCCTCCCGTATCGCCACGCCGTCTGCTGCGGCTGATGAAAGTCTTGGCGCGATTGCGGCGGAAAATGGATTCGTATTTGGAGCGGCAGCGGGTCCTGTGATCGACAAGGATGTTGCGTATCGTGCGCTCTATACGACGCACGCGCGAATCGTGACGACCGACGTCGCGATGAAAATGGGCACGATCGCCCCGCAAGCGGGGGCTAAGCGATTCGAGAGTGCGGATCGCTTGCTGAAATTCTGTGCAGGCAACGGCATTCCCATGCGCGGTCACTGCCTTGTCTGGAACGAGTGGGTTCCTGCGTGGATCAGGAACATGAGCAACGCGGAGCGACGGACATTCTTTGATGCTTACATTGAGGAGGTCGCTGCGCGTTACGCCGGAAAATTGCATTCGTGGGATATCGTCAACGAGCCGTTCTGGCCGGGACACAAGGCGCCCGGCGGATATCGGCTCGGCCCCTGGTACGACGCGTTCGGAACCGGCTATGTCCGGCGCGCATTCGAGCGGGCGGCGATTGCGGACAAGAAAACGAAGTTCGCGCTCAATGAGGCGCACACCGAGCGTGATGACGACGTCGGCCGGGCCATTCGCGAGGGATTGCTGCGGCTGGTCGATGAACTGAAGGACGCGGGGGTTCCGCTTCACGCGGTTGGACTGCAGGGCCATCTTCAGCCGCGCTACCCGCACGACGCGGCACGGTTCGCGGATTTTGTGCATGCACTCGCCGAGCGCAAGGTGGATATCTACATCACGGAGTTCGACGTCCGCGACGATACATTTCCGGACGACATTGCGACGCGCGACGCGATGATCGCGGAGACGGGTGAAAAGTTTCTCAATACGGTGTTGCGCATTCCGGCGGTCAAGATGGTGGTGGCATGGGAGCTTTCGGACCACTACTCATTCTATACGGATGCGGCAAAGAAGAAGAACCCTCTGGCAGAGCGGCTGCCCCGCCCGTTGCCGTTTGATGACGCCATGCAAAGGAAACCGTTATGGTTTGCGATGGCGCGCGCCTTCAGGAATGCAAAGCGAGCACAAGACTAGCTGCCCTCATGTGCCGGATTGCTGCGGCCTCGCGCGAAACATCCTGAACAGGGTCGGCGCGTAGAGCAGGCCAAGAATGGCGATGTATGAGGCCGCTCCCGTCGCAGTATGCGCGGCCATGATGGCGATGTTTCTTGCCTCGGGCATGAGCCGCAGCAGGCATCCCATTGCAATCGTCGCGATGGCGATGCGCAGGAGATGGCCGAGCGGCAGCCGCAGGCCGAACTGTGAGAAGCCGATGGTGAAGCTCGCAATCGCGGCTGCGGATGCCGCGATGACAGTTGCAACGGCGCCGCCGACAATTCCCCAGTACCAGATGAAAGCGAAGCTCAGCGCCACCGTGACCACCGCATCGATGCTCGCGACCGCGATCATCAGGCGGGTACGGCTATGCAGGAGAAAGACCTGATCGCCGAAATGGGCACGCAGGTTGCGAATCGCGCCGGCCAGAACGGCCAGCGGCAGAACCGCGAGCGTCACCTGCTGGAAGGGAACTGCGATGAGAAGATGAACAATCTCCGTGCGCAGCATGAAGATGCCGAGAATGCTGGGCGCGAGAATGGCGATGAGAAGCGCGCTGTTGTCGGACAGTTGTTGCATCGCCGCCTTGCTGCCGCTGTCTTCCATGCGTTTCACCGCAATCGGGAAGGCGGCCGCGGTCACCAGCATCGCGGCTACGGCTGCGGCCCGCTGGCCGAGGCCGTAACCGACGGCAAACAGGCCCGCTGCGGCGACGCCCAGCACGTCGTTGACAACGAAGCGCGACGCGTTGAGGCCGATCCAGCTCAGTCCGCCCCCGATGATCAGTGGAATTCCGTAGTGCAGGGCATGATTGATGATCTTGCGGTCGATCGGCCAAAGGCTCCGTCCAAAACCGATTCTTGGAAGGACGATCAGCGCCGCGACAAGCTGCGCGATGGCGTAGCCGGCGAGCGGCCATTCGGGACCCTGACCGAGCAACTTGATCATGATCAGACCGATCAAAAACCCGGCGGCCGGTCCGACGATCTGTTGAATCGAGTAAACGCCGATCTGCTGCCGCACGCGGGCGCGTTCGCCGATATAGAGGTTGAGCGAACGGGTGACGACGTAAGCGACCGCCGCGGTCAGCAGGCTGGTGCTCGCATCCGGTGAAATCACCAGGAACAGGATGCCGATGATCGCGACGCTCTGAATGATGACAGAGGTCAGCAGAATCACGTTTTCCGTTCTGTAGAACCGTTGCGCTTCCTCGCCGTTCTGGAAGCGCCCAAAGAAGCGCAGGGCATACTGCGACCACCAGGCAAGAAAGCCGATCTGCAGAAGTTCGTGGGTGGCTGTGACCAGCGTGATGACGCCGAGGGTGTGTTCATTGACGACATGGGTCCAGACAACCATGGCGATCAGCTGGAACAGCGGTCCGATGATCTGCGCCGGCATATAGAGGAGCGTGTGTTTCAAAAGCATGATCAGGCTCCCAGCCAGCGCAAGGTGCGGGGCGGCATGGCTCGCCGGATCGTCAGCAAGGCCGTCACGCTCACGAGCGCTGTGATGACGTATGTCGTCACGAAAGCCGAAAATTCGCCGAGTCCGCGCAGGGAGGCGTGGTCGCGCAGCGTCATGACGATAAAGATGTGCCACAGATAGATGAAGTAGCTCCCGGAGCCGATGGCCGCGAGAAGCGGGAGGCGCGGTTGAAAGGCCAGAAGCAGAACGCTGAACAGGGCGGCATAACCGAAGAATGCGATGGAATCGTAATCTGCCGCGTCGCCGAGGTTCGAGATTCGGACCGCTGCGTAGATCAGATAGGCGATCAGGGTTGCGCCGAGGATCATTGCGCGCATGTTGCGCAACGCAGTCTCGTCGCCAATCCTGCCGAGCAGGACTCCCAGCGCCGCAAAGGAAAGCCAGAAGGGAATATCACGCAGGCGCGCTTCCTGAACGAGCGATTCGGAGAAGCCGGTGCGCAACAACAGCGGATCGAGATAACTCCCGGCTATCAGTCCGAATGCGATTGCAAGGCCGAGAAGCGCGACAAGCCGCTGTGAACTGTCCCGGCCGCCGATTCCGGCGCACCGGAAGATCAGCCACAGGCCCACGGTGCAGCCAAGATAGACGAAGACATAATAGTAGACGAATACGTAGGCGAGCAGGAATCGCGCCGCCGTTGTCGTGACGCGGTGATCCATCGCGGGATTATGCCAGGCCATGTAGAGGTAGGCGGCGATGAAGGCGATGGCATAGGGAACGAGCGCCGCCATGGTCCGCTTCCCGAGCGGAATGCGTTCCGAGCGCGCAGTCAGATATCCGGACGCGACCAGAAAGATCGGAACACATGGCCGCAGCGCAGCATCGATAATCGTCGTCCACGGCGCATCCGGTGATTGCGGCAGCGAGTGAATGCCGATCACCATCAAGATGGCGATGCCACGCATGGTGTCGATTGCGGAATCACGGCTGGCTGACTGGTCCCGTGCCGTGACGAAGCTGTCCGGAATGCGTGCCGCCGCTGTCATCGTCATCGCGCGCCTCTTTGCGGAGATCCGGCGGGGACGGTTGCCACCGCGCGGGGCGAGAACTGACGATCGAATGCGCTGTTGAGCGCGCGGCGCAGCGGGGTTTCAAACAAGCGATAAGACAGAACACTCAAAGCTGCGAGCAACGCTACCGCGACGGGCAGCAGCGCGAGCTTTCCCTCTGGTGTGCCGGCCAGATAGCGGGCCCCCACAGTCAGAACGACGGTAGCGACGGGAATATGAAGCATGTAGCAGGAGTAGGTATACGCGGAGGCGCGGTCGAACCGCAGGCGAGACAGGATGGTTGGTGCGTCGGACAGATCGTGCCGGATCGCCAGCACCGCGATTGCATACACGGCGACAAGCGCCGCCATGTCGGGCAGCATCCAGCCCAGAAGAATGAATACTGCCAAACCTGTCGTCAGGATGCCGGGGAAAACAGGCCAGCGCGCGATCTGATGACGGAATACATAACACGCGACACCGAGATTGAAGCCGGGCAGCGCCCTGAAGACGCCGCCCTTGTTGATCCACTCCGCCCATGGCTCGCTGCCGGCTGCGATCACGTAGATGCTGTTTGCGAGGACGGGCAGTACTACAAGCGGAATCACCAGCGCCTTGCGCCGCGCGGCGAGAAGCGCCGTGATCGGAAAAAGCAAATAGCAGAACATTTCCGCCGACAGCGACCAGCTCGGGAAGTTGAATGTCAGCCGCTGCCCGTCGAAAGCGTGAAGCAGAAGAAGCTGTGCGGGAACGTCGGACAACGGGTAGCGGGCCGGATTGTCGGTTTTCGCGAGACCGAAGTATATCGCCGCGGCGATCGCCAGATAGAACGCCAGTGTTGCCAAATGCAGCGGATAAATCCGGGCCAGCCGGCGCCACATGAAGCGTCCCATGGATTGGAGGTCTTCGACCTTGCCGAGATACTGGCTTGCGATGACAAATCCGGACACCACAAAGAACAGATCGACAAACAGATTGAAATGCAGGGTGTGATCGACCATGAATCGTCCGGCCGGATGATCCTTCACGTAGTCGGAATAATGCAGAACGACGACGGCGCAGGCGGCGATGATCCGCAATCCGTCCAGATGCCGCATGTTGTCGTTAGCAGTTTGCAATGATCGCCCTCGGGTTACGTATGCCGGACAATTCTTGTCAGGATGTGATGCCTCGGCTTTTGGGGTCGTGAGACGCGAGCGTCCTGGCGGCGCGTGTCCGCGGCTGGGACAGCGCTGTGATCAGATCGATGACCGCATTCCGATCGCTCGCTGCCAGTGCATTCCAGCGCGCCAGGTTTTCCGCGTCGCGCGCAGCAAATGATGTCCGCCATTGCGGTTCGGACAGAGCAGCGGCGATTGCGCTGGCGGCGACGGCGGGATCGCCGGGATCGATGAAGATGCCGGATCGGTCCAGCACCTCGCGAAAAACAGCCGCATCGGGTGCGATGATCGGAAGACCTGCATATTGAGCTTCCAGCAACGGCAGGCCGAGGCCTTCCTCGTGAGACGTGCAGATGAAAATGTCGGCGCCCTGGAGAATTTCACGGACCCGGTCACCGGGCTGGTATCCGTGAAGGACAACGCCGGGACTTTGCTCCAGGATATTCCAGTCGTCTCCCCATCCGCGCCGTCCGACAATCTCAAGCGTAGCATCGCTGAAGCCGTGCGCGCGTAACGCTGCGAGAACTTTGGCCGCGGCCACGAAGTTCTTGCGCGGCTCCACGGTGCCGAGCGCGACAACACGAAGCGGAGACGATCCGCCGACTCCTTCGATGCGGCGATCCGGGCGCAGATCGAACACGTTACGGACCGGCGGGCGATACAGGGTGATTTCGGCATCGGGCCGGCAGTGTGCGGCGAGCTTGCGTTTCGTGTCTGCGGAATTGACAAGAAAACGAGGATAGCTCCGTACCGTGAGCCTGAAGGAGGGCGCCATGTAAAGCCGCGCGCGCCGGTTGAGGTCGCTGCGACGGGACAGCAGAAAAATGTCGTGAATGTAGGGAATGACGCGCGCCGCGAACGGTCGCAGCAGCGGGCTTGGCGGAAAGCCCGGGCACAGCAGGATCGATGAAGGATCGGTCAGCCGCAGCGGCAATCCGAATGTCTGCGTGGTGATCATCCGCGCGGTGCCGCGCGCCGTCACCGGTGTGATCTCGTGCGGTGCGAGCGCGTCCGATGAAAACAGCTCGAGCGTGATACGTTCCAGCCCGGTGACATGGCGTCCGAGATGGGTGTGATCGACATAAACCGTCATGCGAGTCCGATCTTGAATGTCATCGTTGAATCCGGATTGGCTTGCCGGCAGCAACCAGCGATCGAGGAGTGGCGCTGGCCGGATCTCGCGGCAGCAGCAGCGTGATAAGAATGATGAACTGGGCAAGCTGGATGTTCTTGGACGAGAAGCTGACGGAGCTCGCCGCGATCACCAGGATCAGCAGGACGATCGCCCAGGCCGCGGGATGCGCGCGCCTGAGAATTTCCACAAAGAGGCCGATCAGGCCCACCGTCAGCAGGATGGTATGAATGAGGCCGAACTGGACGATGCAGGAAATCCAGAAGTTCTCAATTCCATAGTTGAGGCCGAGCTGGGCCTGCAACGCATTCACACGGGTGGGATCGGGCCCCAGCACCAGCTCATGCCAGTCGAAATGGGACAGCAGGTTGAAGGTCGCAAAGCGTGCCAGCGCGCTGCCCTTGTCCGATGAAAACCGCAGCAGCATCTTGTCGAAAATGCCAAGATCGAGTGCTGCGAAGATCCCCGCGGCCGCGATAAACAGCAGACAAAGGGTGGCGATCACCGTCGGAAGCGAAACCCGCTTTCCGCGCGCGATCAGCCAAACTTCCCATGCTGCGACAGAGCCCATCACCAGCAGGACCGTGACCAGGGCTGTGCGGCCGCCGAAGGCCATCAAGGACCCGAGGCAGAATGCGATGAGCGCCGTGCGAAGCATGATGCCGGGGCAAAGCGCGGGGCGGAGAACCAGCGCGAGAATATATCCGCCCACAAGGCCCGACGCAGTCAGCGGATGACCGAGCAAAGCCGAGGACCGCCATTCTCCAACCACCAACACGTCGCCGAGGGTCAGGGGAATCAGCCGGTGACCAGAGAAGTATTCATAGTAGCCGATGCACACGTTCAGCAGGATGGTGAGATGCGCGGCCCAGACCAGCGGCTTCCGTTGCATCGGCGACAGACGCCAGATGACGAGGCACAGCACGACCGGAAGAAGGAAGGTGTCGATGATGACGGTGAACGGACGATTCAACACGAACATCTGAACCAGCAGGAACAGCCAGCACGCGAGATAAAGCAGAATGAGCTTCGACCGGGAGAGCATCCGGTCGATCTCGCCGATCGGGTCGCCGTGACGCAACAGCAGAAGCCCGAAAGCGAGAAATGTCAGGCCGGTTGCCGGGTGAAATTTCTCGTAGAAGGCGCCGCCCGCTGTCAGGTAGTGAATCTTCCAGTTGGTCAGCATCGCGGACGAGATCGTGAATGTCGCGGTCACCGCGAGCAGCATCACCAGGACGATCATGCGGTCTGCGATTCGGCCGGCCATCGCGGCGTCGTTGCCTCGCGCGGACGGCGGTCGCGGAAAGCCGGTTCGGGCGGCTGCCCCGCCGCGGTAGGGTGGGTACGGCCCGTTCACCGGAATCGCGGTCGCGATCCTTGTCATCGGTTCGCGCGGTTTCATTCCGCAGGTCCGGGCTTCAGCGCGACACTGCCGTAAGGCTTGAGGTACGCGGAACTGCGATAGTAGTCGTAGAATCGCAGCCGGCTGAGATCGACCCGTGTCAGTACCGTGCCCAGAATCCGGTCATAGACGGGGGACAGCAAATTGACGGTGTGCGAGACGACCTCCTGAGGGGTCTGATCCCATCCCATGGCAAGAATGATGCGGTCGGACAGTTCGGCCAGTGCGCGGCCATCGACCAGCGGGACCAGCGGCGGTGAATCGATGATGATCAGTTCATAGTGCTGGCGCAAATGCTCGAGAATTTCGACGATTCGTTCGGAGAACATCAGCTCGGTGATGACGTCGACGTCTTTCACGGCCGGTGACGGCAGGATGGACAGACCAGAACTCCGGTCCAGCAGGATGGCCCGATCCAGAGAGACCTCGCCCGTCGCGACCTCCATCAGTCCTGCGTCGGCGTGCGGTGCGAGCGCGCGCGTCAATTGGGGATTGCGAAGATCACCGTCAATCAGAAGTGTTTTGATGCCGAGCGTCGCCAGCGACAGGGCGAGGTTGGCGGCAAGCGTTGTCTTGCCTTCGTTATCGAGCGCCGATGTCACCAGCACGACCTTCAGCGGCTGGATGCGCATCGTGCGTTGAATAGCGAGGCGAACGGCGCGGATCGCTTCCGCAAAGAAAGTGCCCGGCTCGTCGATGGCGTAGCGCATTAACGGCGGCTGCAACGCGGGCGGCAGCAGCCGCACCGTCCGCGGATCGTAACGGCCGAGTTCATCCCGTCCGCGTTTTGCGCGGGCGGCGAGTTCGCGCGTCCCGATCAGCGGAACCGCGGCGAGCGCCGGAACGCCCGAAACGGATTCCGCCTGCTCGAGCGTCTTGATACGCCTGTCGAGGTAATCGGCAAGGAACGCGATAATGCACCCGCCGCCAACACCGATCATCAGGGCCAGACCAAGGATCAGCATAGTCTTGGGCGAGGAAGGCCTGATCGGAATGCTCGCTCTCGTCACCACCCGGGAGTCGGGCATTTCGAGACTTTCCTGCGCGGACGTCTCCTTGTAGCGGGCCAGATAGGATTCATAGAGCGTGCGGTTGGCCTCGGCCTCCCGCTGCAATTCGTGAAGCCGGACCATGGCCTGACCGGACGAACTCGACACGCCCTGAACCTGATCTAGGCTCTGCTGCAACGACGCTTCGCGGGACCGGGCGACATCGTAGTCGTGCTGCGTGCTGTCGAGGATGCGGCGGATTTCCTCGTTAATGAGACGCTGGGTATCTTTCAACTGCGCACGGACATTCGCGACGAGGGGATGGCGCGCGCCGTACTTGCTCGAAAGGTCGGCTTCGTTCTTTGCGATGTCGGCATACTGCGTTCGCAGTTTAGTGATCATTTCCGAGGTGATGGCGGCGTTGATACCGCCGGGATCGCTGCCGGACTTGGCGAGCTGCTGCACCTGGTCGTACTTCGCACGCGCTTCGGCGGTTTGCGCACGGGCGGCGATCAGCTTGTTGTTGAGGTCCGTGATCTGCTGATCGTTCACCGTGACGCCCTGCGCCACGGAGAGGTTATTGGCGGCACGGAAATCCTCGACCGCCTGCTCCGACGCGACGACCCGCGTTTTCAATCCTTCGATCTGGCCGTTGAGCCAGCTCGCGGCGATCTTCGTCGCGTCGTACTTGGCGCGGACCTGTTCCTCGAAGTAGCTTTCGGCAATCGCGTTGGCGATAGCGGCGGCTTTTTGCGGTTGCTCGGAGTTGACGCTGATATCCACGAGGAAGGTGGTGCCTTGCCGCGTCACCTTCATCCGCCTCTGCAGAATCTCGACGGATCTCGACTTTGCTGCATCCTCCGGGCTTGCACCGGATGCTGGACCGCTGCTGCTGAACAATCGCCTGACAGGGTCGAGCAAGCCCGGCTTCGGCCTGAATTCCGGATCGGTGGTCAGTTTAAGCTTGTCCACCACGCGTTGCAGGATCGCGACGGATTGGATCAGCAGGGCCTGGCTTTCGATGGTGGCGTCATCTGTGCCGAAATTCGACAGAACGGTCTGGCTGGTATCCACCACGTTGGCGCGGCGCGGGTCCACGAGGACGGTGGACGTTGCCGTATATAGAGTGCTGACGGCAGCCAGATAAACCAGTGCGAGCGCAATCAGCGACAGCGGCGCGGCGGCAACCATCCTCCAGCGCCGGCGCAGGATGCGCGCCATCTCGCGCAAATCGACAGTGGGCTGTTGCCATCGTCCCGGTGGAGCGCCGGCGGGCTCATCGAAAGCCTGAAGATCGGTGTCAGAACTGCGCTGTAACATTGATTCCTACCTGATGTTTGTCGAAGCTAAAGGCGGGAATATCGCTGTTACGGTCGGTATATCGATGGAAGACGGAAATGGAGCCGTATCGATTCATCAAGTATTTGATGCGCGCATCGGACGTCGTGACCTTGTCCGTGCGCGGCTGTCCGAAAAATCGGTCGTTTTCATAGCCGCCTGCGAGCGACACGATCACGTTGCGCCGCAGTTCGTAATCGACTCCGAGCTGGAGCGCGTTTGCGAGCACGCCGGTTGAACTGGTGTCCGATGTTTGCGTGACGATCTGTTCCGCCTTGAAGTGAACGTCGAGCAGTCGGGTGGGGCGCCAGGTCAGCATCGCGCGATAGGCGGGACCTTCGATGGTTCCAATGGAGGCAGCGTCGAAGCGTTGTTGGGCATAACCTGCGCCGAATTCGCCGCTGAGAAGATTGGTGAAGGCCACAGTGAAGCCGGACAAGGCGCGGTATCCCTGAGAGTCGAGCGTTTGAGCGGGCGTTCCGCGAATGTTGCGCTGATTTCCTTCGACGCCGGCGAACCATCCCAAAACGGGCGAGAACGCATAATCGACCCGCCCGTGAAGCGAGTAGATCTGACCGTCGCGGCCGTCCTGATTGATGATCGAGCCGTCCTGCGCTCGCGTCTGTCCGAAATCATAGGAATCGACACGCATGCCGACCGATGTGGTGAATCGATTGAACTCCTTGCGGACAGTGACATCGCCGGAGAACAGGTCGTAAGGCGTCGGCGATATCGCGTTCACCGGTGAACTGAGCGTTCCGACTCCTTCGTTGAGATGGGCGACCTGGAAATTGGCGAGGACGGCGAGGTCGTGCGCGATGTCGAACCAGCCGTTGCCTCTGAAGCGGGCATTGGTCTGATCAAGGCTGGAGTTCTCATTATATACAGTCGACTGGGCGTCCAGCTTCAGGTCGAGCCCATGCCGCTCCCACAACGTGTGAGCGCGCAACGACGGCGCGAACACGGCGGCGATATCCGCGCTCTTCGCAACGTTCGAGGAGAAGACGTTGCTGTCGTAGAGGGCGCCGGACATCAGCTTTGGGCTGAACATCCAAGAGCCCGCCCGGATTCCGACCGGTTCGTATCCCGGCTGCTGTCGTTTCCTCACCGGCATATCCTCGGGTTGGATCTCGCTGCGTGTTTCCGGATCCGTCAAATCGGGCAACGTGGATGGTTCGAAAACCCGTTGTGCATTCCAGGGCGCAGACAGCTGTTCAGTGGTCGATGGTATCACCTGTGCATTCGATGGCGCCGCGAGGCCGAGCATAAGAGCCGTCGCCGGCAACTGTATCTTTCCCAGCCTTGCAAACTTCGATCCAGGCCGCAGCGGCGTCGCTGGCGCGATCTTGCGACTTCCGGTTTGCTCCAACGCCATCAACGCAACAGCACTCTTCATTGATTGTCCCGCAAGGGAAGCTTTCGCTTCCGGTGGAGATCAACGGTCTCCGGGTTTCCGATGCAGCCCACAAATTCATCGCGACTTCGCCCAAAGAAACGTCATGATGGAATCGGTTCGCGCCATCGAGTTCGTCACGAACGCTTTCTCCCGGCACGTGAGGAGCGCTTTCTGCGCATCTCAACGCGAAACATCCAACATCGTTCTGCATTGCAGAAAAATTTGCATTGCAAAGAGACCACACTATGGCGGCGTGCGCGATCGACGCGGCGAGCATCGCTTCGCGTATTGTCGTGAACCAAAAATTTCAAAATGTGAAATCGATATGACGCGTCAGAAAAATCGTTCTGGAACGCGGATGTTGTCGCCCGGATAAATAAGCACTGGCGCATCCAGCGGATAGATCTCTTCGCCGGCGCCACCTGCGCGCCGCAAGTAAACCTTATTCTCATTTGCGCGATAGGTGAAACCACCGGCACTCGCGATCGCATCAAGAACGGTCATGCCGACGCGATATGGATACTCTCCGCTCTTCTTCACCTCACCAAGAATGTAGAACGGCCGGTAGAGCGCGATCTCGACGTTGACGCGAGGATCGCGAACGATTCCCTTGGATAATGCAGAGGTTATCGCGCGTTCCAGCTGGTGCGTGGTCGATCCGGCGGCCTTGATGCGGCCCGCGAGCGGAATCGACACATAACCACTGCTGTCGACTTCATATTCGCCCGCAACGTCGGGTTCGCCGTAAACCTTGACGCGAACTTTGTCTGTGGGGCCGAGGACATATGTTCCAGAGCCGGAAGGCGAGGAATGCTTCTGCTGAGCGACAGCGCTCGTCGCGATGACAACGCTGATACTGAAGACTGCCATAATGAGGGCAAGAAGCAGACGCGCGAAGCGCGTAGACATTTGCGGCATGATTCAACCCCACTCAGGCACACGAGTTGTAGACATCGACTGGAGTGAAAGGCTCCATGATGCTGCGTGGGTGAGTGTCGGGAAAAAAGCGGCAAAAGAATGTGAGGTGCCAGTTCCAGTGTGTCGCTGAATTGGTCTTGTTCTTGATTGTGGCAGCCGCGATCGGTCATTCGCTGTGCGCGCGCTGTGCACGATGCTGATTTCTAAAGCACCAGAATACTCGCGCCCTCGATCGCGATGCACGTCAGAACTCCCGTCCGCCACGCGCCCGTGTCGATGTTGACCCGGTTCTGTCGGATATCTGGATAATCGACCGGAGTATGGCCGTGCACGATCACCTTGCCATGATTGATCTCCGAGTTCAGAAACTCGTCCCGAATCCAGTACAGATCCTCCGGATCTTGCTGGTTCATGGGAACGCCGGGTCGTATCCCCGCGTGAACGAACAGAAAATCCCCGCAGACGAAACTGTTGCGGAGACATTGCAAGAACAATTCGTGTTCACGGGGAAAGACATTCATCAGCGATTGTCGAATCTTGGATGGTGTTTCCATTTCCGAGCGTGCGCGTGGAACAACGCCGTATGACGCAAGCGTCTGAAGTCCGCCGAGCTTCGCCCAATGATAAAGCGTATCCGCGTCCTGCCGGAGGAACGTCTCGAGAATGGCCTCATGATTGCCGCGCAGGCAAATGGCGTGTCGACGTACAAGGCGGACTGCAAGAAGATCGAGCACGCCGCTCGAATCCGGCCCGCGATCGATATAATCGCCCAGATAGACCTCGATAACGTGCTCGATGGGCCGGCGGCGCACGTCGTCGTCGATGCGCGCAATGGTTTCCGACAGCAGGTCCGAGCGCCCGTGAATATCGCCCACGGCATAGACGCGCGTATCCGGAGGAACAACGGCGTTGATCGCTTGCGCATCTTGATGAGTAGTGCGGGGTTTCATGGCCGGAACGTTTCGTTATGAAACAGTTCGACGTCAAGCAGGCGCGGTCGCGATGACAAGCGGCTGGTGGTGCACCTCAGAAGAATATCAGCCGGATCGCCAGGACAATAAGCACCCAAGCGGCGACATTGGCAAGAATGATCCGGTTTCGCAGCCGGCGATTGGGTTTCACAGGCGGCGTCAGCGTGGCTGCGTTCATTTGATCAGCGATCATCGCTGGTTCCGCTGAAGGCGCAGACGACACAGGTGAGTCGCCGCTCGTTGTCTCGATCTTCTGCAGGCGGACAATCATCTTGTGGGCTCGCTATGAGCTGAATTCATGTTTCCGGAGAGTCTAAAGGCTCTCTTTTAGTATTTAGTGAACGAAATGCACAAAGTATCGGCGCAACTGCTCGCGCGTGACGTCAATGCGACATTGCGCGCGTTTGATTCGATAATCGACTCCATTCTGGAATCTTGTCCACCTCCTTGATTGTGCATGGCAGTGGCGACGAAATTGCAGCGTAAGAAATCGGCATCAGACTCTAAGCGCTTCGCAGCGCGATAAATTTTCGCGTCGCAAAAATTTTACGCGCCTCATGTGTGAGTTGGGTACGCGAATTTTTCGTTTTGCTGCCCCATTTCCTACAAAACTTTAGGAAAACTTCGCGCCGCTGAAGGTTGGCGCCTTCGTCATCCTCATCGTACTTCGCGCCTGCGAAGAATTCGAGGAGAGCGATGCCATCTTGTGCACGCGTTGAGTTCCGATGGACGTCCAGTTGAAAGCAAGAGCAAATGGCCGCGACAGTCACGACCCGTTTTGTTCAGGACAACTCGGCAACGCCATGGAAGAGGCCGCGGCTGATCTCGGTTCGCCCGATGGAGTATGCGAGCAGTAGCGCTTATCGCGTTCGCAATGCCTATCGCTCGCGCGCCGCCGTTCGCGTTTCACGCAGCGAGCCGGCCATTGCTGTGAGCAAGCGAGTATTCGATGCGTCGGCTGCCGCGCTCGCTCTGCTTTTCTTTGCTCCGCTCTTCATCGCTGTTGCGATCGCGATCAAGGCAACGTCGCGCGGACCGGTGTTCTTTCGGCAGTATCGATACGGATACCGCAATCAGCTGTTCAAGATTTACAAGTTCCGATCGATGGATGTGAGCCGTGGCGATGTCGCGGGCATCCAGCAGACCGTTCGGGGCGATTCGCGCGTGACCCGCGTCGGGCAGATTCTGAGAAGCACCAGCCTCGATGAACTTCCGCAACTGATCAACGTGATCAGGGGCGATATGTCGCTTGTGGGGCCGCGCCCTCATGTGCCGGGGATGCTCGCGGCCAACATGCCTTATGAAGATCTGGTCCCTTACTATTTCCAGCGTCACACCGCGCGACCGGGGATCACCGGGCTGGCGCAGGTGAGCGGCTGCAGAGGCAGTACGGTTGAGCCTGATCTGGCGATCGCGCGGATCGATCATGATCTCGACTATATCGAGAAATGGTCGCTGCGGATGGATATCACGATCATCGCGCGCACTGTCCGGCGGGAGTTCCTGTCTGGCAGCGGATTCTGACGGCGTCGCCCGTTCGGCTATTTCGAGTCGGCTATCTCATATCCAGTTTCTTGAATCTTCGGGGGCAACAATGACACAGCGGCAACACCGTATTATTCCTGTTCTTCTGTCAGGTGGCACCGGTTCGCGGCTATGGCCGTTATCGCGGGAGGCCTGTCCGAAGCAATTGCTCTCGCTGCTTGGCGAGAAAACGTTGTTGCAGCAAACCGCATTGCGGGTGAGCGATCCTGCGATGTTCACCGGGATGATGGTGGTCGCCAATGCGGAACATCGCTTTGCCGTTGCGGAGCAGTTACGCGGGATCGGCTTGGCGGACCCGACCATCGTACTCGAGCCTTTCGGGCAGAATACTGCGCCGGCTGTCGCGCTTGCGGCACTCGTTGCCCATGAGTCCGATCCGGACGCGATCATTCTCGCCATGCCGGTGGATCACTGGGTTGGCGATACAGCCGCGTTTCGCAAAGCGGTCAGCGTCGGCATGACGGCAGCTGAGGCGGGCAAGTTCGTCCTGTTCGGCCTGCGTCCGACCTCGCCTGCAACCGGCTTCGGCTACATCCGCGCGAGTGCCGAACTTGCTGGCGCGCCCGGCGTTCATCAGGTCGCGGGTTTCGTGGAAAAGCCGGATTTGCCCACTGCGGAGCGGCTCCTTGCCGCCAGCGATCATCTCTGGAACAGCGGAATCTTTCTGCTGCCGGTGCGATTGCTCATCGAAGAACTGTCACGGCTGGCGCCGGACATCCTCGCGGCGTGTCGAGCTGCGTTGGCGGGCGCGACCCGCGATCTCGATTTTCTGCGTCTCGATGAATCGGCCTTCCGGGCCTGTCCGTCGGTGTCGCTGGACTATGCCGTAATGGAGAAGACAGATTCGGCCGCGGTGGTTCCGGCGGATTTCGACTGGAACGATGTCGGGAGTTGGTCGGCGCTGTGGGAAATGGGTGACAAGGACCGTTCCGGCAACGTGGCGATTGGCGATGTGGTCATGGAAGACGCCAGCGGATGTTACGTCCGTGGCGAGGGGCCTCTGGTTGCAGCGCTCGGCGTCGATGATCTCATTATCACGGCAACGCCGGATGTTGTGCTCGTCGCGTCGAAGGCGCGCGATCAGGACGTCGCCAAGCTCGTCGGCCGGTTGAAGGCCAGCGGCCATCGCTCGGCGACCCAGACGCAATCGGTCCATCGGCCTTGGGGCTACTATCAGTCGATTCATGCCGGTGACCGGTTTCAGGTCAAACGCATCACCGTCAATCCCGGCGCCAAGCTGTCGCTGCAGAAGCATTTCCATCGCGCGGAGCATTGGGTGGTCGTGAACGGCACGGCCATCGTCACCCGGGACGACGAGGAAATCCTGCTGCGCGAGAACGAATCCATTTTCGTTCCGCTTGGATGCATGCATCGCCTCGAGAATCCCGGGAAGGTGCCGCTGAACCTGATCGAGGTGCAGTCGGGTCCATATCTCGGCGAGGACGACATTGTTCGCGTGGAGGATATCTACCACCGGGTTTGAGCCTGATCGAAGCGCCCGAGTGCTGGCGTCGGGTTTGTGTGATGAGGCAAGGGAAAGGCGGCGGCGATGACAGCTGTGCGACAAGTCAAGAATGCGCTGAAGGAAACTTTCCCGGGGCTTTGGTTGCGGTGGCATTTCATGCACCGTCCAAAAACAGCAGAGGTGGAACTCTCGCTTCTGGACAGGATCGTGCGCAAGGATGCCGTCACGGTCGATGTCGGCGCGAACTGCGGTCTCTATACGCGTGAACTGGCGCGACTGTCGCGTCGCGTGCATGCTTTCGAACCGTCGCAGATGATGGCGGATGTTCTCCGCCGAACGTCGGCGGCGAATGTGACCGTTCACGAAGTGGCGCTTTCCGACCGCGAAGGTCATGCGGAGCTTCTGATCCCGCAAAGCGAGCAGGGCGCCGTTCACGGTCTCGCGTCGCTCGAACCGCAGGTGGCGCTTTCGGCGACGTCCTGCGCTGTTCTCAATGTGCCGATGGCGCGGCTTGATGACCTGATCCAGGACGATGTTGCTTTCGTGAAAGTCGATGTGGAAGGCCACGAGCTGAACGTCCTGAACGGCGCGGCCGGCCTGCTCGAACGAAGCCGGCCGGTGTTTCTTGTCGAGGCGGAAGACAGGCATCGGCCGTCGGCCACTGAATCGGTTTTCGAATTCTTTCAGGACCGGGGCTACAGCGGATTCTTTGTCGAGGATGGCGATATTGTCCCGATCGACCAGTTCGATGTCGAAATCTTTCAGGATCCCGCTTCGCTGCTCTCCAACGGCGGGCGAAAGACCGGCCAGGCATACATCAACAACTTCTTTTTCTTTCCGTCCGGCAAGGACGGATGGGAAATTCTCGCCGGCTAGATAGCGGCTTCCACTCCTACATAACTTGAATGATGCGCGCTTAAAGCGCCGCAGCAATGGCTTGAGCAGACAGGAATATCGATGCGGATCACGATGGTCGGAGCGGGTTATGTCGGGCTGGTTTCGGGAGCATGTTTCGCGGATTTTGGACATCATGTTGTATGCATCGACAACGATGTGACAAAGGTGAAGGCGCTCAATCGGGGGGAAATCCCGATCTATGAACCCGGTCTGGCGGAGCTTGTGGCAAGTAATGTCAAGCAACGCCGCCTCAGCTTCTCTGATGACATGGCGGCGGCGGTGCGCAGCGCCGAAGTCGTTTTCATCGCGGTCGGAACGCCGTCACGCCGCGGCGACGGCCATGCCGATCTGTCTTATGTTTACGCCGCCGCGCGCGAGGTGGCGGCGGCGCTATCGGACTTCACGGTGGTGGTGACGAAATCGACGGTGCCGGTCGGTACCGGCGATGAGGTCGAGCGCATCATTCGTGAGGAAAATCCGGACGCGAAGTTTGCTGTCGTTTCCAATCCGGAATTCCTGCGCGAAGGCGCGGCGATCCGGGATTTCAAGCATCCGGATCGCATCGTGATCGGGACCGATGACGCCCGCGCGCGCGAGATCATGGCTCAGGTGTATCGGCCGCTCTATCTCAACGCCGCGCCGATTGTTTATACGGACCGCCGAACGGCGGAACTGATCAAGTACGCGGCAAATTCGTTTCTCGCGACCAAGATCGCTTTCATCAATGAAATCGCCGATCTCGCCGAAAAGATTGGTGCCAATGTTCAGGAGGTCGCGCGGGGAATCGGTCTCGATAACCGTATCGGCGCCAAGTTCCTGCACGCGGGTCCCGGATACGGGGGATCGTGCTTCCCGAAAGACACGCTGGCTTTGATCAAAACCGGACAGGACAATGAAGCGCCGCTGCGGATAATCGAAACCGTGGTTGCGGTGAATGACCAGCGCAAGCGCGCCATGGCGCGCAAGGTCGCGAACGCGTTCGGGGGCAATCTGCGGGGAAAGTCCGTGGCGGTGCTGGGAATGACGTTCAAGCCGAACACCGATGACATGCGCGACGCGCCGTCGATTCCGCTGATCACCGCCTTGCAGGACATGGGGGCAACCGTACGCGCTTACGATCCGGTTGGCATGGAGCAGGCGAAGAAGGTGCTGGAGGACGTGACCTTCTGCGGCGATGCCTATGAGTGCGCCAAGGGAGCCCATGCGCTGGTGATCGTCACTGAGTGGGAGCAGTTTCGCGCGCTTGATCTCAAGGAAATGGCCGTGACCATGGCTACGCCGGTCATCGTCGATCTCCGGAATATCTATTCGCCGGACGAAGTTTCGCGGAACGGGTTTCTGTATTGCGGAGTCGGACGGCCGCAGCCGATGGCCTATTGAACGTTGGCAATCAAAGCGGCTGTTCTGCAATCGCGGCGTCGATCACAAGCGGCTTTTTGCTGGAGGTCGATCGGGAAGCGTGACGGGAGGGGGGCACGCTGGCGTCCCTCAGATTTCGCCCGTCTTTCCGACGCGCTCGTAGGCCTCGACCAGATGGCGGCGCATCAGTTCTGCGGCCGCATCGCCGTCGCCTTGGATCATCTCTTCAAGAATGCGGCCATGTTCTTTCCAGACGCTGATCGACATGCCCGGATGGCGCAGCACTTCGCCCATCGCGCGGCGCAGGTGCCGCCAGTGCAGCCGCATCGTTTCGGCGATCAGCGGATTGCCGGAGAGATCATAGATGAATGAGTGAAAGTCCATGTCGGCTTGAAGGCTGGCGCGGCTGTCGCCGGCGGCAACCAGCTTGCGGCCGTGCTCGATCAAGGCGCGTCCGCGCGCGATGGACTCCACGGTGAGACGCGGTGTCGCCAATTTCACCGCGAGCGGTTCGACCGCCGAGCGGATCTGATAGATCGCCTCGAAGAAATCGGGATCGACCGCGGTGACGGTCAATCCCTGACGTCCCTGCGCGAGAAAGCCCTGCGCCTTCAAGACAGCAAGCGCGTGAGTGACCGGTTGCCGCGACACATTCAGGCGCGCTGCGATGCTCTCCTGCGTAAGACGTTCGCCCGGCTTGAACGTGCCGTCGCACAGGGCGTCGAGGATTACCTCGTAGGCCTGATCGACCAGACTTTTCGGCGGGGCCAGAGACTCCAGCACTTTTCCTCCAACGGTATCATCGCTGCACGGCAGCATCGTTGCTGCTTGACAGGGTGGGGTGCAAGCCGCATCCTGACTTTAGAATACTGAATTCAGAATGCAATATCGGTGTGCCAAGCACGTCTCGCCCCGCGCCGTTGAAGCCACTGAGGGCGAAAAAAGCGTCACGATAACAAAGACAAACCGGGAAACGACCCAAACTATCAAGGAGGACCATCATGCGATTGAGCCCTGAGCAACTCGAACAATTCCGCACCGAAGGCTGGCTGTTCCTGCCGGAGCTTTTCAACGCGGAGGAAGTCGACGTCCTGCGCCGCGAGGCGGTTTCGATCTATGACGAGCAGCGCCCCGAGGTCTGGCGCGAGAAGAGCGGCGCGCCGCGCACCGCCTTTGCCGCTCACCTTTATAATGAGGCGTTTCGCCTGCTCGGCGCGCATCCGCGCATGATCGATCCGGTCGAACAGATCTTCGGCGAGAAGGTCTACATGCATCAGTACAAGATCAACGCCAAATCCGCCTTCACTGGCGACGTCTGGCAATGGCATCAGGATTACGGCACCTGGAAGCGCGATGACGGCATGCCACAGCCGCTGGCGATGAATATCGCGGTGTTCCTCGATGAAGTGTTGCCGATCAACGGCCCGCTGATGCTGGTGCCGAAAAGCCAGGACGCCGGCGACCTCAAGGCGTCGCACGATCTGGCGACGACTTCCTATCCGCTCTGGACGCTCGATGAAGAGACCGTGACCCGCCTTGTGAAGGAAGGCGGCATCGTCGCGCCCACCGGCAAGCCGGGTGGAATGCTGATGTTCCATGGCAATCTGGTGCACGGCTCGTCCGGCAACATCACGCCGTATCCGCGCAAGATCGTCTACCTCACGCTCAACTCGGTCTCGAACTATATCCGCACGCCGACGCGGCCGGAGTTCATCGCGCACCGCGACTTCACGCCGATCCAGACCGTGGATGACGACGCGCTGGTGCGTTACGCCCGCAGCCATCGTCAGGCGGCGGAATAGCGTCGGGAATCCTCCGCCCCTCACACGTCATGGCCGGGCTTGTCCCGGCCATCTACGTCTTCCTGCTTCCTGACGTTTAAGGCGTGGATGCCTGGGACAAGCCCGGGCATGACGAACATGGTAGTGATGGGCATACGCGAAACAGAATTTATGAGACTGGATTGAGATGAACCTGCATCACCTTCTTCAAAAGCGCCACGCGGCGGGAAAGCCGGTGCGCGTGGCGCTGATCGGCGCCGGCAAATTCGGCTCGATGTTTCTCTCGCAAGTTCCGCATACTCCGGGCCTTGAGGTGCCGGTGATTGTCGATCTCGATCCGGAGCGTGCGCGAGAGGCCTGTCGCACGGTGGGCTGGAACGATGCGCGAATTGCTGCGACCACCTTCACCAAAGACGGCAGTGCTGCGACGGGTGCGAACATCGAGGTGATCGTGGAGGCCACCGGAAATCCCGCCGTCGGCATTCATCATGCGCGCGCGGCGATTGCGGCGGGCAAGCATATCGTCATGGTCAATGTCGAAGCCGACGTGCTGGCCGGACCGTTGCTGGCGGAAGAAGCGCGCAATGCGGGCGTGGTCTATTCGCTGGCCTATGGCGATCAGCCGGCACTCACCGCCGAGATGGTGGACTGGGCGCGCGCCACCGGCTTCAAGGTCGTCGCCGCGGGCAAGGGCACAAAATATCTGCCGATCTATCACGACGTTACGCCGGCCGATGTGTGGAGTCACTATGGCCTCACGGCAGCAGAGGCGCAGTCTGCGGGCATGAACCCGCAGATGTTCAATTCATTTCTGGACGGCACCAAGTCCGCCATCGAAATGGCCGCCATCGCCAACGCCACCGGGCTCGATGTGCCGTCAACCGGCCTCTTGTTTCCGCCGTGCGGCGTCGATGATCTGCCGCATATCATGCGTCCGCGCGAAGCAGGCGGCGTGCTGGAAAAATCCGGCGTGGTGGAAGTTGTTTCGTCGGTGGAGCGCGATGGCCGCCCGGTGTTCCGCGACCTCCGCTGGGGCGTCTATGTCGTGCTGGAAGCGCCGAACGATTATGCGGCGGATTGCTTCCGTCAGTATGGATTGAAGACGGATTCGTCGGGGCGCTATGCCGCGATGTACAAGCCGTATCATCTGATTGGTTTGGAGTTAAACATCTCGGTGCTGTCGGCGGCGCTGCGCAACGAGCCGACCGGCCAGCCGCAGGGATTTCGCGGCGACGTCGCGGCTGTTGCGAAGAAAGCTCTGCGCGCGGGCGACATGCTCGACGGCGAGGGCGGCTACACGGTATGGGGCAAGCTGATGCCCGCCGCCGAAAGTCTGAAGGTCGGCGCGCTGCCGATCGGTCTGGCCCATCACGTCAAGCTGACGAAGGACGTTGCGCATGGCGCGGTGGTTCGCTGGGCTGATGTGGAGATCGACGCCAAGGACGAGGCGGTGGCCTTCCGCCGCGCGATGGAAGCGAAATTTTCCAGCACCCGGTAAACGTCTATAGTGTCCCGAAACAGGGAGAGCACGGATGCCCTATGTCGATGCTTCCGGTGTAAGGCTCTATTTCGAAGAGACCGGAAGCGGGTATCCGATCGTCTTCGTTCACGAGTTTGGATCGGATTGCCGGGAATGGGAAACCCAGGTGCGTTACTTCTCGCGCTCATATCGTTGCATCGCGTATAACGCGCGCGGTTATCCGCCGAGCGATGTTCCTGACGACCTCTTTCAATATGGCTGGGAATTCTCGGTCGATGACATCGCCGCGGTCATGCATGGCACCGGCATCGACCGCGCCCACATCGTCGGCCTCAGCATGGGCGGATATGCTGCGCTTCAGTTCGCCTTGCGGCATCCCGGCAAGGCGTCCGCAATCGTTGCAGCCGGGGCAGGGTCCGGATCGCCGCCGTCTCACCGCGAAGCCTGGCTAAAAGAAACGCCCGTGACCGCGCGCGGATTTATCGAGCGCGGCATGGACGCGATGGCGCAGGAGATGGGGCACAGCCCAACCCGCATTCAGCTCAAGCACAAGGACCCGCGCGCCTGGCAGGATTTCGTCGATCATCTGCGGCAACATTCGCCGCGCGGCATGTCCAACACCATGGCGCGGTATCAGACGCTCCGGCCGTCGTTGCACGATTTTCAGGATCAGTTCGCGAAGCTGACCACGCCGGTGCTGCTTGCGGTCGGCGACGAGGACGCGCCATGCATCGAGACCAATCTGATGCTGAAGGCGGCGATTCCCGGCGCGGGTCTGTGGATGTGTCCGAACACCGGTCATGCGATCAATCTGGAAGAACCGGCTGCATTTAATGCGCAGGTTGAGAGCTTCCTGAGCGCGGTCGAGCGCGGAACGTGGCGGCGTTGGATCGCTAGCGCGTGACGTGGGCCGACACCGCCAGCCATTGGCCGTTGATCTTCGCCCAGACGTCGGTGTAGCGCCCGCCGCCGGCGCTGCCGTCGGGCATCAGGTAGCTCGTCCGCGCGTGGATGATCGCGACATCTCCCATGATCCGGATCATCACGTCTTCGGCTTGCAGATTCTTGATCGCGATCGGCTTGGCAGTCTGCTTCAGGAAGCCCGCGCGATCGACCAGCGTACGGTCAGGATTCGAGCAATAGAAATCCGGCGCGAGAATTTCATCGAAGCGGCGAACATCGCAGTGCTGTACCGAACTGATGTAATCGCGGTTGAGACCGGTGAGAATGTCGTGATCGGTCACTGTCTGGTCCATGGCCGGTCTCCGGTGCGGCTGCGCTGGCGCAAACAATAGCCCTGCGCCTGCGGCCAGCAAAACGAAATGCGCGACGTTCTGCCCTGCATAACGCGCAAGCATGCGCTGCGCTGCAAAACAACGGGTGGTTGACCTTTGCTCAATCCGCCGGGGTCACGTATGTCTCGGGTCCGCCATTTTATTCAGGGATCGATCTCGATGGACTTCGCACTGAACCAGCAACAGGACTCCATTCGCGATGCGATCCTGAAAATCTGTGCCCGTTTCGACGACGCGTACTGGCTGGAGAAGGACCGCGCCGGCGGCTTCCCGCACGAATTCTATGATGACATGGCGCGGGCGGGCTGGCTCGGCATCTGCATTCCGGAGGCGTATGGCGGCGCGGGTCTCGGCATCGTGGAAGCCGCGATCATGATGCGCGCGATCTCGGAATCGGGCGCGGGCATGTCGGGCGCCTCCGCGATCCATATGAATGTATTCGGGCTTAATCCGGTGGTGGTGTTTGGCGACGATGCGCAGCGCGCGCGCATGCTGCCCGGTATCGTTGAGGGCCGTGAGAAGGCGTGCTTCGGCGTGACCGAGCCGAACACCGGGCTGAACACCACACAACTGAAAACCCGCGCGGTGCGCAAGGGCGACAAATATGTCGTCAACGGCCAGAAGGTCTGGATCTCCACGGCGCAGGTCGCGCACAAAATTCTCCTGCTGGCGCGCACCACCCCGCTGGAGGAGGTCAAGAGCCCGACGCACGGTCTGAGTTTGTTTTACGCCGATTTCAATCGCGAGCAGATCGCGGTGCACGAGATCGAGAAGATGGGCCGCAAGGCCATCGACTCGAACGAACTCTTCATCACCGACTTCGAGATTCCTGTAGAGGATCGCATCGGCGAGGAAGGCCGCGGCTTCGAGTACATCCTGCACGGCATGAATCCCGAGCGTGTGCTGATCGCGGCGGAAGCGGTCGGGCTCGGCAAGCTTGCGCTGGATCGCGCAGCGGCCTACGCGAAGCAGCGCATCGTGTTCAATCGTCCGATCGGGCAGAACCAGGCGATCCAGCACCCGCTGGCGAAGAACTGGATTGACCTCGAAGCGGCATGGCTGATGACGATGTCAGCCGCCTGGCAATACGATCAGGGGCTACCCTGTGGTCCGGCGGCGAACGCCGCGAAGTATCTCGCGGGCGAAGCGGGCTTTGACGCCTGCCAGCAGGCGGTGATGACCCACGGCGGTTTCGGTTACGCCAAGGAATATCACGTCGAGCGTTACCTGCGCGAAGTGATGATCCCGCGCATCGCGCCGATCAGCCCGCAGCTCATTCTCAGCTTCATTGGAGAAAAGGTTTTGGGACTGCCGAAATCATACTGAAGCAAAAAAAACGCGGTATGAAAAAGACCGGCCCCGAAGGACCGGCCTCTTCCATGCATCGCGTCGCCTGACGCAATCAGAGATTTTTGTTCACGGCATCTGCAGCCTTGTTGGCGGCATCCTTCGCAGCTGCCTTGGCATCGCCCAGCGCCTGCTGGCCGTGGCCCTTGGCCTCCTGCAGCACGCCTTCGCCCTTCAGCTTGTCGGAGCCGGTGGCCTCGCCAATACCTTGCTTGGCCTTGCCGATGGCTTCGTTGGTTGCACCTTTGATCTTGTCGGTTGCGCTACCCATTACAATCTCCTTACATGAGTTCGATGAGACAACCGTTGAGTTGACTGAAAGTTCCGCATCTGATGATTTGGCTGCACCTCCGCGTTTGATCGCAAGGCATCACAAGAAAACAAGACATCACAAGATAAAGAGAACGAAGCCCATGTCGCACGATCATCATTCCCACGATCACCCGCACGATCATTCCCATGCGCACGACGACGAGCGCTGGAAGCACGACGGTGTGCGCGTGATTCCGGGCAACCAGCTCGACCCGAACGTGCCGTCCACCGCCGGCATGGACCGCAAGGCCGCGATCAACTTCGCGCGGGTCGGCGCGCAGAAGCTGTGGGCGGGAACGGTTTCCATCAAGCCGGATGCCAAGACCGGCGCGCATCATCACGGCCATCTCGAAAGCATCATCTATGTCGTGAAAGGCAAGGCGCGCATGCGCTGGGGCGAACACCTGCAGTTCACCGCCGAAGCGGGCCCCGGCGATTTTATCTTCGTGCCGCCTTACGTGCCGCATCAGGAGATCAACGCCAGCCCGGACGAAGTGCTGGAATGCGTTCTGGTGCGCAGCGACGGCGAAGCGGTCGCGATCAATCTCGACATCGAGCCCATCGAAAAGCCGGAGACCGTGCTGTGGGTCGATCCGATTCACCGCGATCCGGCGGAAAAGGCCTGAGGTTCGACATTGAAATGACGCCCGGGAACACAACCCGTCGCGGGGCGGGCAGGTTTTGAGGCATGATTTTGCGGTGCGTCGTTCTGGTCGTTATCATGACTACTGACGAATATTGACAATCGTCAATCGTTGTAAGAAGCTCCCGGGAGTATCCCAAGGGAGCTTCCGATGTTGCGCATCTTAAAATTCTCCAGCAAACATAATGGCTTGGCTGTTCTTGCGCTGATTTTTCCTGCGTTGGCGCTCGGCGCTTGCAGCAAGGAGCAGGCGCAGGAGGGCGAAAAGGGGCGCCCGGTGCTGGTCGCCACGGTCCATTATCAATCCCAGTCGCCAGAGCGCAGTTTCGTCGGCACCATCCGCCCCCGCATCGAAACCGACATGGGTTTCCGCGTTCCCGGCAAGGTCGCCAAGCGTCTGGTCGAAGTCGGCCAGGTTGTCGATATCGGCCAGCCGCTGGCGACGCTCGATGAAGTCGATCTCAAATTGCAGGCCGAGCAGGCTGACGCCGAATACAGCGCTGCCAAGGGTGTGCTGGCGCAGGCGAGTGCGGCCGAAGGCCGTTCCAAGGAACTGCGCACCAAAGGCTGGTCCACCGAAGCGCAACTCGATCAGGCAAAGGCCTCAGCTGACGAGGCGCGCGCGCGTCTCAATCGCGCTGAGCGTTCTGTTGAACTCACCCGGAATAGCCTTTCCTACGCCAACCTTGTCGCCGATACGCGCGGCGTCATCACCGCGACGCTGATCGAGCCGGGGCAGGTGGTGTCCGCGGGCCAGACCGCGATCCGCGTGGCGCGCTCCGCCGAAAAGGAAGCCGTGGTGGCGGTGCCGGAAACGCTGGTCGCTTTCGCCAAGAGCGGTCAGGCCAGCGTCACGCTGTGGTCGGAGCCGAACAAGAAGTATGCCGCGAAGCTGCGCGAGATCGCGCCCACCGCAGATCCCGCGACTCGCACCTATCTGGCGAAGTTCTCGCTGCCCGGCGCGGACGACGCAGTATCGCTCGGTATGACGGCGACGCTGACGCTGGCCGATCCAGCCACCGAGCGGGTGGCGCGGCTGCCGCTGTCGGCGCTGTTCAGCCAGGGCAACGGGCCCTCACTCTATGTCGCCGACGCCAAGACCGGCGAAGTAGCTCTGAAGCCGGTGGTCGTGAAAGCCTATGAGACCAAGGACGTCATCATCACCAGCGGCGTTGAGGAAGGCGCCAGTGTCGTGGTGCTCGGCGTGCAAAAACTCGATCCGGCCCAGAAGGTCCGTGTCGTCTCATCGTTGTCGTTCTGATTTAACGCGCATCCCCGCAGACATACGAGGGTCCGATGAAGCGATTCAACCTCTCCGCCTGGGCCGTGGCGCACCCGACGCTGGTTCTTTTCTTTATCGTGATGCTCGGCATCGCGGGCTTCTTCTCGTATGAGCGGCTCGGCCGCGCGGAAGACCCATCGTTCACCATCAAGGTCGTCATTATCAACGCGATCTGGCCCGGCGCCACCGCAAAGGAAATGCAGGAGCAGGTCGCCGATCCGATCGAGAAGAAGCTCCAGGAATTGCCGTATTTCGACAAGGTGCAGACTTACACCAAGCCGTCGTTTACCGCGATGACGCTGACCTTCAAGGACAACACGCCCGCGAAGGACGTGCCGCAACTGTTCTATCAGTTGCGCAAGAAGCTTGGTGACATCAAGGGCAACCTTCCGCCGAATCTGATCGGGCCAAACATCAACGACGAATACGGTGACGTCGACTCGGTGCTCTATATGCTGACGGGCGAGGGCGCCGATTACAAGCAGCTCAAGAAAGTGGCCGAGGGCCTGCGCCAGCGTCTTCTCAAGACGGAGAACGTCACCAAGGTCAATCTTTACGGGACGCAGGACGAGCGCGTGTTCGTCGAGTTCTCCCACGCCAAACTCGCGACCCTCGGCATCACCACGCAGGCGTTGTTCGATTCGCTCGCCAAGCAGAACGCGGTCGTGCCCGCTGGTACCGTCGAGACCTCGTCGCAGCGCGTGCCGCTGCGCGTCACCGGCGCCTACGACAGCGTCAAGGCCGTGGCGGAGACGCCGGTCGAGGGCAACGGCCGTGTGTTCCGGTTGGGCGACATCGCCAGCGTCACCCACGGTTTCGTCGATCCGCCGGACTATCAGGTGCGCCAGGAAGGCAAGCCCGCGATCGGAGTCGGCGTGGTGATGGCGAAGGGCGCCAACATTCTCGATCTCGGCGAGACGATCAAGAAAGCGACCGCGGAATTCATGGCCGCCGTGCCGCAAGGCATCGAGATCGAGCAGATCGCCGATCAGCCGAAGGTGGTCGAACACGCGGTCAGCGAGTTCGTTCACTCCTTCATCGAAGCGCTGGCGATCGTGTTGTTCGTGAGCTTCCTCGCGCTCGGCTGGCGAACCGGCATCGTGGTCGCACTATCCGTGCCGTTGGTGCTGGCAATCGTTTTCATCGTGATGAACGCGATGGGCATGGACCTGCATCGCATCACCCTCGGCGCGCTGATCATCGCGCTCGGCCTTCTGGTCGACGACGCCATCATCGCGGTCGAGATGATGGTGGTGAAGATGGAGCAGGGATGGGACCGCGTGAAGGCGGCATCCTTTGCCTGGGAATCCACCGCGTTTCCGATGCTCACCGGAACGCTGGTCACGGCCGTTGGCTTCCTCCCCATCGGCTTTGCCAATTCGTCCGTCGGCGAGTATGCCGGCGGCATCTTCTGGGTGGTAGCGATTGCGCTGGTCGCGTCATGGTTCGTCGCGGTAATCTTCACGCCCTATATCGGCGTCAAGCTGCTGCCGAACTTCGCCAAGGGCAAACATAACCACGATCCGCACGCGATCTATGAGACGCGAATGTACCGCGGCTTGCGTCGCGTGATCGAATGGTGCGTCCGGCGTCGCGGCACGGTGGTGCTGGCGACCATCGGCGTGTTCGTTCTGTCGATCGTCGGATTCACCCATGTCCAGCAGCAGTTTTTCCCGCTGTCGGAGCGCCCGGAACTGTTCCTGCAGTTGCGGTTACCGGAAGGCACTGCCTTTAACGTCACCAAGGAGAGCGTGAAGAAGGCGGAAGCGCTGCTCAAGGGCGACAAGGACATCGAGACCTACACGACCTATGTCGGCCAGGGCTCGCCGCGCTTCTGGCTCGGTCTCAACCCGCAGCTCCCGAACGAAGCCTTCTCCGAAACCGTGATCGTGTCGAAGGACGTCGCGGCGCGCGAGCGCATCAAAGCGCGGCTGGAGAAAGCCGTTGCCGACGGTGCGCTGTCTGAGGCGCGGGTGCGCGTCGACCGCTTTAACTTCGGACCTCCGGTCGGCTTCCCGGTTCAGTTCCGCGTGGTCGGTCCGGATACCAAGACGGTGCGCGATATCGCCTATCAGGTGCGTGAAGTCATGCGCAGCAACGACAAGGTGGTCGATCCGCATCTCGACTGGAACGAGCAGACGCCATATCTCAAGCTGGCCGTCGATCAGGACCGCGCCCGTGCGCTCGGCCTGACGCCGCAGGACATTTCACAGTCGCTGGCGATGCTGATTTCCGGTGTGCAGGTGACGACGCTGCGCGACGGTATCGAGAAGGTCGGCGTGGTAGCCCGCGCCGTGCCGTCAGAGCGGCTTGACCTTGGTCATGTCGGCGATCTGACGATCTACTCACGCAATGGCGTGGCCGTTCCGTTGTCGCAGATCGCGAAGATTGAATATGCCCACGAGGAGCCGATCCTGTGGCGGCGCAACCGCGACATGGCGATCACCGTGCGCGCCGACATCGTCGATGGGGTGCAGGCCCCGGACGTGACCAATGCGATCTGGCCCAAGCTTCAGGGTATCCGCGACAGTCTGAAGCCGGCTTACCGCATCGAGATCGGCGGCGCGATCGAGGAATCGGAGAAGGGCAACGCCTCGATCAACAAGCTGTTTCCGCTGATGGTGATCGGCATGCTGACGCTGCTGATGATCCAGTTGCAGAGCTTCTCGCGGCTGGTGCTGGTGTTCATGACAGCGCCGCTCGGCATCGTCGGTGCCTCGCTGGGCCTTAATGTCGCTGGCAGCCCGTTCGGTTTCGTGGCGTTGCTCGGCCTGATCGCGCTGGCCGGCATGATCATGCGCAATTCGGTGATCCTGGTCGATCAGATCGAGACCGATGTCGAGCATGGCCTGACCCGGCGCGAAGCCATCGTCGAAGCTACGGTGCGCCGCGCCCGGCCGGTGATCCTGACCGCACTGGCGGCGATTCTGGCCATGATTCCGCTGTCACGTTCGGCTTTCTGGGGGCCGATGGCCATCACCATCATGGGTGGATTGTTCGTTGCAACATTCCTGACTTTGCTGTTCCTGCCCGGCCTCTATGCGTTATGGTTCAGGAAGAGTCTCGACGAGCGCGGCGATGGTGAGGCCGCAATGCCTGCGAAATCGGGTGAACTCCGGCATGCGCCACCGCTGGCGACCGCCGCCGAATAATCGAAACTTTGGTACGATACTGATATGGCTCTGCTTCACGACGATACCGACTCCGAAAAGAAGGCGTGCATTCTCGCCACGGCCGAGCGTTTGTTTCGCGACATCGGCTATCTCAAGACGACGGTTGCCGACATCGCGAAGACGCTGAAGATGTCGCCGGCCAACATCTATCGCTTCTTCGATTCCAAGAAGGCGATTCATGAGGGCGTCGCGCGGCGGCTGATGGCCGAGGTCGAAGACGCTGCGGAGGCCATCGCGGCCAAGCCGACGCCGCCACGGGAGCGCATGCACGAGTTGCTGGCGACCGTCAGCCGGATGAACGCCGAACAGTTTGTTGGCGATTCGAAAATTCACGAGATGGTTGCCATCGCGATGGAAGAAAGCTGGGAGGTCTGCGACGCGCATATCCAGCGGATCGTGATGACCATCGCCAGCGTCATTGCCGACGGCGCCAAGGCCGGCGTGTTCAATGTGACTGACGTTGAGCTTGCAGCGAAATGCGTCTGCGCCGCTATGCTGCGGTTTTTCCACCCCCAGATGATCGAACAGGCGGCCAAAAAGCCGGGACCGAATGTCGATCAAATGATAGACTTTATCGTTGCTGGCCTTACGCTGGGCACGCCCGAGTTGTCGGGCGGCACACGCTAGTGGTCTGATTCTAACATTCGCACCCCGTTTCAGCAGGCATTTCTGCGAATGTTAGAATCAGAGGACCACCAGCAAAATATAAGTTATAGTGGAGTTTAGGATTTGACATTCGCTTTGAGGACTTGCTGCCAGCGGGTGGCGAATGTCAAATCCACTCCACTAGGCAAAGCAGTTCATGGCTGATTTTCACTACTACGAACCCTCCCAGGGCCACGGCCTCCGGCACGATCCTTTCAATGCCATCGTTGGCCCCCGGCCTATCGGCTGGATTTCATCGAAAGACGCCAAGGGGCACGTCAACCTCGCGCCCTACAGCTTCTTCAATGCCTTCTGCTACGTGCCGCCAATCATCGGTTTTTCCTCGACCGGGTGGAAGGACAGCGTCTCCAACATTCAGGAGACCAAGGAGTTCACCTGGAATCTGGTGACCAAGCATGTCGCCGAGCAGATGAACATGACGTCGGCGAGCGTGCCGCATGAGACCGACGAATTCACGATTTCAGGGCTGACCAAGGTGGCCTCGCGCAAGGTCGACGTGCCGCGCGTCGGCGAAAGCCTTGTGTCGTTCGAATGCAAGCTGACCCAGATGATCCAGCTTCAGGGCGCGGACGGCAAAAAGGCCGACGCCTGGGTGACTTTCGGCGAGGTCGTTGCGGTCCATATCGACAAGAGCCTGATCAGGGACGGCGTCTACCAGACCGCCGAGGCCTATCCGATCCTGCGTGCGGGACGGATGGGCGACTATGTGCAGGTCCGGCCCGACATGATGTTCGAGATGGTGCGGCCGCGGTAGCGGCATTTTGGCTCAAGTCTTGGTGATTTCTACGGTCTTGCCGATTGTTTAGAAGGCCGGTGCGGAACGTTGCGCCGGCCTGCAGGTTATTGAAACGTAGGTATTTTCGGGGGCTTTCGCGTCAAACGCGACACAACATCGAAGCTGGTTTTCAGCATTGCCGCCGCTAGAGTTGAGGCATGAATATTCCGGAATTTACTCCCCCGATTCGGGATCATGCCCTAGCATTTCAGCACCGTGGTCACGCTGGCCTTTCCACAAAAGGATCGTCCCATGAGCTTTTCCCTCCGCCGCGACCTCATCACCCGTCCGATCTTCAAATGGGCGCACAAGGCGCTGCCGCCGATGTCCGATACCGAGCGCGAGGCGCTCGAAGCGGGCGACGTCTGGTGGGACGCCGACCTGTTCACCGGCAATCCCGACTGGTCGAAACTGCTGGCTTTTGCGCCGGCAAAGCTGACCGATGAAGAGACGGCGTTTCTGAACGGTCCGGTCAACCAGCTCTGCGAGATGATCGACGACTGGAAGGTCAATTGGGAATGGCGCGATCTGCCGCCCGAGGTCTGGGAGTTCATCAAGCACAACAAATTCCTCGGCATGATCATTCCGAAGGAGTTCGGTGGTCTCGGCTTCTCGCCTTACGCGCATTCCGAGGTGGTTCGGAAGATTTCGTCACGTTCGGTGACGGCGGCGGTCACGGTGATGGTGCCGAACTCGCTCGGGCCGGGCGAACTGTTGATGACATTCGGCACCAAGGAACAGCAGGACAAATGGCTGCCGGGCCTCGCCGAGGGTCGCGAAATTCCCTGTTTCGGATTGACCAGTCCCGAAGCCGGCTCCGACGCCGCTTCGATGATCGACACCGGCATCATCTGCAAAGGCACCTTCAACGGCAAGGAGACGCTGGGCCTGCGGCTGAACTGGCACAAGCGCTACATCACGCTGGGGCCGGTGGCGACGCTGCTGGGTCTGGCGTTCAAGGCCTACGACCCCGATCACCTGATCGGCAGCGAGGAAGAACTCGGCATCACCGTTGCGTTGATTCCGACGGACCTGCCCGGCGTCAGCATCGGCCATCGCCATCTGCCGGCGATGCAGGTGTTCCAGAACGGCCCGAACTGGGGCAAGGACGTTTTCATTCCGATGGACTTCATCATCGGCGGACAGGAGCGTATTGGTCAGGGCTGGAAGATGCTGATGACAGCGCTGGCCGCGGGCCGCGGCATCTCGTTGCCGTCGCAATCGTCGGCGGGGGCGGCGTATTGCGCGCGCGCCACCGGCGCCTATGCGCGTATCCGTGAACAATTCCATGTGCCGATCGGGAAGTTCGAAGGTATCGAGGAGCCGCTGGCGCGCATCGCCGGCATTGCCTATCAGCTCGACGCGGCGCGGCGGCTGACCTGTTCCGCGCTCAATCAGCACATTCATCCGGCGGTGATCTCCGGCATCATGAAGCTGCATGCCACCGAGCGCCTGCGTATCGCGGTCGATGACGCGATGGATATTCACGGCGGCAAGGCCGTGATCGATGGCCCGCAGAATTACATGGGTAATCTCTATCGCTCGGTGCCGGTCGCGATCACGGTGGAGGGCGCGAATATCCTGACGCGCAACCTGATCGTGTTCGGACAGGGATCGGTGCGCGCGCATCCCTATCTGTTGCAAGAGATGAACGCCATCAGCGATCCCGATCAGAAGAAGGGTCTTGACGCGTTCGATACCGCGTTCTGGAAGCATGTTGGTCACGCCATCACCAACACTTTCCGCGCATGGGGCCGAAGCTGGACCGGCGGCATGTTCGCGCCCGCGCCTGAGGCAGGCGCCGCGACTGGCTACTATCGCCAGCTCTCGCGCTATTCCGCCGCCTTCGCGCTTTGCTCCGACATGGCGCTGCTGACGCTGGGTGGCGCGCTGAAGCGTAAGGAAATGCTTTCGGCGCGGTTTGGCGACATCCTCTCCGAGCTCTATCTGCTTTCGGCGGCATTGAAGCGCTGGGAAGATGAGGGCCGTCAGGAAGCCGATTTCGCGGCGCTCGAATGGGTGATGGCGAACGGCATCCGAACCATCGAAAATCGTCTGGCCGAAGTGATGGCCAATATGCCAAACCGCTTCGTGGGTGTGATCCTGAAATTTCTGATTCAGCCGCTCGGCGCCAACCCGCTGGGTCCGTCGGACAAAGTGGTGCATCACTGCGCGCAACTGATCCTCGCGCCCGGTGCGGTGCGCGACCGGCTGACCGAGGGGCTCTATCATATCGATGACGACGGCCCGCTGGCGCGGCTGGAGCGCGCGTTTCTGCTGGTCACGGCTAACGAGGTAATCGAGAAAAAGATGCATGCCGCGAAAATCCGCGACCGGGACGAAGCTGTGAAAAAGGGCGTCATCACCGCCGACGAAGGCGCTAAGCTCAAGGCGGCGCAGGATGCGGTTGCGCTGGTGATCGAGGTCGATGACTTCGCGCCGGAAGCGCTGTCGCCGATCTACCGGAAGCGGCCTGATATCAAACAGCCTGATATCAAGCAGACTTCGCCGGACCGGGCGGCAAGCTGATGGCGCGTCCGGTTTATATCGTTGACGGCGCACGCACGCCGTTCCTGAAAGCACAGGGCGGACCGGGGCCATTCACCCCGGTCGATCTTGCCGTTCAGGCCGGGCGGCCACTGTTGGCGCGGCAGCCGTTCGCACCAAGCGCGTTCGATAAGGTCATCCTCGGCTGCGTCAATGTCATCGCGGATGAGATGAATCCGGCGCGCGTCGCGGCGCTACGGCTCGGCATGGGCGAGCGGATGGTCGCATTTACCGTGCAGATCAATTGCGGCTCCGGCATGCAGTCGATCGACACGGCCTACCGCACCATTGAGGCCGGCAAGGCCGACATGATCCTCGCGGGTGGTGCGGAAGCGCTGAGCTACGCGCCGCTGGTGTTTCCGCAGTCCGGCGTGCGCTGGTTTGCGAAATTCGCCACCGCGAAGGACTCGCTGTCGAAAATCGCGGCTTTCCTCAAAGCCCGTCCATCGTACTTCAAGCCGATTATCGGGCTCGAACGGGGCCTGACCGATCCCATCACCGATCTCAACATGGGCCAGACCGCCGAAGTCGTCGCGCACCTGATGGGCGTGACCCGCGAGCAGGCCGACGCCTATGCGGTGGAAAGTCACCGGCGGCTGGCCAACGCGCAAGAGCAGGGTTTCCTCAAAGGCGAGGTCGAGACCGCGTTCGCGCGCGACGGAAAATTTTACGATCACGATAACGGTGTGCGGCCGGATTCTTCGGTGGACAAGCTCGCGAAGCTCAAGCCTGCGTTCGAACGGCCGTGGGGGCAGGTGACGCCGGGCAATTCGTCGCAGATCACCGACGGCGCATGCTGGACCATTCTGGCATCGGAAGACGCCGTCAACAAATATGGTCTCAAGCCAAAGGCGATCATCGTCGACAGCCAGTGGGCGGGACTCGATCCTGCCATCATGGGCTTCGGTCCGGTGCTGTCCTCGACCGAACTGTTAAAGCGCAACAAGCTGAAACTTCAGGACATCGAGACCTGGGAGATCAATGAAGCGTTTGCCTCGCAATTGCTGGCATGTCTGGCGGCGTGGAACGACGACAAGTTTTGCCGCGAGGTACTCGGGCTTGACGGAGCGGCAGGCCAGATCGATCAAACGAAACTCAATGTCGATGGCGGTGCGATCAGCCTCGGTCATCCGGTCGGCACCAGCGGCAATCGTATCGTTCTGCATCTGGTCAATGCAATGAAACGGCTCGGCACCAGGCGAGGTATCGCCACCGAATGCATCGGCGGCGGCCTCGGCGGCGCGATGCTGATTGAGACAGTGTAAGGGAACGGTCATGGACTCACGCATCATGGATGTTCTCAAAGATCGTGTGCTCGAACTCGGGCCGGACCCGATCGCGGGGCCCTACAAGAACTTTAAACTGACGCGCGACAGCGACGGGATCGCCTGGTTGCTGTTCGACCGCGAGGGCACCAGCGCCAATACGCTGTCCGCAAGCGTTCTCGAAGAATTCGAGACCGTGATCGCAGCACTTGAAAGCGAGCGACCGGCGGGTGTGGTCATTCGCTCGGCGAAGCCGTCAGGCTTTATTGCCGGTGCGGACGTCAACGAGTTTCGCGGCG